>Ga0209626_1000008_pt1 | contig 92170 bp, 75 predicted proteins | sample JacPinW_OM1H0_M2_FD_187962 | JGI IMG/M metagenome (GOLD analysis project Ga0209626, IMG submission 187962) | Forest soil microbial communities from Algoma, Ontario, Canada - Jack Pine, Ontario site 1_JW_OM1H0_M2 (SPAdes) (version 2) | ecosystem: Environmental > Terrestrial > Soil > Boreal... | reverse complement strand
CGCCGACCCGCCGCGATCGCCCGAGCCTGGGGCCATGGTCGGGCGATTTGTCGCAGACCGGATCGGTGCCGTCCGCCCCGCGATGCACGAGGCAGTTCATGACCATCGGAAACTGGTGCGCCTTGATCTGCGCCGCCAGCCGCCGCTTCAGATCAAAGGTGCGGGTGCGCGACAGGTAGTCGTTGAGCTCAGGGCTCGGCGAGCAGCCACAACGGCGCTGTTACGGACTGCCACTACCGAGCGGCATCAGGAAAGAGCCGCCCGCGCTGGAGCGCGGGCGGCTGGTGGGATCAGCGATTGGCCACGTAGGACGTGATCTCGAAGCCAAGGCGCAAGTCAATCGCAGAAGGAGTCACCCATGTCATAGCCGCTCTCCTGTCTTTTGCTTTGCCGCGAGCACTGCCGGTCCGCGACGGCGAGTATGTCGAGCGGTTCACGGCGATGCAACCACGCTTCGCGCCCGGTGTGCGTCGTGCGCGAGTCTGTGACGGAAATGGCACAGCGTCACCGCACACGGCACGCGCAAGAGCGCAACGTCAGTCGAAGTGCAGCCTCACACCGGCCCAGACTGCCCGCGGCGTGCCCGGAGAGACCGCGTTTTCATGGGTGCGCTCGTCCGGGTTGGCGCGGAAAGCGCCATTCGGGCTAAAGGTGTTGGTGGTCAGGAACCCCGCGGTGGAATACTGCTTGTCCAGCACGTTTACGATGCGGGCGAAAAGATCGACGGACTTTCCAAGGTGACAGGTGCCCTGCAGATTAACGATCGTATAGCTCGGAATCCATCCGGTTCCGGTCGCGGAGACGTGGGCGCCTTCACCATTGGTAGCGCCCGCCTGGTTGGCATTGTTTTCATTGCCATGCAGATAGGAGCCCGAGACGATGATGAGGTTGCCGCCGAACTGCCAGCGCGGATTCAGCTCGTAATCGAGCACCAGCCTGCCGGTGTGGCGCGGTATCAGGGGAATCCGGTCTCCGGGACGAACCGCGATGTCGCCGTTGGCGTTGGCCGTGCTGTTTGATTCGGCGCTGACGACAAAACCGGACTGAAAGGTCGCATCAACGAGGCTGTAGGCCAGATGCCACTGCAAGCCGTCGACTCTTCCGCCCACGGCAAGGTCAAGGCCTTCCCGGCGCGTATTGCCCACGTTGTCAAAGTAGCCTGCATTAGTACTTGCGGCGATGAACTCGATGTCGTCGCGATTAAGGGTACGAAAAACGTCGGCACTCCAGTTCAGGCGGCGATCCGCCAGATTCCCGCGCAGCCCTGTCTCGAGTGTGTGCGCGACCACCTGCTTCAGATCCGGGTCACTCGCGAAATCGTTCGGCAACCCGCAGGGTTGCAGCGGGTTTGCACACCCGAGCTCGATGACGCTCGGTGCGCGACTCGCCTCGTTGTAGTTGGCGTAGTACGTCACCCATTCAGTCGGCGTGACGGTGAAGCCGATCGCCGGATTGATTCGACTGAAGGTGTGTCCGCCGACCAGCGGACCGGCCGCATCAAAGCCAGAGCCCGCATCGCCCACATCGGTATCTACGTGGTAGCCGTTGAGCGTTTCGGTGCTGCGGTTGTAACGGGCGGAGACGGTCAGGTGCACAAACCTGCCCGGTGACAGGGTGTCGGTCAGGTAAGCGCCGAAAATCCTGTTACTGCCCCGCAGCGAGATGACCGTCTCGTTGTTGAGCGGATTGTCGAGGTAGATGAGCGAGCGGTCGGCGGCGAACGTCCCGTAGCGGAATGCCTGCGCAAAATTGTCGTCGGAATCGTTGTAGTCGACGCCGAGAATGGCCTGGTTCTTCCAGCCGAAGAAGTCCTGTGAGTCCGTCAATTGCGCTGCGAATCCCACCGTGCGCTGAATCAGCCCCGACACCTGCTTCGCGGCTTTCGAACAATAAGCAATCCCGAGCCGGTCCGCCGCCGGTACGCTGCAATCGAGCGCTGGCCCGGGGTAGTTCGCATTCAGGTAGTTATCGTTGTTGCTGCCGTTGCTGCTGTCGGTGATCAGACGGCGGTAATAGGCGTTCGCCGAGAGCAACAAGTGATCGGACAGAAACTGTGTCCCCGTGAGGTTGACGAAGTGCAGCAGGTTGTGGGTGGAGTCGGGCGTGTAGCTTTGCTCGCGCCGGTAGTAGAGCATGCTCAACGGCGTCGCACCGTTGCCGAACAGCCTGGTATCGGCGTAGGTGTAGCTCAGATCGACGTCTGTCTTGTCGTTCTGCCAGCCCACCTTTCCGAAAGCCTGCCAGACGGTCGTCGGTGACATGTCGCGCCAGCCGGTCTCGTCGAAGTAGTGAACCGTGGCAAAGTAGTCGAACGGCCCGAGCGCCCCGCCGCTTTCGCTCTGGAACGAGCGACGACCAAAGGAGCCGCCATAGGCTTCGATCTCCGTTCCGGGATTATCGTGTCCGCTCTTGGTTTGCAGCGACAGCGCCCCACCCAGAGTGTTCAGTCCGAAAACCGGGTTGGAGCCCGAAATGAGTGCAGCGGTGGAGATCGCGGATTCCGGGATCAGGTCCCAGTTGACCGTGTCGCCGAATGACTCGTTGACGCGCACCCCATCGACGTAGACCGACAGGCCCTCGGGCGTTCCGAGCAACGGCGAGGCGGTGAACCCGTGATAGTTGATGTCCAGCTGGAAGGGATTGTCGGCGCTCTCGCTGGCGTTGACGCCGCTGAAGCTTCTGTTCAGGTAATCGGCGACGTCGGTAGTCTGCGCACGCTTCATGTCCTGACTGTCTGCGGTCTGGACATTCGACGGCACCTGATTCAACGGCAGACCGAAGCCCAGCAGCGGCGCGTTGCCGATGACCATCACCTGGGGAAGCTCCTGGGCGGTGGCGGAATTGCCGGGCAGCCCCGGCGAGTCCGCCCCGGCCGCGAGCGCGGCCTGCGACACAACGCCTGCTATAGAGATCGAACCCAGTAGCGCCAGCCCGGCCTTGCGTTTCTGCACCCGTTTTCCTCACGCGCGGCGGAAAACGCCCCGGCGCTGTTTGCAAGCTTGCCTCAACGCGCAGCCGGGTTGCTTGCGCCCGCGCCGGTGTAGCGCTTCGGTAACACAACGCCGGCCGAGTGTAGCTTTTCTGGCAACGTTCTTCCCTGCCGCGCCGCGGGATGCCGATAACCCATTGTTCGATAACACCCGGCGCTGTTGTTCCGTCGCCACTCCGACTGGCACATCACTTGCTTTCAAACCACGGAGATGCGGGCCCATCCGCAACACGGATGCTGCACTACCGCGCAATGAAGTTTCGAATGACAAAGCTAAGGAGGAACTCATGACCAAGCTCCGCGGAAAACTCTACCCGCTCGCGCCTTGGGCCGCGGGGGTCCTGATCGGTTTGATGGGGACGCCGGCAGGGGCGGTGGATTTGAAGAACGCCGACGGCAGCTGGACGTTCTCGATCGCCGGCAACGTCAACGTGCATTACATCTATTCCAAATGCGAAGACTCGAACCCGTCGATTGCCAACGGCGGCCTCGCCTGTGTGGGTACCGCGAGTGGCAGCAGTGTGTCCAATGTCGGTAACGGCCTGCTGCCGGCTGCGTTCACCTTCGGGGTCGCGACGGCGCAGGGGGGCTACGACCTGTCGGCGCACCTGGGGCTGTTTCCCGGCATCGCGACCAACAACGGTGGCAGTCCCAATCTGCAGGGGAACCCCGCACCCACCAACAGCGCGCTCGGCACGACCGGCCTCGACGTTCGTCAGGTCTACATGACCTTCGGCAACAAGGACATGGGGACCTTTCTGTTCGGCCGCAACTTCGGCCTGTTCGGCTTCGATGCGATCATCAACGACATGACCCTGCCCGGTGTCGGCGGGGCCGGCAGTGCCTCGGGCCCGTCGCCGGCGAACACCACGCTCGGCTCGATCGGCTTGGGCTACATCTACGTCGACACGCTCGCGCAGATGGACTACACGACGCCGGACTTTTCCGGAGTGAACTTCACGATCGGGATCTTCGATCCGATCACCGCGCTGGCCGGTGGCGCCGGCACTCCGGCCGGCAAGAAGGCGCCTGGCTTTCACGGCAAGGTCGCCTGGACGGCGCCGATCTCCGATACGATGAAGTTCTACGGGTCCGCGACGTTCATCTCGCAGAAGCAGAACTTCGACACCGGCCCGACCACCTCGTACAGCTACAACGGTACGGGATTCGACGTGTTTGCCAGGATCGACGTGGCCGATTTCGAGGCGTTCGCGTACTACTACCACGGCAGCGGGCTGGGCACGACCGGCCTGTTCATCCGCTCGGCCGACGCCCTGGGTAACACGCGCGACTCGGACGGGTTCCTGGTTCAGGCGACCTACAAGGTGGGCCAGGTGAAGTTCGGCGTCAACTACGGGGAGAGCAAGCTCGACCTCGCCAACCCGGCCGACGACCCCACCCTGGTGTCCAAGAACCGCAAGGTCACCGGTGGTGTGTACGACTCGCTGACCAAGAACCTGACGCTGCTGGCTGAGGTGACCGAAGTGAAAGCCGACGCGCACAACGGCAACACAAACAAGAGCACCAACTTCAACGTCGGGGCGTTCCTGTCGTTCTGAGGCGATGGCGCCGGCGGCGCGCGTGCGACGCGCACCGCCGGCGCGACCCGGGGCTCAGGGGAGCTCGCGAAACGCGCCGAGCAGCGGAAAGTACAACGCCGCCCGCACCGGCTGCGGTCCAAGTGCGCGCGCCAGCGCCACGTACCCCGACAGCTGCCCCTGGTAACGCTGCATTTCAGAATCGAGAAAGCTCTCGAGGCCCCCGCCCTCGTGACGGCTGGTCTTGTAGTCGATCACCCACCGAGTGCCGGTGTCGTCCACGAAGCAGCGATCGATCACGACGCTGCGCAGTCGGCCGGCGCTCACGCCGGTCAGGGCCAGCTCGCTGTGCGCCTCGCGGTGTCCGGCGCCAAGTATCCAGCGGCCGCGCTCGTCGGCGACGGTGCGTGCCAACGCCGTGAGCACCAGGTCCGTCGCTTGCGCTCGCTCACCTTCAGGCACGCCCTCACGGCGCAGCTGCCGCAGCACCGAGTCACGCTGTGCCTCGAGCTGCTCGCCGGTGGGCAGCGCAGGCGCGTCCGCGACCCGCGCCAGCAGCGCATGCACCACGGTGCCGATGTGCCGCTGGGTTTCCCCGACCCAACTGAACTCGGGAGGTTCGATCGACGCCCGCTCCAGGGGCAGATGCGGCAACGGCGCGGCGGCGGGCAGCTGCGGCGCCCGCCAGGCGTCGCTCAATCGCCGTAGCGGCAGCGCCTGGGCGCGCTGCGGCGGCGGCGCGCAGTCCGCCGGCGCTGCCTGTACCTGAAAGCGCTCAGCGAGCGCCGGCCACAGGCAGGCGAGCAGCGTGCGCGGCTCCGGGTCGAGGCGCCCTCCCTTCCTCATCTTCGGCGCGCCGGAGAGATGCAGCGTCTGTCGGGCGCGGGTTGCCGCCACATACATCAGACGCAAGCGCTCGTGCCGGGCACGCTGGGTGAGCAGCCCTGCGAGATACGAACTCAACTCGCCCCCGCCCTCCTCCCCGATGGTCGGAGCGGGCGCCACGATGAGATCACTGAGGTCGCGCTCGCGCGGCAGGTCGATCCAGCGCAGCAGCGGACGCTCGCCTGCGCCGACGCTCCGGTCCAGTCCCGGTACAAACACATGATCGAACTGCAGACCCTTGGCGCGATGAATGGTCATGACCTGCACGGGATTTACGCCCGGGGCTTGCGGCCCGCTGTACAGGTCGTGAAGCAGGGCTGCGAAATCCTCGGGCCCCCGCCACTCAAACGCGGCCGCCCGCTCGGCGAGCGCGCTGAAGAACACGCGAGCGTCCGCAAGCTGCGCTCGCGGGTAGGCATCCGGCGCGCCGAGCTGTACCCAGGTCGCCTCGAGCCAGTCTGCCGCCGGGCCGCCGTCGCGCCGCTCGAGCGCCCCCGCCAACACTTCGCGCACGCGCGCCAGGCGCACGAGGTCACGCGGCGCACAGCGCGCGAGGCGCCCGGCGTCGGCGAGCGATTCCCAGATGAGTTGCGGCTCCTCGGGACCGGAGAGAGCCGTGAGCGTCGCCAGGCTCGCGCCACACCAGGGAGCGCGCAGCACGGCGAGCCAGGCGCTGCGGTCGCCGAGATCGTGCAACGCCCGGGCGAGCTGCACCAGGTCGCGCACGATGGGCCGCTCCGCCAACGGCACCAGGTCCACGCCGAGCACCTCCACACCGACGGTCCTGAGCGCATTCACGATCGGAACGGCGTGCGCGTGCGCCGCCACCAGCACCGCCACGCGCGCCTGGCTGTCGCGGCCGCGCAGCTCGGTGATGCGCGCGGCAATCGCCCGTGCCTCGGCGTCGCGGTCACCGGGAAACAGGCGCAGTTGCACGCTGGCGTCCCCGGGCGGCAGCGACCCCTCGGCGGGCGCCCGGGCGGCCACACTCGCGCTGAAGGCGATCGCCCCGGCGCGCAGCTCATCGGCGGCGGGAAACACCTGCGCGAACACCTCGTTGGTCCACTCAACCAGTGCGGGCGTGGCGCGGAAATTGCGCGTCAGCCGCAGCGGCGTCAGCCGCACGTTGCCGATGCCATGCTCGCGCGCGCTGATGAACAGACCCACCTCCGCATCGCGGAAGCGGTAGATCGACTGCATCGGATCGCCCACGATAAAGAGCGTGCGCCCGTCGCGCTCCTGCCAGGCGGCGGTCAGGGATTCGAGCAGCTGGAACTGCGCGAGGGAGGTGTCCTGGAACTCATCGACCAGGATGTGCGTGAATGCCAGGCCGGTGCGCAACGCGAGCTCGGTGGGGAGCCCGGCCTCGGTGAGCGCCGCGCGTGCCGCACCGGTGACGTAGGTGTAGTCGACGCGCCCAGCTTCCGCGAATTCAAGGTGCAGCTCGCGCGCCGCGCGCTCGAGCACCCGCGACAGCGCGGCGATCGCCGCCTCGTCCGCCTCACTCAGGGCCGCCGCCGGCAGCGTTGCCACGCCCTGCAGCAGCTCGGCGCAGCCGGGTACGGCGCTCAATTGACCGATGCAGGACCTGAGCGCCTCGCGCGCCGTGGCCTCGGCGTACTCAGGTCCGAGCAGCTCCTCGGTGAGCCTTACGCGCCAGTGCCCGCCCGTCAGGGTGCAGCCTGCGAGGCGCTTCCAGGCGCCGAGGTGCGGGGGATCCGTTCCCAGGGGGCCGACGCCGGGGAGCTCCTGCGCGGCGAGCCGCAGCGCGGGCGGCAAACGCTCACTCGCCGCTGCCAGGTGCGCGCCGACGATGTGGGCGAGACTCGCGTTGACGCGCGCGCATAGTTCCCCGGGTGCGGTCTGCAGCACGTAGCGCAGCCAGTGAGCGCGCTGGCCCAGCATCTCTGCCAGCAGCCGCTCGACGTTGTTCCAGTGGTTGTCGAGACGCTCGAACAGCAGCTCGGTATCGGCGCCGAGCACGGCATCGGCCTCCGCGGCCAGGAGCGTGCGACGCGCGGCGTGGCGGTACAGCTCCTGCGGCGTCTCGGTGACCCGCAGCGCGCCCCCCGCCCGGGCGGCGATCGGCAGCTGGCTCGCCAGCCAGTAGGTGAACGAGTCGATGGTCTGAATCCGCAGCGCACCCGGGTCCTGCGTGAGATTCCAGCCGCGCAGCGCGGCGTGTTGCAGCGCGGCCCCGGTGAGCGCGCGCAACTCCGCGGCGCACGGGTCATCGGCTGCGATCTCCCCGCGCAGCGCGTGCGTCACGCGAGCGCGCATCTCCGCCGCGGCCTTGCGCGTGAAGGTGATGGCGAGAATCGCGTCCGGCTCGTCCACCGTGCATAACAGGCGCAGGTAGCGCTGCGTCAGCATGGAGGTCTTGCCCGATCCGGCCGGCGCCTGCAACAGGATCGAGCAGCGCGGATCAATGGCGCGCTCGCGGGCCTCGGCATCGGCACGGCTCAGCTCATTCATGGGCGGCCTCGGGCGAATGCAGGTCCGCGCCGCCCGCGCGCTCGGTGATGCGGCAGATGTCGATGACGTGACAGTAGTCGCAGGCTCCGGGCCTGGGATCGACGGCCGCATCGCCGGCGAGAAAGGCCCGGATCAGGCGCGTCACGATAGCCCGCCACGCGTGCTGCTGCTGCGACCACGCATCCGCGGCGCCCGCGGCGCGCACCGCCTTGACGCCCGGCAGCAGCCGCGGTGCGCGCGCGATGCCGTCGAAACGCACCTCACGCGCGTTCACGCTGACGGTGGCGAGGGCCACCACGTCCTCACCGAGCGCCTCCGAGTACGCGAGCAATTGCGGATGCGTCGGCCGCTCGCCGTACCAGTCCGCGCTCACGCGCCGCCCGCTCTTGTAATCGAGGATCGCGCGGCCGCCGCTCGCGAGGGCGTCGACGCGATCGATGCGCATGCGCAGCGTCGCCCCCGCCAGCCTGAGCTCAGCGTCACTCTCGATCGCCTGCACGCTGAAGGGCGCTCGTTCGCGCTCGCATTCGCATAGCCGGCGGATCAGGCGCGCCGCGCGGCGGCACTCGCGCGCGAGTGTGGGTGCCATTTCCACGAACATGTCCAGCTGCGGGTCTGCCAACGCGCGGTAGCGGCGCCGTCGGCCGGCAGGACGAGCCAGCGCCTGCGCCGCCTGCCCGACGCTCTGCGCGATGAGCGCCTCGAGTGCCGTGCCGGACAATGCCCCGAGCCCCTGGGAGTTGCGCAACCGCTCCCACAGCTTCTGCAGCGCCGCATGCAGCAGCTCGCCGCGCCGGTTGGGCGCAATACCCGGCTCGACGCTTTCGCGCCGCGTGCTGCCGAGCCGCAACTCCGCGTAGGCGCGGAACGGACACTGGTTCTGCAGGTCGAGGCTCCTCGTGCCGCGTGGCAGCGGCTGGGCGGCGACCCACGGACGTCCGGTGGCGTCGATGAGCGCCTCCGTCAGACCCTCGCGATGCAAGGTCGCGGGCAGCCATAGCAGGCGCTGAGCAGGCGCTTCGAGCGTGGCGCCTGCCAGCAGCGCGCTCGGCAGCAGCTCCAGATCCTCGGAGTACATCGGCGCGGAGAGCACCAGCTCGTCGGCCCCGCGGCACAACGCCGCGAGCAGTGTGCGCGCCTGGGCGAGGCGCCCCGCGGCGCTTGCCGCCGGGACGCCTGCAGCCACCTGCGCGGGCAGTGGCAGGAACGGGTCGGGCTGGAGCGGCTGCGGGAACACCTCGGCGTGAAGCCCCGCCACCCACACGCCGTCGTAGCGCACGACCGGGTCCGCGAGTGCGGGCGAGAGGGTGACGGTCAGGTCCGCATCGGCCGGCCTGAACGCACTGCGCGCGGCGAGTTCCCTCACCAGGTCGAGCGCCTCGGCGCGCGCCACGAATCCGACGCTGCCGCTCAGCTCCCCGAACTCCTCCAGCAGCTCATGCCAGCGCATGAGGGTTTGCTGGCCGGCGCTTTGCGCAGCACGCGGCCCGGGCCAGCCGGCCGCGGCGAGCGCCGCGGTGAAGCGTTCCGACCAGGCTCGCGGGGAGGCGCTTCCTTCCCCGAGCGCGGCGGCGGCGTTTGCAAGCTGCGCCGTGAATTCGCGTGCCGCGGCCTGCAGCTGCGGCGGAGCCAGCCGCAGGCCCCCCAGGAGCTCCCGCAGGCGCAGGCTGGGTAAGGCGCGCTCGCGCAGGTTCACATCCAGCCGGGCGCGTGCGGCGGCAGACGGAACGCTCCAATGCGGCGCGCGCAGCCAGCGGCTGAAGGAATCGAAATCCCCCTCAGCCCCGGCGAGCCACTCGAGCGTCGTGAGCGCGTGCGCGATCAACGGCAGCTGCGCGAGCGGTTGACCGCCTTCGATCCCCACCCGCGTCTCGGCAAGCTCGGTGGGGCTGAGCACGCTGCCTGGATCGAGCGCCTGGCGAATGAGCGTCGCCAGCCTTTCGCGCGCTCCGGGCGCACCGGGCAACATGACGAGCAGCCGCGCGTCGGGTTGAGCGAGGACGCGCCGGCGGCACCACTCGGCGATCCGCTCGAGCTCCTCCTGCGGATCGGCGGCGCGCAGCACTTGCGGCTCGACGGGCGGAGCGCGCGGCTCCCGGCCCTCCGGCGCGGCCCGCGGATGCCGCGCCGCCGCGATCGCCCGCAGGCGCGGCGGGACCGCATCGAAGCCCCGCAGCAACGGGGCGCGGCCGGTGCCCGCGCCCGCCGCCGTCATCCGGTCCAGGAGCGAGGCCAGGCTCGCAGCGCGCAGCGAGCGACAGCGCTCGTCAAACACCTGTTGGGCCTCACACAGGAGTGTCGCCTCGCTGTCAGGGGCCCCGGCTTTGAGCGCGATACCGTAGTGCGCGGCGAGCTCACTCGCGCGCTGCAGCGACTCGGCCAGCGCGCCGCCGTTCACGAGCGCGAAGCGGCGTGTGGCCTGCGCCGCGTACTGCCGCCACAGGAACCACTCCTCGGCGGGCGTGAGCAGGCGCGGCCACTCGTTTAGCTGCGCGGCGGCGCAGCGCTGTGCCTCTTGCCGCAGCCACACCGCGCTCGAGTGCACATCGGCGCTCGCCCAGACGCGCTTCCCCGCCTCCAGCCTGGCTGCCGCGTGCGCGAGCCGCACCGTGTGCGCTCGCTGCGGGGACGGCACCACGAGGGTGCCGTGATCGCGCAGATGCTCGGTTACGTCGGTTGGAAGCCTAAACAAAACAGGATATTAGAAACTCTTTAGATAAGTTACTTGAAGCGCGAGGTGGCGCTCACCACGTTGCTCGCCGTGCCCTCGGCAGCGAAGCTCTCGCGGGCCGCGGCCGCGTAGGCGCTCAGCAGCTCCTCGATGCGGGCGAAGACGTCCCGGAGCGTGGCCGCATCCGGGAGGTTGGTGATGCGGAAGTGATTGCAGTACGGCACGTTGAAGCTCACGCCGGGCGCGACCAGCACGTGCTTCTGCTCGAGCAGGTCGAGCGTGAATTGCTGGTCGTCGAAATCCGGCAGCGCGCTCGCGTCCACGCCCACGAAGGCGTACATCGCCCCCCCGGGCGGAGCGAGCCTGAGAAAGCGGCTGCCGTGCACCGCCGCGAGGATCGCGGCGCGCGAGTCGTGCAGCCGCCCGCCGGGCGAGACCAGCTCACGAATGCTCTGGTGACCCCCGAGCGCGGTCTGCACGGCCCACTGCGCCAGCACGTTGCTGCACAGGCGCAGCGAGGTGAGCAGCTCGAGCGCGTTCAGGTAATCCCCCGCCGCATGCGTGCGTCCGGAGAACACCGCCCAGCCCACGCGGTAGCCGCAGGCACGGTAGACCTTGGACAGGCCCGAGAGTGTCGCACACAGCGTATCGCGTACCAGCGTCGCCATGGGCACGAACTCCGCGTCGTCGTAAGTCATCTGGTCGTAGATCTCGTCGCTGAACACGATCAGACCGCGGCGCTCCGCCACTTGCGCCAGCGCCTCCAGAACCGCACGCGGATAGACCGCGCCGGTGGGATTGTTGGGATTGATGATGACGATGGCGCGCGTCCTTGCCGTCACCAGGTGCGCGACTTCCTGCGGGTCGGGCACGAATGCGTTTTCGGGGCGGCAGGGATAATGCACGGCGCGGCCGCGGTTGAGGGTGACGGCCGCGGTCCACAAGGGATAGTCCGGGCTCGGCACCAGCACCTCGTCGCCCTCGTTGAGGAGCGCCCGCAGCACCAGGTCGATGAGCTCGCTCACGCCGTTGCCGATGAAGACCTCCTCGGCCGTGACGCCGGTGACGCCGCGGGCCTGCTGCTGCATGACGACCGCTTCGCGCGCCGGAAAGATGCCTTTCTGGTGGCAGTATCCTTCTGCCTCCGCCAGGTTCTCGATCATGGCGAGTCGCATGGTCTCCGGCGTACGCAGGCCAAAGGCCCTGGGGTTGCCGATGTTGAGCGAGACGATCTCGTAGCCCTGGCGCTCGAGCTCGTGGGCACGCCGGGCGAGGCGCCCACGGATCTCATAACGCACATGTTTCAGGCTGTCGCTGGGGCGGATACCCGGTTCGGTCATCATGGGCGAAGAATAACAGCAGTCCGGCCAACCACGGTCAACGGCGGTGTTCTTCCAGGTCGGGGTCACTCTCAGGAAGCTCGCGCCAGCGGTGACACGCCACGCGGCGTGCATCCGGCAGCTCTTCCCAGTCCGGAATTCGCTCTGCGCACACGGGGGCGGCGTGTGGACAGCGGGTGCGGTACACGCAGCCGCTCGGCGGCGACAGCGGTGACGGCGGCTCGCCGGCGCGCGCGCGCGCCAGGCGCGCCGGCTGAATGTCGGGGTCGGGGATGGGAACCGCGGTCAGCAGCTCCCGGGTGTAGGGATGCAGGGGCCGCGTGTACAGGTCCTGCGAGGGTGCGAGCTCCATCATGCGCCCGAGATACAGCACCAGTACGCGCTCGCACAGCCGTCTCACCAGCGCCAGGTTGTGGCTGACGAACAGCAGGCACATGCCCGACTCGCGCTTGAGAGCGCCAAGCAGACTCACGATCTGCTGCTGGGTCGGAATATCCAGCGCGCTGACCGGCTCATCGCAAATGAGCAGGCGAGGTTTGAGGATCATGGCGCGTGCGATGCCGACGCGCTGGCACTGTCCGCCGCTCAACTCGTGCGGGTAGCGACCCGCGAGCTCCGGCGCCAGTCCCACCCGGCGCAGCACCGCCGCGGTCTCGGCGGCGCGCGCGCCGGCATCGAGGTCGCGCGCGTGCACCTGCAGCGGCTCGGCGACGATCTGGGCAACCGTCATGCGCGGATCCAGGCTCCCCAGCGGGTCCTGGAAGATGATCTGCAGATCGCGCCGCAGCGCGCGCAGCGCGCTCGGCGGCAAATCCCCGAGCGCCTGCCCCATCCATACCACGCGACCGGCGTCGGGTCGCAGCAGCTGCAGCGCTGCGCGGACCAGCGTCGACTTGCCGCAGCCGGATTCACCCACCACCCCGAGCGACTCACCGGCATACAGCTCGAGACTGACCGCACTCACGGCCGAGAGCTGTGCGCGCGGGCCGAACCAGCCGCCCCCGACATCGAAGCGCACGCTCACGTCCGTGAGCGTCAGGGCCGCGGGCCGCCCTGCCGCGGATGTCCCGGGAGCCTCGGCGCCTGCGCCATCCATGCCGGCGTCCAGGCGCGGCGCGTCGCGCACCAGAGTGCGGGTGTAGGGATCGCGCGGCGACTTGAGAACCGCCGCGACCGGGCCCGTTTCGATGATGCACCCCTCGCGCATGACCGCCACGCGGTCGGCAACACCGGCCACGGCCCCCAGGTCATGGGTGATGAGCACCATCGCCATTCCGCGCTCGCGCTTGAGCTCGGCGAGGAGCGCGAGAATCTGCGCCTGGATGGTGACATCGAGGGACGTGGTCGGTTCATCCGCGATCAGCAGCTGCGGCTCGCTGCTGAGTGCAATCGCGATCATCACTCTCTGGCGCATGCCCCCGGAGAGCTCGTGCGGATACTGCCGCATGCGCTGCTCAGGATCGGAGACCTGCACGCGCCGCAGCAGCGCGAGCGCTGCGCCGCGCGCCGCGGCCCGCGCAGCTCCGCGGTGGCGGCTGATGACTTCGGCAATCTGCTCGCCCACGGCAAGGTGCGGGGTCAGCGAGGTCATCGGATCCTGGAACACCATGCCGATCCCCGCGCCGCGCACGCGATCCAGTGCCGCGGGCCCGAGCCTCAGCAGCTCGGTGCCGAGAAAGCGGGCACTGCCCTGGGCGCGGCCGTTCGCCGCCAGCAGGCCCATCACGGCGAGAAACACCTGGCTCTTGCCGGCGCCGGATTCCCCCACCACGCCCAGGCACTCGCCGCGCCCGACCGCCAGGGTGACCTCGCGCGCCGCCGTGATCCGGCCCCGGGGCGTGTCGAACCTGACGGTGAGCCCGGACAGGCTCAGCACGGCCGGCGCCGCCGCCGCGCCCTCAGCGCTCGCGGGGATCGAAGGCATCGCGCAAACCGTCGCCGAGAAAATTGAGGCAGATGAGCAGACCGACCAGGAAAGCCGCAGGCACCAGCAGCATCCACGGCGCCGATTCCATCTCCTGCGCCCCGACCAGGATCAGGTTGCCGAGGCTCGCGTGCGGCTCCTGCACTCCGAGTCCGAGGAAACTCAGAAAACTCTCGAACACGATCATCTGCGGAATGATGAGCGTGGCGTAGACCAGCACCGGCCCCAGCAGGTTCGGCACGATGTGGCGCAACAGGATGGCGGGCGCGGGAACGCCGAGCGCGCGCGCCGCCTCGATGAACTCCCGGCGCTTCAGCGTCAGCGCCTGGCCGCGCACGATGCGTGCGGTGGTGAGCCACCCCACCGCTCCGAGCGCCAGCAGCAGCACCGCGATGCTGCCGCGCTGCCAGAGCGTCGTCAGGATGATGACGATGAACAGATACGGCAACGAGTACAGCACATCGACGAAGCGCATCATCCATCCGTCGGTGCGACCGCCGGCGAGACCCGCCACCGCGCCCCACACCACCCCGATCACCAGACTCACCAGGCTCGCGAGCACGCTGATGAACAGCGACAGCCGCACGCCGTACAGGGTGCGCACGAACAGATCGCGTCCCAGACGGTCGGTGCCGAACCAGTGCGCAGCGGTGAGGCCGGGCGGCCGCGCGAGGTGCTCCCAGTCGAGGCTGTCGTAGCCCCAGGGGCTTAAAAGCGGCGCCAGGACGGCAAACAGCGCCATGACCACCATGACGGCGAGGGCTGCAAAGGCGATGCGGTTGCCCGTGAGGCGCCGCCCGGCATCGCTCCACAATCCGCGCGCGGCCGTGGCCGCCTGCTCATGCATGCCGCACGCCCGGGTCCAGCCATCCGTAGATCAGGTCGGCGATGAGGTTGAGAAAGAGCGTGAGCGCGCCGTAAACCACGATCATGCCCATGACGAGCGGATAGTCGCGGTCGATCGCGCCCTCCACGAGGTAGCGGCCCGTGCCGGGCAGACCAAACACCGTCTCGATGACCAGCGAGCCGGTCATCACGAACGCCACCGCCGGACCCAGATAGCTCACGACAGGCATCAGAGCCGGGCGCAGGGCATGACGCCACAGCACGCGCGCTGAGCCCAGGCCCCGGGCCCGGGCGCTGCGCACATAGTGAGCACTGAGCACCTCGAGGAGACTCGCGCGGGTGAGTCTCGCCACGTACGCCGCCACCGGCAGCGCCAGCGTCAGCACCGGCAGCACCAGATAGCGCGGCGCGCCGTGCTGCCAGCCCGCGACCGGCAGCCAGCGCAGGTACAGTCCAAACACGAGCGCGAACAAGGGACCGGTGACGAAGCTCGGCAGCGCCAGCCCTAAGGCCGCGAGCGTGGTGATGCAATAGTCGGCGCCGCGGTTGCGCCACAGCGCAGCCGCGATGCCGGCGGGAATTCCGCTGAGCACGGCCAGCAGAATCGCCGCAAGTCCCAGGGTCGCGGACAGCGGCAGGCCCTGGGCAATGAGCTCGGACACGGTGAAATCGCGCTGCCTGAGCGACGGCCCGAAGTCCCCGCGCAGCAGGCCGCGCAGGTAGTGTACGTACTGCACCGTGAGCGGCTGGTCGAGTCCGTAGAGGCGCTCGAGGTTGGCCCGCACCGCCGGCGGCAGGGCCTGCTCCTGCGCGAAGGGGCCGCCGGGGGTGAGCCGCACGACACAGAACGAGACGGTGATGATGACGAGCAGGGTGGGGATCAGTCCGGCGATGCGACGGAGCGCGTAGCTCAGCATGGCGGGGACTTTAGGGAGGCGGCGCGCAATTCGTCAACGGCGCGGCACGTCCCGTCAACTCCGCAACGGGCCTGCCGCTATACTGCAAGCGCTATGAAACGCATCCTGGTCGGCATCAAGCGCGTCGTGGATTACAACGTCCGCATCCGGGTGAAGCCCGATGGCAGCGGCGTCGTCACCGACGGGGTCAAGATGAGCATCAACCCCTTCGATGAGATCGCGCTCGAGGAGGCGCTGCGCATCAGGGAGCGCGGCGGCGCCGAGGAGGTCATTGTCGCCACGGTGGGGCCGGCGGACTGCCAGCAGCAGCTGCGCACCGCGCTGGCGATGGGGGCGGATCGCGCCCTGCACGTGCAGGCCGATGGCGTGGTCGAACCGTTGGTGGCGGCGCGGGCGCTGCTGAAGCTGATCGAGCGCGAGCTGCCGCTGCTGGTCATCCTCGGCAAGCAGGCGATCGACGATGACAACGGTCAGACCGGCCAGGTGCTGGCGGCGCTGTGGAACCGCCCCCAGGCCACCTACGCTTCGAAGATCGAGCTGACCGAGGGCACAGCGCGCGTGACGCGCGAGGTGGACGCCGGGCTCGAGACCCTCGAGGTGGACCTGCCCGCGGTCATTACCACCGACCTGCGGCTGAACGAGCCGCGCTACGTGAAGCTCCCGGACATCATGAAGGCGAAGAAAAAACCGCTCGATGCTCTCACCCTGAGCGCCCTCGGGGTAGAGCAGCGCCAGCAGCTGAAGCTGGTGCGCTTCGAGCCGCCGCCGCAGCGCCAGAAAGGCGTCAGGGTGAAGGACGCCGCGGAGCTCCTCGAGGCACTGAAGAAGAAGGGTCTGCTGTGAGCAGCCGGGTCCTCATCATCGCCGAGCACGACGGCACCCGGCTCAACGTCAGCACCGCCAAGTGCGTCACCTGCGCCCACGGCATTGCCGGGGCGGAAATCACCATCGCGGTGTGCGCGGTGGACGCGGCCGCGGTCGCCGCGCAGGCGGCGCGGCTGTCCGGCGTCAGCCGCGTGCTGTGCGTCGAGAATCCGGCCAACGGCCATGCGCTCGCAGCGGTGTGGGCGCCGCAGGTGCTCGCGCTCGCCGCTCCCTTCACCCATATCCTGGGCCCCTCGACCACCTTCGGTAAGGACCTGATGGCGCGGATCGCGGGACTGCTCGGGGCTGCGCAAGTGAGCGACATCATGGCCATCGAGAGTCCCACCCGCTTCTGCCGGCCGATCTACGCGGGGAACGCGATTCTCACGGTGGAGAGCAGCGGCGAGGGCAAGGTCGTGGGCACGGTGCGTACCGCGTCGTTCGAGGCGGCCGCGGGCGGCGGCGCCGCGCCGATCGAGAGGGCGGCGGTGAGCGTCGAGCTCCCGACCCACACGCGCTTCGTGTCGGTGTCGGCCGCCAGGAGCGACCGCCCGGATCTGCAGAGCGCCGCGCGGGTGATTTCCGGCGGCCGGGCGCTTGGCAGCGCCGAGGGCTTCAAGATCCTCTACAGCCTGGCAGACAAGCTGGGTGCCGCGGTGGGGGCGTCGCGCGCTGCCGTGGACGCCGGTTACGCGCCCAACGAGATGCAGGTCGGCCAGACCGGCAAGATCATCGCCCCCGAGCTGTACGTCGCGGTCGGCATCTCGGGCGCGATCCAGCACCTGACGGGCATCAAGGATGCGCGCACCATCGTCGCCATCAACAAGGACAGCGAGGCGCCGATCTTCGAAGTCGCTGACATCGGCCTGGTGGGGGACCTCTTCCAGATCATCCCCGAGCTCGAGCGGCTGCTGTCAGCGAAAGGCGTGGCTCCCGCCTAGAGCTGGCCGAGGACGTATTCGGCCGCGGACACCTTGAACTGCCCCGGCGCCTCGACGTTGACGTGGGTGGCCACGCCATCGCGCGCGATGATCGCGAAGCGCTGGCCACGCGTCCCCATGCCATAGCCCTTGGCATCCAGTTCCAGTCCAAGCGCCCGGGCGTAGTCGCCGTTGCCGTCCGCGAGCATCAGGATCTTGTCACCGACCCCCGAGGCCTTGCCCCAGGCGTTCATGACGAACACGTCGTTGACGGCCATGCACGCGAGGGTGTCGACACCCCTGGCGCGGATCTGATCGGCCAGCTGCACGAACCCGGGCAGGTGCTTCGCGTCGCAGGTCGGGGTGAAGGCGCCCGGCACCGAAAACAGCACCACGAGCTTGCCCTTGAAGAGCTCGTCGGTCGCGAGGTCCTTGGGACCTTCCTTGGTCATTCTCTTGAGCGTGCCCGCGGGCATGCGCTCACCTGCCTTGATTGCCATGGTTGTCCTTACGGTTGGCCCGTCATGCCTGCTTTGCGTGCAGGCTCCACAGGTTGGCGAGGCGCTCGAGCGAGGGATCCCCCTTTACCGCGTGGAAGGACTTGGTCGCGTCCTCCTTGTGCCCGGCCTTGAGCTGCGCGATGCCGAGCAACAGCCGCGCCTCGGTTTCGTTGCGCAGACCCCCCTTGGCCAGGCCCTTGGAGAGCTCGTCCACGGCCTTGTCATACTGCCCGTAGCCGAGGTAGGCGAGGCCCACCCCGACGTTCTTGACGCCGGTGGGCGCGGCGTCCGCATCCTTCTCGATCTTCGGCAGACTCGCCTGGTCGGTGGCCGCGGTTTTCTTGGCGGTCTCGAGCAGCCGCTGATTCTTGTTCTTGGCGCGCGGGTCGGTGAACACACCCTTGGCGATACCCTTCTCCAGAATGTGCTGCGCTTCGCCCGGTGAGCCGGCCTCGAGAGCGAGCTGCGCCATCTCGGTGTAATCCTCCGGACTCTTCAGCACGTCGACCTCGGACATGAGGCGGTAAGTCTGCAGCGTGTTGGCATCGTTCCCCGAGGTCTGCTGGCGCATGGTGTACAGCAGCTGGTACCAGTAGTCGGGCTTCGGGTAGTAGGTGACGATCTTTTCCAGTGCGCGGGTCTCGCAGGCCGAATCACTGAGCTTGACGCAGGCGCTCAGGATCAGCTGCAGCGATTCGCTCTTGGGTGTCTGGCCGTTCTTGATCTTGTCGTCGACCAGGCCCTCCTCGAATTTCAGCGTGTTCTTCCAGTCCCCCTTCAGGTAGTACGCCTGGCCCACGAGCGTCTTGAGCTCTTCGTCCGCGAACCCGCCCTTGATGGCGCGGTTACCGAACTCGATCGCCTTATCGTAGTTCTTGATCTGGTAGTTCGCTTCGGCCAGCTGCCGCACGCGCGTAGGAATTTCGGACTGCGGCGTGAATCCGTCATCGAGCTCCGCCTCCCACGCCTTGGCGGCCTCCGCGTAGTTCTGGATACGGGCGTAGGCGAAGCCCAGCATGTCGTTGATCAGGTGCTGATCATACGGGGTCTTGCCGGCGATCCCCTCCGCTTCATGGAGCTTCGTGATCGCATCGGCATACTTCTTCGCGTTGAGGTCGTCGTGGGCCTCCTTGAGAGGCTTGCCAAGCTTGGCGCTGTTGGTTTGCTTGCCCTCCGCAGCGAAGGCAGGCCTCGCCGCCACCAGGCCCGCAGCCGCGATGATGGCGACGCCCGCGAGCAGCGCCCGGATGGACAGTGCAGTGATCTTCATGGTGGTGTTTCGCATGGCTCGCTAGTCCCTGAATTCAGCCACGTTGACAAAGCCCATCTTCTTCATGTGGTTGCGCTGCGCGGCCGCGAGCACCTTCGCCACGATCTCGTACTTGGCGCGACGGTCGGGGCGCAGGTGGATTTCCGGCTGCGGATCCTTGTCCCTTTCGGCGTGAAAATAGCCCTCGAGCTGTGACAGACCCGTTATCGGGCTTCCGTTCCACACCACGGTGCCGTCGAAGTCGATCTCGAGGTCGATCACCTCCGGGGGCGTGGGCGGGGGCGGCGGCGGGTTGCTCACGTTCGGCATGTCGAGCTTGACCGCGTGGGTCATGACGGGCAGGGACACGATGAGCGTGACCAGCAGCACCAGCATCACGTCGATGAGGGGCGTCGTGTTGATGTCACACATGGGGGCCCCGGAGGCTGAACCGACACTCATTGCCATGGCTTGAGCTCCTTGACTTTCAGCGGTAGCCGTGGACGCCGTGGTCGGGCTCGGTCAGAAAGCCGACCTTCTGGATGCCACCGCGCTGAATCGCGTACATGACACGGCCAACCGCTTCATAGCGCGTTTCCTTGTCGCCGCGGATGTGAATCTCCGGCTGCGGCTTCCTGACGGCCGCCTCCCTGATGAACCCGAGCAGCGCGCTGCGGTCAGGCACGCGCTTGTCGTTCCAGTAGACATTGCCTTCCTTGTCCACCGCGATCGTGATGTTCTCGGGCTTGGTCTGCGTCGGGATATTGACGGCCTTCGGCAGATCGACCTTGACCGTCTTGTTGATCACGGGAATCGTGATGAGAAAGATGATCAGCAGCACCAGCATGACGTCCACCAGCGGCGTCGTGTTGATGCTCGCCATCACGCTCGCTTCGCCCGTATTGCCCGGGCCGACACTCATTGACATGAGCTACTCCTCGCGCGCGGCCTTGGCAGCCGCCGGACGCACGCCGCCTCCACCCTCGCTCCCCATGCGCGCGCCGCTGACCAGGTAGGCGTGCAGGTCGCTGGCGAAGTTCCGCAGCGCATCCTGGAGCAGCTTGTTGCGGCCCAGCAGCCAGTTGTAACCCATGACCGCCGGCACCGCGACGAACAGACCAATGGCGGTCATGATGAGCGCCTCACCGACAGGTCCTGCGACCTTGTCGATGCTCGCCTGGCCGGCGATGCCGATCGACACCAGCGCGTTCAGAATGCCCCACACCGTGCCGAACAGGCCTACGAACGGTGCTACCGAGCCGACGGTCGCGAGCAGACCCAGGCCGCCGTTCAGCTTGCTGTTGACCGTCTCGACGGCGCGCTGCAGCGACATGGTGATCCACTCGTGCAGGTCGATGCGATCGGTGAGGCGGCCGTCATGATGTGAGGCGGCGCGCAGGCCGTCCTCGGCGATGCCACGGAAGTCATCGCCTTTCTTCAACCGGTCGACCCCATCCTTGATCGAGGGTGCACTCCAGAACTGCTTCTCGACGACACGCGCGGACTGCTTCAGCTTGCGCTGGTCCCAGAGCTTCGTGAGCATCACGTACCACGAGGCGAGTGACATGATCAGCAGCAGGACCAGCACGGCACGGGCGATGATATCGCCGGTTGCCCAGAGAGCCGCGAGACCATAAGGGTTGTCGGTTATTGCGGTGGGTTGGTTTTCCATAGTTTTCCTCGAAGCAAAAAAAGCCGCACTTGACAGTGCGGCGTCGGGATCATTTGGTCATCTGGAAGCGGATGCGGAAATCGATGCAGTCGTCGATGGGTTTGCCGTCCTCGCTGCCCGCGACGTAACGACCCGCCTTCGCCAGGTTGATCGCGCCCTCATCGAGCCGCGGGCTGCCGGAGCTTTGCGAGATCGTCGGCGCAGCAGACAATTTGCCGCTGGCTCCGACGCATACATGCACGGTCGGTGCGCCCTCCTCGTTCAGGCGCTTGGAGGCCGCGGGGTAGAAGTCTTCCGAGTTCGGGAAGTTCTTGGCCGGCGAGGCGCGCTTGCGCGAGGAAGCATGCACGGGCGGCGCCGGCGGGTGCGGGGTGGCGGCCACGGCGGTGATCGCGGTGGTCTGCGGGGCTTCCACGGGCAGGTCAATGGTCACGTCCGGCGGCGGCACTTCCACCGGCGGCTTCTGGAACTCCGGTGGCGGTGGCGGCGGCGGTTCCTTTTCGGTCTTGACCTCCTCCACGATGTCGGTCTGGATTGGAGGCGCGATCGCTTCGATCGCGCGGCGCGCGAGCCCGGTGGCGATCGCCCAGGCGATGAACACGTGCAGGCCGATGATGGCCACGAGCACGATGCCACGGCGCGTCATGAACTGGGAATCGTGTACGTAGACAGTCATGAGTTGTTAATCGTGACCTTGTCTGAACACACCAGGTCCTGGTGAGCAGAAGCAAACTGAAGGACCCGACCCCGGTCCCGGCAGCTGCGCCTGCCGGACTCCTTTATCATACTTACTCAGGCACCCTTGTCTGTCGGCATTCTCGCCGGCGTGCGCGCAGGGACGAATGCTGCGCGAACTGTAACCGCTGCCCTGTGCACTGACAACTCCGGCTCGACCTTAGGAATTGCGCCGACGTGGCGGCATCGGCTCAGTCACCGCTCCGCGCGAGGCGCTGCCGACGAGATGCGCGTACTTGGCGAGCGCGCCGGTGAGCGCGTACGGCTTCGCCGGCCGCCAGGCTGCGCGTCGGCGGCGCAGCTCCGCCGCCGGCAAGTGCACGTGGATGTCGCGTTTTGCGGCATCGATGCTGATGCGGTCCCCGCTGCGCAGCAGGCCGATCGGCCCGCAGACCGCAGCCTCGGGGGAGATGTGTCCAACAACAAAACCGTGGCTGCCGCCGGAGAAGCGTCCGTCCGTGATCAGCGCTACCTGCGCTCCCAGGCCTCTTCCCATGATGGCGCTCGTGGGGCTCAGCATCTCGCGCATGCCCGGACCGCCGCGCGGGCCTTCCTGGCGGATCACCACCACGTCACCGGCACGCACACGGCCGGCGAGAATCGCCCGTGTGGCGCGCTCCTCGCCCTCGAATACACGCGCCGCGCCCTCGAAGCGCTCACCCTCCTTGCCGGTGATCTTGGCGACGGCGCCCTCCGGCGCGAGGTTCCCGTACAGGACCACGAGGTGGCTGTCCTTCTTCAGCGGATCAGACAGAGGACGAACAATGTCTTGGTCGCTCAAATACATGGGAACCTTTTCAAGATTCTCCCGCAACGTATGACCGGTCACGGTGAGGCAATCCGGATGCAAGAGATCGGCGCCGAGCAGCATCTTCATGAGCGGCTGAATGCCGCCGATCGCCACCAGCTCCGACATGAGGTAGCGGCCACTCGGCTTCAGGTCCGCCAGGACCGGCACCCGCCGTCCGATGCGCGTGAAGTCATCCAGGTCGAGCCGCACGCGAGCCTCATGCGCGATGGCCAGCAGATGCAGCACCGCGTTGGTCGAGCCTCCCAGGGCAATGACCACGGTGATGGCATTCTCGAACGACCGGCGCGTGAGGATGTCGCGCGGCTTCAAGCCCTCGCGCACCAGTCTCACGACCGCCTCGCCGGCGCGCCGGCAGTCGGAACGCTTGTCCTCGCCCACGGCCTCCTGCGCAGAGCTGCCTGGTAAGGACAAGCCCAAGGCCTCGATGGCAGAGGCCATGGTGTTCGCGGTGTACATGCCCGCGCAACTGCCGGGACCGGGGATCGCGGTCCGCTCGATGTCGAGCAGCCCCGCGTCCGAGAGCTTTCCCGCGGCGTGCGCCCCGACCGCTTCGAACACGGAGATGATGTCCCGCCGCTGCGCGCCCGGGCGGATCGTTCCCCCGTAGACGAACACCGCCGGACGGTTGAGCCGCGCCATCGCCATGGCGCAGCCGGGTATGTTCTTGTCGCAGCCCCCGATCGCAACAAAGCCGTCAAAGCCCGCCGCTCCCGCGACCGCCTCGATGGAGTCGGCGATGATCTCCCGCGACACCAGCGAATAGCGCATGCCGGGCGTGCCCATCGAGATGCCGTCCGACACCGTAATGGTGTTGAACAGCACGCTCTTGCCACCGCCGCCGTCGACGCCGGTGCACGCCTCGCGCGCCAGATCGCCGATGTGCATGTTGCAGGGGGTGAGGTTCGCCCAGGTGGAGGCCACGCCGATCTGGGGCCTGTGGAAGTCCTGGTCGCGAAAGCCGACCGCCCGCAGCATGGCGCGCGCGGGCGCCTGCGTGACGCCGTCCACCACCACTCGCGAGTGCCTGCGCGGATCAACGCTTCGTTTCACGGGTTAGGCCCTTTGTGTACCTGGTTTGTCAGCGAACGCGCCGCGCATGCGGTTGAAGCCGACGGCGCCCGCGGCCGTCATGGCGAGCGGCAGCAGCAGCGCGAATTCTCCCGCACCGCGATGCCACCACTCGAGGCCCATGTACGCGAGCACGCCAATGGGCGGCGCCACGCCGCCGCGCAATCCCGTGAGCGTGACGTGCACGCCCATGTATTGCTGCGCGCGACCGATGGAGGCGAAGTCGTTGTGGCCGAGATTCCAGCCAAGATTAGCACCTGCCTGGGCTGCACCGAGCAGTACCGCGCCCACCCACAACAGCGGGCGCGTGCCCGTGAACACCCCGGCGCACATGGCGGCGCTCGCCAGCACGATCGCCCAGCCCTGGCGGGAGCGATAACGCACCACGTGCGAGCCATCGAACAGCCGCGCCCACCAGGGCAGGAAAATCGGCTGGGTGATGAGCGGCACCACCGCGAGCAGCCCGATCTGCATTGCGCTCGAAAGGTGCAGCTGCTCGGAGAACACCAGCACCAGCTGCGCGGTCAGGATGAGATTGCCGGCGCCGAAAATACTCATCCACAGCATGTACTCGCGGTAAGAGGGATCTTCCCTCAGGATCTGCGTCAGCATCCGCAGGGAGAACGGCTCGCTGTATCCGCCGCTGGCCGCCTCCGCGGCGAGCAGCTGGAATTCGCGCCGCACGCGCATGGCGCGATACAGCCACGCCCCGGCGAGACCGGCCATCGCTCCCCCGCCGTACAGCCAGCGCGCGTCCATCACGTGCGCCTCGAGCGCCCATCCCACCAGCGCCGCGGAGATCGCCACGGCGATCGCATTGACGATGACGATGCGTCCGGTGATGCGCGCCAGCACGTTGCGTGGATAATTCGCGGTCCACACCGCCGCACGCACCGTGAGGATGCCCCCCCACACGACCCGCGCGCAGATGATCGCGACCACCGTGAGCAGCAGTCCCGTGGCCGCGCGGGAAGCAAACGACACGCAGCCCACCAGCAGTGAGAACACGGCCTGCAGCGCGACCATGAGACGCACGCGTGCGCGGCCGTGCGCCAGGTTGGCCCACACAAAACTCAATACATTGGCAAACGCCGGCGCGCCGCTCACCAGCCCCACCGCGAGATTGACCACGAAACCCGGCGCCACCCCGGCAAAGTGCTGCTTGACCAGCACCGCCGCGGTGGCGCCCTCGACCAGCCCGAGCGCCAGGCCGAGCAGCCCCCAGGGAAGAATCTCGCGTCGGTAGATGCCTTCCGCAACCGCACTGGGTCTGACGATACGGCCTTCGGCCACGTCCGATCTTAATCGCCCGCGGGTGGGTGCGAATACCGCTCGTTGACAAGCTCGTGGTCGTTGTGCTCCCATCGGACGATCAGGCTTACATTCGCATCCATGACATCCAACGCAACAACGGCCGCATCCTGCGCAGCGCCTCGCGCCGCGCGCCGGTCGTTGCTGCTGGGATTGCCTGCACTGCTGCTCCTTAGCGGGAGTGAGCGGTGCGGGGCACGCGCGAACGCCTGAACGAAGAACGTAAGGCACGAGCGCAGCAAGAGACCAAGACCCCGCACCGGCTTCAAGGCCGCTGCGGGGTTTTTTATGCGCGCTTACACGGCCGCGAGGCCTCGAGGAGTGGTGAGATGAGGTTGTATTCGCACAAAGACGTCGACCGCAAAGCTCTCAAGGGCGCCCGCATCGCCATCCTCGGCTACGGCAGCCAGGGGCGGGCTCACGCCCTGAACCTCAAGGACAGCGGCTGCGACGTGGTCGTCGGCGTGCGCAAAGGCGGGGCGAGCTGGAAAAAAGCCCGTAAGGATGGCCTCGAGGTCGCCGAGCCGCAGCTCGCCGTGCAGGGCGCGGATGTGATCGCCATGCTGGTGCCGGATCTGGCGCAGAAGGATCTCTACCAGAGCCTCAGGAAGAGCCTCAAGAGCGGCGCCACGCTGCTGTTCGCGCACGGCTTCAACGTCCATTTCCGCCAGATCAAGCCGCGTCCGGATCTGGACGTGGTGTTGATCGCCCCGAAGGGCCCCGGAGATCTCGTGCGCCGCCAGTACAGCCAGGGGCGCGGCGTGCCGTGCCTGCTCGCGGTCGCCCAGGATGCGAGCGGCAAGGCGCACGCACGCGCGCTCGCCTATGCGCACGGGATCGGCGGCACGCGCGGCGGGGTGCTCGAGACCACCTTCGCCGAGGAGACCGAGACGGATCTGTTCGGCGAGCAGGCGGTGCTGTGCGGCGGCGCCACCGAGCTCGTGGTCAAGGGTTTCGAGACCCTGGTGGAAGCGGGCTACCAGCCCGAGGTTGCCTACTACGAGTGCCTTCACGAGCTGAAGCTGATCGTCGACCTGCTGCACGAGGGCGGGCTCGCCAAGATGCATCAGTTCATCAGCGAGACCGCGAAGTACGGCGATCTCACCCGCGGACCGCGCATCGTCAACGAGCGCGTGAAGAACGAGATGCGCAAGGTGCTCAAGGAAGTGCAGAGCGGCAAGTTCGCGCGGCAGTGGATCCGCGAAAACGCGCAGGGCCGCGTCAACTACCAGCGGCTCCTCGACCAGGACGTCGATCGCCAGATCGAGAAAGTCGGCGCGGCACTGCGGGCCCGCATGCCGTGGCTGCAGGAAGCAAGGTGACCCATGGCGGTAAATCCAGATCGAGTGCTGATCTTCGACACCACGCTGCGTGACGGGGAGCAGTCCCCTGGCTGCAGCATGACCCGGCCCGAGAAGCTGCGCGTGGCGCGCGCGCTCGCCGAGCTCGGCGTGGATGTCATCGAGGCGGGTTTCCCGGCCGCCTCGCACGGCGACTTCGACAGCGTGCAGGCGGTGGCGCGCGAAGTGCAGGGTCCGATCATCTGCGCCCTGGCGCGCTGCAGCTTCGAGGACATCGAGCTCGCCGCGCGCGCCCTGTCCGAAGCTCCCCGTCACCGCATCCACGTGTTCCTCGCCACCAGCGCCATCCACCGCCAGTACAAGCTCAACATGGCGCAGGAGGAAATCCTGCGTCTGTGCGCCGCCGGCGTGACCCGCGCGCGCGAGCTGTGCGCGGACGTGGAGTTCTCCCCCGAGGATGCCTCGCGCACCGAGCTCGAGTTCCTCGCCCAGGTGATCGAGGTGGCGATTGCCGCCGGGGCCACCACAGTGAATATCCCCGACACCGTCGGCTACACCGTGCCGGACGAGTTTGCGGAGCTGTTTCGTTACCTGCGCAAGAACGTACGCGGCATCGAGGCGGTGCGGCTCTCGGTCCACTGCCACGACGACCTCGGCATGGCGGTCGCCAACAGCCTCACGGCGGTGGTCGCCGGTGCACGGCAGATCGAGTGCACCATCAACGGCATCGGCGAGCGCGCCGGCAACTGCTCGCTGGAGGAAGTGGTGATGGCGCTGAAGACGCGCGCCGCGTTCTTCAACGTCAGCACCGCCATTAACACCAGCCGCCTGTACCCCACCTCAAGGCTCATCTCCAGCATCACCGGCATGCCGATCCCGCGCAACAAGGCGGTGGTGGGTGAAAACGCCTTCGCGCACGAAGCCGGCATTCACCAGCACGGGATGCTCAAGCACCACTCGACCTACGAGATCCTGCGTCCCGAGGATGTCGGCCTGTCGCGCAGCCACCTGGTGCTCGGCAAGCACTCAGGCCGGCACGCGTTCCGCGAGCGCGTCAGCGCGCTCGGGTTCGAGCTCGATGAGCTGGAATTCAACCGTGTGTTCGAGGAATTCAAGGCGCTGGCGGACAAGAAGAAGGAGCTGTTCGACGGCGACATCGAGGCGCTGGTGCTGCGCTCCGAGGGCTCCGCCAGCGGGCCCTGGACTCTCGTCGAGCTCGCGACCGAGGCGCGCAGCAACAGCCCGGCGCGCGCGCTGGTGCGCCTGCAGCACAGCGACGGCCGCAGCGTCGAGCGCGCTGCCTCCGGCGACGGCCCGGTGGACGCGGCCTTCAAGGCGATCGAGGCCGCGACCGGCATCGCGGTGGTGCTGCGCAAGTTCGAGGTGCATGCGGTATCCGAGGGCGAGGACGCACAGGGCGAGGCGCGGGTGTACGTGGAGTACAATCACAAGAGCTATCGGGGCGCGAGCGTGAGCACCAATATCGTCGAGTCCGGCACGCGGGCGTTTCTCGAAGTGCTCAATCGCATCGAGCTGGCGCAGGCCGGAACGCGCTTGCGCGAGGAGCGCAGCGCCACGACGCCCGCCTGAGGAGACTGCATGCCCATTCCCGCCACGGAGTTCATCTGGTTCAACGGCAAGCTGGTACCGTGGGAGAAGGCCACGGTGCACGTGCTGTCGCACGCCCTGCACTACGGCTCCTCGGTGTTCGAGGGCGTGCGTGCCTACGAGACCCCGCGCGGCGTGGCCATTTTCCGCCTGCGCGATCACACCCGGCGGCTGTTTGACTCCGCGAAGATCTATCGCATCAACATCCCGTTTTCCGCCGAAGCCGTGAACGAGGCCTGCCGCCAGGTAATCGCCGCCAACGCGCTCAAGCGCGGCGCCTATATCCGTCCGCTGGTATTCCGCGGCTACGGCGAGATCGGCGTCACGCCCAAGATCGAGCCGCCGACGGAGGTGGCGGTGGCCGCCTGGGAATGGGGCAAGTATCTCGGCCACGAGGCCGAGGAAGCGGGCGTGGATGCGTGCGTGTCCTCCTGGCAGCGGGTGGCCCCGAATACGCTGCCGGCGCTCGCCAAGGCGGGCGGCAACTATCTGTCGAGCCAGCTGATCGGCATGGAGGCGCGCCGGCTCGGCTTCGCGGAGGGCATCGGACTTTCCTCCGACGGCACACTCAGTGAAGGCTCGGGCGAGAATCTGTTTCTGGTGAAAGACGGCGTGCTGCTGACGCCGGCGCTCGCCCACTCGGTGCTGGGCGGCCTCACACGCGACACGGTCATGCGCCTGGCGCGCGAACGGGGCCTGGAGGTGCGCGAGTGCGCCCTGCCGCGCGAGCTTCTGTACCTCGCGGATGAAGCGTTCTTCACCGGCACCGCCGTGGAAATCACCGCGATCCGCTCGGTGGACCGCCTGACCATAGGTTCGGGCAAGCGGGGACCTGTGACCGAGACGCTGCAGAACGCGTTTTTCGGCCTGTTCTCGGGCACGACCGCCGACAAGTGGGGCTGGCTCGACTACGTGGACATGTCGGCGCCGCGCGTCGCGGCCTCCGGCTGAACGCCCGCGCCGGTTGCTGTCATGGCGCGCGGGCCGCAAACCCTGTTCGACAAGGTGTGGCGGCGTCACGAGGTGAGCCCCGAGGGCGCGGACACCCCGGCGGTGCTCTACATCGACCTGCACCTGGTCCACGAGGTCACCTCCCCGCAGGCCTTCGCGGTGCTGCGTGAGCGCGGCCTCACCGTACGGCGCCCCGAGCGCACGCTCGCCACCATGGACCATTCCACGCCGACTCTCACAGCCCAGGTGTTTGGCGGCGCGCCGATCGCGCTCGACGCAGCCCGGCGGCAGGTGCGCGAGCTCGAGGCCAACTGCGCCGAGTTCGGTGTGGAGCTGCTCGGCCTCACCCACAGCCAGCGCGGCATCGTGCACATCATCGGTCCGGAGCTGGGACTCACGCAGCCGGGCAAGACCATCGTTTGCGGCGACAGCCACACCAGCACGCACGGCGCCGTCGGGGCGCTGGCCTTCGGCATCGGCACCACCGAAGTCGGTCACGTGCTCGCGACCCAGTGCCTGCTGCAGCGCAAGCCACGCACGCTCGCGGTGAACGTGAGCGGTGGGCTGCGCGCGGGGGTGACCGCCAAGGATCTCATTCTTACGATCATCGGGCGGCTCGGCGTGTCGGGCGGAACGGGGCACGTGATCGAGTACCGCGGTGACACCATCCGCGCGCTCGACATGGACGAACGCATGACGGTATGCAACATGTCCATCGAGGCCGGGGCGCGCGCCGGCATGATTGCCCCGGATGAGACAACTTACCGCTACCTCGCGGGCCGTCCGCGCGCGCCCCGCGGTGAAGCCTGGGAGCAGGCGCTGGATGCGTGGCGCGGATTGCCGACGGATGCGGGCGCCCGTTTCGACCGCGAGGTGGACCTCGACGCCGCCGCGGTCGAGCCGATGATTACCTACGGCACCAACCCCGGCATGGTCATCCCGATCGGCGGGGCGATCCCGCAGCGACCGGGAGACGCGGCATTTGCGCAGGCGCTCGCTTACATGGGCCTCACGGCCGGCCAACCGATCCGCGACCAGCCCGTGAACGTGGTGTTCCTCGGCAGCTGTACCAATGCGCGCCTGTCCGACCTGCGCAGCGCCGCGCAGGTGCTGCGCGGCCGCCGCATCGCGCCGGGCCTGCGGATGCTGGTGGTCCCGGGTTCGCAGCAGGTCAAGCGCGAGGCGGAAGCGGAAGGCCTCGACCGCGTGTTTCTCGAGGCCGGCGCCGAGTGGCGCGAATCGGGCTGCTCGATGTGCCTCGGCATGAACGGCGATCTGGTCGGACGCGGCGAGTACTCGGTCAGCACCAGCAACCGCAACTTCGAGGGCCGCCAGGGAAGCGGTGCGCGCACGCTGCTCGCAAGTCCCGTCACCGCAGCCGCGTGCGCGGTGCGCGGCCGGGTCACCGATCCGCGCGAGCTGCTGTGATCAAGCCAGGCCTGGGATGATGGAACCGTTCACGACCCTGACCTCGCGTACGGTGGTGTTGGCGGGCGCCAACATCGACACCGATCAGATCATTCCGGCACGCTTCCTGACCACCACCACGCGCGAAGGTCTGGGCGAGCACCTGTTCGCCGACTGGCGCTACGGCCCGGACGGCACACCGCGCACCGATTTCGTGCTCAACGGGCCCGAGGCTCAGGGCTGCCGGATCCTGGTCGCCGGGCGCAATTTCGGCTGCGGCTCATCGCGCGAACACGCACCCTGGGCGCTCGCGGACTATGGCTTTCGCGCCGTGATCAGCACCGGGCTCGCCGATATCTTCCGGAGCAATTGCCTGAAAAACGGCTTGCTGCCGGTCATGGTCGAGGAGTCGACCAGCGCCTGGCTCATCGGCCATCCGGGCGCCGAGGTCACGATCGATCTGATCGCGGGCACGCTCACGCTTCCCACCGGCCGCGCCGTGACGTTTCCGCTCGAAGCGTTCGCGCGTCACTGCCTGCTGCAGGGCGTCGATGAGCTTACGTTTCTGCTCGAGCGCCGCGACCGGATCGAGGCGTACGAGCGGCGCTCATGAAGGCCAGGGTGGCGGTGCTCGCCGGCGATGGCATCGGACCTGAAGTCATCGCCGAAGGGCTGCGTTGCCTGCGCAGCGTGGCGGGCTTGTTCGGCCACGAGTTCGAGCTCATCGAGCTGCCCTTCGGCGGGGCGGCAATCGACAGCCACGCCGATCCCCTACCCGAGCACACACTGCTGGCGTGTCTGGCGGCGGATGCCGTGTTACTCGGCGCCATCGGGGGGCCTAAGTGGTCGGCGCCGGAGACGGCGCTGCGGCCCGAGGCCGGGCTGCTGCGGCTGCGCCGCTCGCTCGGGACATTCGCCAACCTGCGGCCGGTGAAGGTTCACCCGGCGCTCCTTGATGCCTCGACCCTGAAGGCGGAGGTCGTGCAGGGGGTCGACCTCGTGTTCGTGCGCGAGCTGACCGGCGGCATTTACTTCGGCGACAAGCATCGCGACGCGCACAGCGCCAGCGACGTCTGTACCTACACGGTCGCCGAGATCGAGCGCATCACGCGTGTGGCTGGCCGCCTGGCGCAGTCACGGCGGCGCCGGCTCACCTCGATCGACAAGGCCAACGTGCTGGAGACTTCGCGCTTGTGGCGCGAGGTGAGCGCGCGGGTCGTGGCGCGCGAGTTTCCCGATCTCGCCCTCGAGCACATGCTGGTGGACGCGGCGGCCATGCACCTGATCCGACGGCCGCGCGACTTCGACGTGCTGGTCACCGAAAACATGTTCGGCGATATCCTCACCGACCAGGCCGCGATGCTCGCGGGCTCTCTCGGACTGCTGCCATCGGCCTCGCTCGGCGAGGGGCGGCGCGGCATCTACGAACCCGTCCACGGCTCCGCGCCCGACATCGCCGGCCGCGGCATCGCCAACCCCTACGGCACCATCCTGAGCGTCGCCCTGTTACTGCGGCATTCCCTCGACCTCGGCGCAGAGGCCGCCGCGCTCGAGCGGGCCGTGGCGGCGGCGCTGAGCGAGGGCGCGCGTACGCCCGACCTCGCCGCCGCTCACACTCGCGCCCTGTCCACCCGGGAGGCGGGGGAAGCGGTGATCAGCAGGCTGCAGCGGCCCGGCTGAGTGCTCGCTGCGGCAGCACGCTTGCGGCCCGGGCGAGCGCCCGCGCCAGGTCCTCGCGCAGGTCCTCGAGCGCTTCGATCCCGACCGACAGGCGGATGAGCCCGTCGGTGAGTCCCGCCTTCTCGCGCGCTTCGCGGTCCATCGCGGCGTGGGTCATGGTGGCCGGATGCGCCACCAGGCTCTCCACGCCCCCCAGGGATTCCGCCAGCGAGAAGGATTCCAGTCCCGCGACGAACTCGCGCACCGCGGCGTGCCCGCCTTCGAGCTCGAGCGTCACCACCGCGCCGAATCCGCGCTGCTGGCGCCTGGCCAGTTCGTGCCCCGGATGGCTGCTGAGTCCGGGGTACCACACGTGCGTCACGTTCGCCTGGCCCTGCAGCCAGTGAGCGAGCGCGTGCGCGTTACGTCCGTGGTGATCGAGGCGCGCGTGCAGGGTGCGCAGGCCCCGCAGTGTCATGTAGCTGTCGAACGGGGCGCCGGTCAGCCCCAGGCAGTTGGCCCACCAGGCGAGTTGCTCGTGCAGCGCCTTATCGCGCGCCACCACCGCCCCACCGACCACGTCGCTGTGGCCATTGAGGTACTTGGTGGTCGAATGCACCACCAGGTCCGCACCGAGTGCCAGTGGTTGCTGCCAGGCGGGGGACAGGAAGGTGTTGTCGACGACGATCAGTGCGCCGGCGGCGCGGCCCAGGGCAGCGAACGAGGCGATGTCTGTGATGCGCAGGAGCGGATTGCTCGGCGTCTCGATCCACAGGAGCGCCGTGGGTGCGGTGAGCGCCGCGCGCACCGCCGCCTCGTCGCCAAAATCGACGAACTCGACCTGCCGTTCGCCGCGGCGCCGCCAGGCGTCAAACAGCCGGTAGGTGCCGCCATAACAGTCATGCGGCGCGACGATGCGGCCCCCGGCCGGCACCAGGTAGCCGACCACCGTGACCGCCGCCATGCCGCTCGCGGTCACCACCGCGCCCGCCCCCTGCTCGAGCTCGGCGAGCGCTGCCGCCAGCAGGTCGCGTGTCGGGTTCCCCGAGCGCGTGTAGTCATAGGCACCCTTGTCGCCGAAGCCGCGGAAGGCAAACGTCGAGGTCAGGTGCAGCGGGGGTACGACACAGCCGGTCGCGTCCCCGCACTCGATGCCGGCACGCACGGTCTGCGTGACCTGGCTCGTGGAAGTGTTGGCCGCCGTTTCGAGCGGGGTAATCAGATCAGAAGTCTGGCTCATGTGGCGCTCCCGAACGCCGCGCGAAATATGTCGCGCAACTGATGCGACTCCTTGAGGAAGGCATCGTGACCGTAGATGGAGGAAATCTCGTGCAGACGCCCGTGCGGCAGCCGTGCCGCGAGCGCCCGCAGGTCCGCGAGCGGCACCAGCTGGTCTTCGCGAATGGCCACCACCGTGGTCGGAACGAAGACGCGCGTCGCGTCGACCTGGTGCAGATCGATGGACTCGGATAGACACAGGAAGGACTCTGGCCGGTAGCGCCGCGCGTAATCGCTGCCGCGCGCGAACAGGTACTCCTCGATGGGAAACACGAAGCGCTGCCCGTCGCGGGCCACGGCCCCGCCGAAGCGGGCCGCGAGCTCCTCGGGACTGCGGTAGGTCGTCATCGCGAGCGCGCGCGCGAGCCGAAGCCCCTCCTGGGGCTGACCGCAGGCGGCGGCGAAACCCACGATGCGGCGCTGCACGCTGCGCCAGGCGGTTGCAAGCGGGTGACTGCGATCCGCGGCGCCAATGGTGATCAGGTGCCTGAGCCGCTCCGGAAAGCGCTCCGCGAAGGCCAGCCCCACCATGCCGCCATAGGAGCCCCCGGCGATCGCGGCCAGGGACTCCACGCCCAGGTGATCGAGCAACCGCGCCAGGGCCTCGGCCTGGTCGTAGCTGGAGATGCTGGGAAAGGCCCCGGCAGGCGCCGGCGGTGCCGGTTGCGGCCCGGTGGAATCGCCACTGCCGCCGAGATAGTCGAAACTCAACACGCGATACCAGTGCGTATCGAGGGCACCCCCCGGACCCACCACTTCCGACCACCATCCCTCGCGGGGATCCTCGGTGAGACACACGCGGCGGTTGGCGGAGATGCCGCCCAGCGCACAGACCACCGGCGCCTGGGCCGCGCCCACGAGACGCCAGGCGATGCGCGCATCCGAGAGTCGCCCGCCGTGGTAGAGGCTCAGGACGCCCGGGATCTCCACGACGCCTTCGCGCACAGCTGCCGGCGTGTCCGGCACCGCGTGCAGCGCGGCGGGCGCCCGAGGCGTGACCGGGATTGATTCGACCGAGGCGTTCATCAAATGCTCCGCTCGTGAATGGCACGGTCTCACCGGCCTCCCGCGGAGCGCGCCCACCCAGAACGGGCAGGCTTGTCGCGTCCATCCTTGAGGCGCCGTGGGGCGCCCCGAGGCCACGCTAACCGCTCATCTGTCGACGCCCGCCACCAGGGCGGGAATCGCAGGAGTTGGCACCTTTCCAGGTTGGTTACACCTGGCGGTTGCCCCGGCGTCTAAGGGCCTTATCCCTCAGCCGGTCTCGATGAGTAATCAATAGTTTAGGGTGCGTCTGCGCGGCGTGCAAGCTGAAAGGCCGGCGGATCCACGAATCGCTTCACGCCAATGGCCTCGTAGACCTCGGACGGCAGGTAGGTGACGCCATCCTTCATGACCAGGCTGATGCGGCGGATGTCGCTGATGTTGGCAGTGGGATCGCCGTCGATGAGGATGAGATCGGCACGCTTACCGGGCTCGATCGAGCCGAGGTCCGCAAGCCGGCCGGTGAAGCGGGCCCCGTTCCAGGTCGCGATCTGCAGCGCCTCGGCCGGGGCCATGCCCGCGCGCACATACAGCTCGAGCTCGCGGTGCAGGGTGAAGCCGGCGATCCCGTCGGTGCCGGCTTCGAGCGGCACCCCGGTACGGTAGAGCTGGCCGACGAACTGCACCATCTTTTCAAAGGCGGCGCGGTACCTGGCGGCGTTCTGCTCCGTCAGATTCATCGAGTTCTTGTGCCAGCCGCGTTGCACCGCCACCGGGACGTGACCGGCGACGGCGGCATAGCTGGGGCTGATCTCGCCCTGCTTCTGGGTGAAGCTGCTCTCGAAGGCCGTGAGGGTGGTGTCGAGCACGGTGCCGTGCTGCTTCATCAGCTCGACCAGATCGGTGACGCGCTGAGAGGACAGGTCGAGCGAGTGCAGGTGCTCGGCGAGCAGATAGAAGCGCGCGAGCGTGCGCGTGTCGTCCTTCGGGCCGACGACGAAGGTCAGCATCAGCTGATTGATGTGCTGGATCTCGTCGTAACCGGCACGGATGGCCTCCTCCGAGCGCATGAACGCCGGCACGTGTCCGCTCACGCGCATGCCGTGCTGGTGAGCATAGGCGGCGGTTTCCTGCACCCACTCGGGATGGAAGGAGTTGTAGATCTTGATCTGGCGATAGTCGTGCTGTGCATACCAGTCGACGGCATCCCGGGCGCCCTTCAGGTCCTTCACACGGAAGCCGCCGCTGGCCGAGTACGGACTGTCGCCCTCGATGAAGCCGCACGGGATGATGCGCGGACCCACGATCTCGCCGGCGTCGAGCTGGGAGATGATCTCCTGAAGGCGCGTGTTGTCGTTGCCCATGTCGCGGCTGGTGGTCACGCCGCCCGCCATCTGCAACAGGAGATTCCAGGTGTCCTCATGCGCGTGCATGTCAAACAGCGCCGGCATGAGCACCCGGCCGCCGCCCTCGATGACCGAGGCGGCAAGGGCGGTGGAGCCCGCCGGGTAGAGCGCGGCGATACGGCCGCGGTACACGTACACGTCGTGTGCGGAAAGCAGGCGCGCATTCTGCGAGTCAAATACGCGCACGTTGCGGATGACGATGGGCTGCACCGCCGGGTGGGCGAGCCGCACGGCCAGCTCGTGCAGCCAGTCGTGCTCGGCCTGCGCCTGCAGCCGCTCGAGCTCGGCGCTCTGGGTCTCCCAGCCCTGCTCGATGATGCGCGCGTAGCCGGGAATCACCAGCGCGAAGAACCTTGGGTTCGAGTCGGCGGTGAGCCACACGAAGTCCGGCTGCGTGTCGATACCGATGATCGCGTACAGTGCAACCGCGGCACTGTGGCCGCTGCTCTGCAGCTTGCCGTCGAGAACCTTCCTGACCGTAAGCTCGCCGCCCGGAAGAGCCGCGATCCGGTTGTCGCGCTGTCGCAGCGCCGCGCGCACGATCACGGCGAACGCCTCGAAGGAGCTGTCCACCGGCACGTAGACGGCCGGCGCCGTGACCGTCGCCTCGCCGTGATCCGCCAGCGAGCGCCATTGCGCCCGGGTGCCGCGCAATGCATAGCTCTCGCTGATCGGTGCGCCGAAAGTGGACTTGCCGGTCGCCTGGAACGACACCAGGGTGCCGTCGGGCGCGAACCTCGAATGTTCCTTGATGTCCGGACCGCGGCCGTTGTTGCGGTAGCTCATGTCCACGTCGATGCGGCCATCGGCGCGCACCGTCGTGACCTGCGAGCCGCCGGGACGGTCCTGGAAGAGCACGGTGTAGCGGGTGGTGGTATCGGCGAGCGCCGCCGTCGAAACCAGCACGGCGGCCACTAGGGCGATGGTTCGCATGCGTTCCTCTCCCCTCCCCTCTGAGGCGGCGCAAGGTAGCACGTCGGCGCCGCTGCGGGTAAGCGGGCGCGGCGTTAAGCGCGTCTGGCGATGTGCCGGTCGCCTGTGATAATGTATTAACGCGCTATCACATGGATATGCCATGAAGACCCACCAGAACGTCACCCCGCGCCAGGAAGCACTCGCCGAGCGCGCTCTGTGCGCCGCGCTCGCGGGTCTGCGTACCCCGGAGGAGTGCCGCGCGTTCCTGCGCGATCTGTGCACACCGGCGGAGCTGCAGGCGATGGCGGACCGCTGGACGGTGGTCGACTGCCTCAGGCGTGACCTGCCCTACCGCGAGATTCACCGCCTGACGGGCGTGAGCGTCACCACCATCGGCCGCGTCGCGCGCTTTCTCGCCGCTGGCCACGGCGGCTACGACACCGCGGCACGCCGCCTGGCGGAGACTCGGGGGGTGCGCAGCGCGAGCGCACGCGCGGAGCCCTCCCGCCGTGGATGAGCTGCGCGTGAAGGTGGCGGTGCAGAAGGCCGGGCGGCTGGCCGACCCGTCGGTGGATCTGCTGGTGCGCTGCGGGCTGAAGTTGTCGCGCGGCAAGGACCAGCTGGTGGGTTACGGCGAGAACCTGCCGCTCGATGTGCTGTTCGTGCGGGACGATGACATTCCCGATCTGGTGCAGCAGGACGTCTGCGACCTCGGGCTGGTGGGGCTGAACGTGCTCGAGGAGAAACGCCTCGAGCTCAGCGCGCGCGGCCACCCTGCCCGCTTCCAGTGTGTGCGCACGCTCGACTTCGGCCGTTGCCGGTTGGCGCTCGCGATTCCGCAAGGCAGCCCGTGGGACGGTACGCGCTCGCTGCGCGGCCGGCGCATCGCGACCTCGTATCCGTTCCTGCTGGCGCACTACCTGCGCGAGCGGGACATCGACGCCGAGATCGTGACCCTGTCGGGCGCGGTGGAGATTGCACCGCGCCTCGGACGAGCGGATCTGATCTGCGATCTCGTCGCGACCGGCTCGACGCTGCAGGCGAATCACCTGCGCGAGGTCGAGACGGTGCTGGAGAGTCACGCGGTGCTGATCCGCACCCCGCTCGATCTGCCCGCGGCGAAGCACGAGTGGGTACAGCGGCTGCTGATGCGCGTCGACGGCGTGCAGCAGGTGCGCGAGAGCAAGTACATCATGCTGCACGCACCGCGCAGCGCACTGCCCGAGATCCGCCGGCTCCTGCCGGGCTCGGAGTCCCCGACCATCATTCCGCTGGAGGGTTCCGCCGACCGCGTCGCCGTGCACGCGGTGTGTCGCGAGAACGTCTTCTGGGAGACCCTCGAGAGCCTGAAGCGGGTGGGCGCGAGCGCGCTGCTCGTCCTGCCGGTCGAGAAGATGCTCGCCTGATCGCATGCGCATCCTCGACTGGGACACGCTCGACTCCGGGCAGCGGCGCGCAGCCCTGGCGCGGCCGCAGCTGCAGTCGCTTCCCGAGGTAACCCGGGTGGCGCGCGAAGTGATCGCCAGCGTGCGGCAGTCAGGCGATGAAGCCCTGCACTGCCTCACACGGCGCTTCGATGCCGTGGAGCTGGATGCGCTCAGCGTGGCTCCGGCTGAATTCGCCCAGGCGCGACGCTCGCTCGCACGCGGGCAGATCGCCGCCCTGGAACGCGCAATCACCAACGTGCACGCGTTCCACGCCGCCCAGTTGCCCCAGCCGCTCGCACTGGACATCGAGCCCGGCGTGCGTTGCGAGCAGCTGCTGCGACCCCTGAGCGCCGTGGGCCTGTATGTGCCTGCGGGCAGTGCGCCCCTGCCCTCAACGGTGATCATGCTGGCCGTGCCGGCACGCATCGCCGCCTGTCCCACGCGGGTGCTGTGCACGCCGCCGGCGTGCGACGGCCGCGCCCACCCCGCGGTGCTGGTCGCCGCTGAACTGTGCGGCGTCGATACAGTCTTCAAGGTCGGCGGTGCGCAGGCGATCGCCGCGTTGGCCTACGGCACGCACAGCATCCCCCGGGTCGACAAGATCTTCGGTCCCGGCAACGCCTGGGTCACGGCCGCCAAACAGCTGGTGGCGAACGATCCGCTTGGAGCCGCCTGCGACCTGCCGGCCGGTCCATCGGAGGTGCTGGTCATCGCCGATGCGAGCGCTCGCGCGGATTTCGTGGCTGCCGACCTGCTGGCGCAGGCCGAGCACGACCGACAAGCGCAGGCGCTGCTGGTGACCAACAGTCGCCAGCTGGCGCTACTCGTAGCGCAGGCGCTCACGAGCGCGCTGCCGGGACTCACGCGCCGCTCGATTCTCGAGCAGTCGCTCGCCGCCTGCCGCTGCATCCTCGTGCCGGACCTCACCACCGCACTGGCCGTCGCCAACGAGTACGCCCCCGAGCACCTGCTGTTGCAGGTACGCGACCCGCGCCACTGGCTGCCGCAGGTACGCAGCGCGGGTGCGGTGTTTCTCGGCGCCTGGTCGCCCGAGCCGCTGGGCGACTACTGCACCGGACCGAATCACGTCCTGCCGACCTACGGCTACGCGCGCAGCCTGAGCGGATTGTCGGTGCGCGACTTCGTGAAGACGATCACGGTGCAGGAAGTGTCGCCCGCAGGTCTCACCGCGCTCGGCCCCACCGCCGTCACCCTCGCGTTGCTCGAGGGTCTCGACGCCCATGCGCAGGCCGTCACGCGTCGCCTCGGCGCCCTCACCGGACCCGGCTCGTGAGCTGGGTGACTCAGATCGCGCGGCCGGACATTGTGGCGCTCGAGGCCTACGAGCATGCCGCCTGGGAGCCCGAGCTCACCCGCCTGCACGCCAATGAGCTGCCCTGGCGCATCCCCGGCGATGAATCACGCGCCGGCCTCAACCGCTATCCCGAGCCGCAACCGCGGGCGCTCATCGAACGGCTCGCGGGCCTGTACCGGGTTGCAGCGGACGCGCTGCTGGTCGGCCGCGGGAGCGACGAGGCGATCGACCTGCTGGTGCGCAGCTTCTGCCGCGCCGGCGAGGACGCGGTACTCGTCTGCACGCCGACCTTCGGCCTGTACGCCGTGGCGGCACGGATCCAGGGCGCGCGGCTGCTCAGCGTGCCGCTGCGTGCCGGCGAGGGCTTCGCGCTGGACGTGAGCGGCGTGCTCGCGCGCTGCACGCCCGCGGTGAAGCTCGTGTTCCTGTGCTCGCCCAACAATCCGACCGGCAACCTCCTCAGCGAGGCAGCGATCCTCGCGATCGCCGATGCGCTCGCCGCCCGTGCACTGGTGGTGGTGGACGAGGCCTACATCGAGTTCGCCGGCCGCGACAGTCTTGCGCAACAGGTGCGGCGGCGGCCGCAGCTCGCGGTGCTGCGCACGCTGTCGAAGGCCCACGGGCTCGCCGGCGCCCGCTGCGGCGCGCTGATCGCGGACCCCGAAGTCATCGCGCTGCTGCGCAAGGTGATTGCGCCCTACGCGATTCCGCAGCTGGCCCTGGAAGCGCTGCTCGCGCTGCTCGAGCCGTCGCAGCTCGACGCCATGCGCTTGTCGGTCGCCCTGCTGCGCGCTGAGCGGGAGCGGATGCGCGCGGCGCTGGCGCGCCTGCCCGGCGTGACGCACGTCTGGCCGAGCGATGCGAATTTCCTCCTGGCGCAATTCTCCGACGCGACCGCAGCGCTCGAGCGGGCACGCGCCGCGCGCCTGCTGGTCCGCGACACGCGCGCGTACCCGGGACTGCCGCAGGCGCTGCGCATCACGGTCGGAACGGCGGCACAGAACGAGCAGCTGCTCGAGGCGTGGCGGTGAGCGCCGCGGCGCTCTTCATCGACCGGGACGGCACGCTCATCGAGGAGCCGGCCGACCGCCACCTCGACAGCCTTGCCAGGCTGCGCTTCATGCCCGGGGTGTTTGCCGCGCTCGCCGCGCTCGCGTGCCGCGGTTACCGCCTCGTCATGGTCACCAGCCAGGACGGCCTCGGGAGCGACGCACAGCAGTTCGTCCTCGATGCCTTCGCTTCCCAGGGCATTGCCTTCGAGGCGGTGTTCGTCTGTCCGCCGCAGACCGGGTTGGTGCAGCAGTACCTGCGCGAGCGCGAGGTCGACCTCGCCGCGAGCGCGCTCATCGGTGATCGCGACACGGACCTGGAGTTCGCCGCCAGCCTGAAGGTGCGTGGCCTCACCGTGCGTCGCCACGGCGCGCCGCACGAGACCTGGCCGGCGGCGCTGCAGGACCTGATCGCGCGGCGTGCACAGCTGCTGCGGCAAACGAATGAGACGCGCATCGAGGTGCGCGTCAATCTCGACGCCGCGCTGCCCCTGCAGGTCGACACCGGTATCGGCTTTCTCGATCACATGCTCGAGCAGCTGGCGAGGCACGGCGGGTTTTCGCTCGAGCTCTGCTGCCGCGGCGACCTCGACGTCGATGAGCATCACACGGTCGAAGACTGTGCGCTCGCGCTCGGGGAGGCGCTGCGCCGCGCGCTGGCTTCCAAGGCGGGCATCGCCCGCTACGGCTTCCTGTTGCCGATGGATGAGGCCGAGGCCCGCGTCGCCATCGATCTTTCGGGGCGCGCGTTCGCACAGTTCTCGGGACGCTTTGCGCGCGACACCGTCGGTGCGCTGCCGACCGAGCTGGTACCGCATTTCTTCCGCTCGCTGGCCGAAGCTCTCGGCGCCGCGATCCACGTCAGCGTAACGGGTGAGAACACCCACCACATGATCGAGGCGTGTTTCAAGGGCGTCGGTCGCGCCCTGCGTCAGGCCCTGCGGCGCGAAGGCACGGAGCTGCCGAGCACCAAGGGCGCTCTCTGATGGAGGCCGTCATCGTCGACAGTGGCGGCGCCAATCTCGCTTCGCTCTGTTACGCGCTCGAGCGCCTCGGCGCGCGCACGCAGGTGAGCGCCGATGCACGCACCATCGCCAGCGCCGCGCGGGTGGTGCTGCCGGGCGTGGGGGCCGCCGCGCACGCCATGCAGCGCCTGAACGCTGCCGGCCTCACGAGCATGCTGCGCGCCCTCACCCAACCGGTCCTCGGCGTGTGCCTGGGGATGCAGCTGCTGTTCGAGCTATCCGAGGAAGGTCTCACCGAGTGCTTAGGTGTCCTGCCCTACGCAGTGCGGCGCCTGCAGAGCGCACCCAGGTGTCCCGTGCCGCACATGGGCTGGAACGAGTTGCAGCGGCTGCGGCCGGACCCGCTGCTTGAAGGCGTGGCCGACGGCGACTACGCCTACTTCGCGCACAGCTACGCCGCACCCGTCACGCAGCACACTCTGGCGAGTGCCCGGTACGGCGCGCCGGTATCGGCGGTCGTGCGGCGCGAGAACTTCTGGGGCACGCAGTTCCACCCGGAGCGCTCGGCAGCCACCGGCGCACGGGTGCTCGAGAATTTCCTGAGGCTCTAGGCAATGCAGCTCATCCCCGCCATCGATCTGCGCGCCGGACGCTGCGTGCGCCTGTACCAGGGGAACTTCGCCGCCGAGACCTGTTACGCGCCTGATCCTGAACAGCTGTTGTGTCACTACCAGGGGCTCGGCGCACGCTGGCTGCACGTGGTCGATCTGGATGGCGCCCGGGACGGTGCGCGCGCCAACGGTGCGGTGATTGCCGCTCTGGCCGCGCTCGGGACCCTGCGTCTGCAGGTCGGCGGCGGCGTGCGCTCCTCGCGAACCATCGAGGAGCTTCTCGACGCGGGCGTCGCGCGGGTGGTCATCGGCAGCGCCGCCCTCGAGCGGCCTGAGGAGGTGGCCGGGTGGCTCGGGTGCTTCGGCGCGGAGCGCCTGTGCCTCGCCTTCGATGTGCGAGCCGAGAGCGGAGAAGCGCGCGTGCACACGCATGGCTGGACTCAGGATGGCGGCGTCAGCCTGTGGGAGGCGATCGGCCGCTATGGAACGGGCAGCGTGCGCCACATCCTGTGCACGGACATCGGGCGCGACGGCGCCCTGACCGGTCCCAACCTCGATCTTTATCGGAGCGCGGTCGCGCGCTTCCCCGATCTCGCCTGGCAGGCGTCCGGGGGTGTTCGCGACGCCGCCGATTTGGCGGCCCTGGCACGGACCGGGGTCACGGCCGCGGTGAGCGGCAAGGCGCTGTTGGAACAACGGATCAGCTGTGAGGAGTTACGACCATACTTGCCCGACGGATCATCCCCTGCCTCGACGTACGCGACGGCCAGGTCGTAAAAGGCGTGCGCTTCCGCGACCATCGCGTCGCAGGCGACATCCTGGAGCTCGCCGCGCGCTATCGCGACGCGGGCGCCGATGAGCTCGTCTTCTACGACATCACCGCGAGCCCGCAACGGCGATCCGTGGACCGGGAGTGGGTGCGGCGCGTGGCGCGCCTGCTCGACATTCCGTTTTGCGTCGCCGGCGGCATCCGCTCGGTGGCCGATGCCGAGGCGGTGCTCAATGCCGGCGCCGAGAAAGTGTCCGTCAACTCCCCAGCGCTCGAGAATCCGGCGCTCATCGGGGACCTGAGTCAGCGCTTTGGCTCCCAATGCGTCGTGGTGGGCATCGACAGCCTGCAGACCGCGTCGGGCTATCGGGCGTGGCTGTTCAGCGGCGATCCGCAGCGCTCGCGCGACGGCGGACGCGCGGTGCAGGACTGGGTGCGCGAGGTGCAGGCGCGCGGCGCCGGCGAGATCGTGCTCAACTGCATGGGCTGTGACGGTGGGCGCAGCGGCTTCGACGTGAAACAGCTGACGGCGATGCGTGCGATCTGTCAGGTGCCGCTGGTCGCCTCCGGCGGCGCGGGCACCGTGGAGCATTTCACCCAGGTGTTCAGTCAGGCCGGAGTGGACGCGGCACTGGCGGCGAGTGTGTTCCATTCCAATTCGATCTCCATCCCGGATCTGAAGCGCCAGCTGCACGCCGCGGGCGTGCCGGTGCGGTGCTGAATGGAGCTCGCGGACGTCGACGGCCTCGACTTCAGCAAGGCCCCCGGGCTCCTGCCGGCGATCGTGCAGCATGCCGGGAGCGGTGCGGTCCTGATGCTCGGTTACATGAACCGCGACGCGCTGCGCGCGAGCCTGACGCGGCGGCGAGTGGTGTTCTTCAGCCGCAGCCGGCAGCGCCTGTGGGAAAAAGGCGAAACTTCCGGTCAGGTGCTGGAACTCGTGCAGATCCGCGCCGACTGCGACAGCGACGCGCTGCTCGCGACGGCCTGGCCGCGCGGCCCGGTGTGTCATCTGGGCACCGCGAGCTGCTTCGGTGACGCGCCGCGCACCAGCGGCGAGCACCTGGCCTTTCTCGACACCCTCGCGCAGGCAATCGGCGAGCGCATGGCGGGGCGGCCCGAGGGCAGCTACACGGCGCGCCTCGTCGCCCAGGGGGCAAAACGGGTGGCGCAGAAAGTGGGCGAGGAAGGGCTCGAGGTGGCGCTCGCCGGCGCCGGCGGCAGCGATGCTGAAGTGGTGGCGGAAGCCGCCGATCTTCTCTACCACCTGCTGGTGCTGCTGCGGGTTCGCGGAGTGCCGCTCGAGCGGGTGATCGGTGAGCTGCGCGCGCGGCACGCCGCAAAGCCCTGAGCGGGCGCCGCCGTTCCTGCCGCCCGCGCGTGCCCTCAGTGCGGCGCGAGACTCCCGGCGCGCCCGTCGGCCTCCGCGGCCTCCGGGTTGCGGCCGCGCGAGCGCAGCGAATCGGCGATCAGGCGCCAGGCCGCCGACTGCGCGCCGGGGTCTGTGGTCGCGAGCGCCAGCGCCTTGTGGCCCATGGCGTCCGCCTGCGCCGCGTTATTTTCGCTCAGTTGCACGCGGCCGAGCTCGATCCACAGGAGCGGATTGTCCGGCTCGATGCGCAGGGCCCGCTCAAGCGTCGCGGCCGCCTGACCGTAGTCGCCGCCGCCGGCCTGCGTGTGGGCCTGCGTAACCAGCGCGCTGGCTGCGGGACCGAGGTGAAACTGCCGCGGCGCGGGCGCCGCGGGTTGCTGCGGCGCCGCCGGCGAGGGTTGCTCAGGCGTCGGCGACCCGGGTTGCGCCGTGGCGGGGGGTAACGGCCCCGAGGGCGGTGCACCCGGCGGCAGCGGACCTCGCAGAGCGCAAGCCGACAGGCTGGCGGCGGTGATGACGACGGACAGCCGCGTGCGGGTGCGCATGCCGCTCATGATAGCGCCTGAAGCGGGGCGCTACCGCGCGCGCCGCGGCCGCACCTGCCGCATCAATGCACGAGGCCGCGCAGCCACTGCTGTGCGCGGTCCAGGATCGTGGTAAGAGGATTCGCATTGTCGGGGAAGCTGCAACCGGGCTTCGCCGGCAGTACGGCCTCGGCCGGTACGGCGACCGCCACGATGTCATCCGAACAACCCGGCGCCGCCCGCAGTCCGGTCGGATACTCGATGCGCACTTCCGCCAGGTTGTCGGGCATCGGCGCCTCCCAGGAGTTCGTGCCGAGTCCCGCCATGACATGCGCCCATACCGGCAACGCCCCGGCGGAGCCGGTCAACCCCGTCGGCTCATTGTCGTCGTACCCCACCCACACCACCACCAGGTGACCGCCGGAGAATCCGGCAAACCAACTGTCGCGATAGTCCGATGAGGTGCCGGACTTTCCGGCCACCACCAGGCTTGCGGGCAGGAGCGCGCGCGCGGAACGGCCGGTGCCGCGGTCCATGACCTGCACCAGCATGCGATCGAGCTGATACACGACTTCAGGCGTTGCCACCTGGGTCACTTCCAGAGGAAAGGCCTTGAGCGCCTTGCCGTCGGTGCTGATGAGCGCGCGCACCGCGCGCAGCGGGTTGCGAAAGCCGCCGTTGGCAAGCCCGTTGAACAGTTGCGCCGCCTCGAGGGGCGTGGCCTCGACCGCTCCCAGCAGCATGGCCGGCACCTGCGCGGGCGGCTGCGGCAGGCCTAAGCGCTGCAGCGTCTGCGCGACCTTCGGCAGACCCACATCCAGCCCCACGCTGACGGTGGCAAGATTCAGCGACTCCGCGAGTGCGCGTACCACCGGCACCGGACCATACGTCTGATGGGTGAAGTTTTCCGGCCGCCAGTGTTTGCCGTTCACCAGCTTCACGTCGAGCGGCGCGTCCTGCACGACGGTGGCGGCGTTGTAGTGCCCGCTCTCCAGCGCCGTCAGATAGATGAACGGCTTCACCAGCGAGCCCATCGAGCGGTGCGCATCCAGCGCGCGGTCAAAGCCGTCGTAGCCGACGTTGCGCCCGCCGACGATGGCGATCACGTCGCCGCTTTGCGGTGAGGTGACGACGACCGCACCTTCGAGCGGCGCGGGCGCGTGCTTGTGCAGGCGATCCAGACGCATGAGCTCGCGCTCGAGCGCCTGCTCGGCCTGCTCCTGGGCGCGCGGTTCGAGGCTGGTGTAGATCCGCAGGCCCGCTTCGGTGAGATCCTGCTCGTGATAGTCGCGCCGCAGGGTGCGGCGCACGAAGTCGAGGTACGCGGGGTAATACGCGCCCGCCGGCCGGCCGCTGACGCCGAGCGGCTGGTGCGCGGCCGCACTCGCGTCCCGGGCTGTCACGATACCCTGCTCGACCATCACCTTCAGCACCAGGTCGCGGCGCAAATGCGCGCGTTCGGGGTGGCGCCGCGGATCGTAGTACGAGGGTCCGCGGACCACCGCGACCAGCAGCGCCACTTCCGACAGGTCGAGCTCCGCGAGCGGCTTGCCGAAATAGAACTGGCTGGCGAGGCCAAAGCCGTGAATCGCGCGGTCGCCGTCCTGACCGAGGAAGATCTCGTTGATGTACGCGTTCATGAGATCGGCCTTGGTGAAGTGCGCATCCAGCGCCATCGCCATGATCGCCTCACGGAGCTTGCGCGACAGCGTCTGCCGCGAATTGAGGAAGTAGCTGCGCACCAGCTGCTGGGTGAGCGTGCTGCCGCCCTGCTCGATCTGGCGGGCGCGCACGTCGACCCACAGCGCGCGCAGCATTCCGACCGGGTCGACGCCGTGATGGCTGTCGAACTTGCGGTCCTCGACCGCCTTGAGCGCCGCGGGCAGGAGCGAGGGCACTTCCTGCGGCGTGACGATGATGCGATCCTCGCCGTGAATGGGGAAAATGCTGCCGATGAGCAGCGGCTCGAGCCGCAGCACCGGCACGTCACCGCCGGCGCTGTCGCGCAGGCTCTCCAGCCCCTGGGGACCCGCGACGATGCTCAGCAGCGCCGCGTTGCGCGTCTCGTCCGCGAAGCGCGCCGGCCGCAGCGCGACGTCGATGCGAGCGCCGGCCACGCGGTAGGTGCCGGGACGCTCGAGCTGCTCGGCGCGCCGGTAATGCAGGCGTTGCAGCTCCTGCTCCAGCTGCGTCGGCGACAGCGCCAGTCCCGTGTACAGCTCGAGCGGTGCCGCGAACACCTGCGCCGGCAGCGTCCAGCGGCGGCCCTCGAATTGCCGGGTCACCAGGCGATCCAGATACAGAACGTAGAGAACGCCGGCGAGCGCGGCGACTCCCAGAGCGAGGAGCAGAACGCGCTTCAGATGAACAGCTCCGCGGCCGGCGTGCGCAGGTTGTAATGCGAGCTCATGGCATGCCCGTAGGCCCCGGCGTTGGCGATCACCAGCACGTCCCCCTCATGGGTCACCGGCAGCAGGCGATCGTGCCCGAGGACGTCCGCGCTCTCGCAGATGGGTCCGACGATGTTGACGAGCTCGGTGGCAGGTTCATCCGCGCGGCTGAGGTTGGCGATTTCGTGGTATGCCCCATAGAGCGCCGGACGGATGAGAGAGTTCATGCCGGTCGTCACGCCGACGAAGCGTACGCCGCCCTTCGCCTTCAGCTGCGTCACGCGCGCGAGCAGCACCCCGGCCGCCGCCACCAGGTAGCGTCCCGGTTCGAGCCACACCTCCAGCTGCGGATGCTCGGCGCGCACCGCCAGCAGCAGCGTGTCGAGCCTGGCGAGATCGACGCCCGCCTGATCGGGACGCTCGGGCACTCCCAGGCCGCCGCCGACGTCGATCACGCGCAGATCCGCAAAGCCCTGCGCAGCGTGCGCCAGCAGCCGCGCGGTGTGCTCCCAGCTGGTCACGTCGAATACGCCGCTCCCCACGTGCGCCTGCAGGCCCACGATGCGCACCCCGCCGTCGTGCGCGCGCCGCGCAAACTCCCGCAGTTCCGCGATCGGCACGCCGAATTTGGAGCGCGTCCCGGCGGTACGCACGTGCGTGTGATGGCCGCGGCCGACGCCGGTGTCGATGCGCACGAAGATGTCGTGATTGCGGAACAGCTGCGGCCACGCCGCCAGCACGTAGGTGTTGTCGACGGTGACGCGCACCCCCGCGGTGAGCGCCCAGGCGTACTCGGCGCGTGGCGCGAAGTTCGGCGTATACAGAATGCGTTGCGGGTCGAGATCGGGAAACAGTTGCAGCACCCGTTCGACCTCGCCGCGTGACACGCATTCGAACTCGATGCCCTCGGTGCGCAGCGCGCGTAACAGCTGCGGGTGCGGGTTGGCCTTCATGGAGTAGTGCACCCGCGCGAGAGCTGCGAGTCTGCGCAGCGCCCGCGCGGCGTCCCGCACCGCCTCCAGGTCATACACGAAGGCCGCGTCATGCTCCCCCAGGGCGCCGAGCAGCTGCGTGCGCTTGGAACGCCACCACGGCGCGGTGGCGCTGCCTAAGTCCTGCGGCTGCGAGAACAGCTGCTGCCAGGTCGGACCCAGCACCTTGTCCCCAGGCACCGCGCGGATGAGCAGTTCGTGGAGTTGCTGGACCAGACGGTCGCCCTGGTCCTCGTCGACCACGAAGGTGAAATTCAAATCGTTGGCCGCCTGGCTCACCAGGTGGATCTTCTGTTCCTCGAAGAACTCGAACGCGCCTCCCAGCTGGTGCAGGATCGCGCGGATGTTGCGCCCCACCAGGCTCACCGAGGCGCACGGTCCGATCACCTGCACGCGGCACAGGCGTGACAGGTCGGCGGCGAGCTCGGCGACCAGCGTGTTGTCGAGTGTGTTGGCCGCCGGGTCCAGCGACACCGTGACGTTGGTCTCGGAGGTCGACACCAGGTCGACCGACATGCCGTGCTGCTTGAACACCTGGAAGGCATCGGCCAGGAACCCGACCTGGTGCCACATGCCGGGGCTTTCCAGCGAAATGAGCGTGATGCCCTTGCGGGTGCAGACGGCCTTCACCTGTGCGCCGCCGTCGCTCTCGGCACTCAGCACCGTGCCTTCCAGGTGCGGCGCCTGGGTCGCATAGACATGCAGCGGAATGCGGTATTGCCGCACCGGCAGGATGCAGCGCGGGTGCAGCACCTTGGCGCCGCTGGTGGCGATTTCCTGGGCCTCGTCGTAGTGCAGCGCGCGCAGCAGGCGCGCGGTGGGCGTGGCGTGCGGGTTGGCGCTGAACATGCCCGGGACGTCGGTCCAGATCTCCAGCCGCTGGGCGCGCAACTTGGCCGCAAAGTAGGCCGCCGAGGTATCCGAGCCGCCGCGCCCCAGCAGTACGGTGTTGCCGTCGTAATCGCTGGCGATGAATCCCTGGGTCACCACCACCGGCGCAAGCCCCTGCAGCTGCTCCTCGAGCGCCGCATCGGGCGCGAAACCGCACACCGCCGAGAGCACGCTCGCCTTGGGTGTGGCGCTGTGGCGCTCTTCGGCGCGCAGCATGGTGCGCGCATCGGCCCATGCCACTTCGAGCCCGCGCGTGCGCAGGAAGCGCACGCCAATCTGCGTGGCCATCAGCTCACCGGTGGCCATGACGCGCGCGCGCGTGCGGTCGCTCACTTCACCCACCAGCGCGACCCCGGCGGCGATTTCGCGCAGCTCGGCGAGGTGGCGCTCGACGTCGTCCCCCAGGGCGACGCCCAGTTCCGCCGCCAGGCGCCGGTGGCGTTCCTCGATGGCGCGCAACTCTTCCTCCTGAGCCTGACCGATGGCGGCATCCAGGAGTCGCTCGAGGCGGTCGGTGATGCCGGTAACGGCCGAATGCACGATGAGTACGCGCGCGCCGCCGGCACAGCGCTCGGCCGCGACGCGCGCGATGTTCGTCCAGTTGGCCAGCGTGGAGACGCTCGTTCCGCCGAACTTCATGACGATCCAGGCCGAGGGCGTGCGGGTCACTGCTTGTTCCTTCAGACACGCGACTGCGGGCGCGGGAGGTGCGCTGGGGAGCGGGCCGGACGCCGGCTGGCACTAAAGCTCGTCGTCGAAGTCCTTGAGATCTTTCTCGAGCTTCTTGTCCGCCAGCACTTCCTCGAGGCGGCTCCACGCGGCCTTGCCGCGCTTGCCCTGGTTACGGACGCGCTTGTCCACCCGGTCGAGCAGCCGGTCGTAATCGGTGCCGTCCTCGGGGGGACTGCTCAGGAATTCATCGTCGAGATCGAAAGTCTCGTTGTCTCGTTCCGACATCTGGCGGCGCAAATCCCGAATTAATTCAACAACTAAGGTGCCTTAAGGGCACGGAACAAGGCTGCGAACTATAGCCGATTCGCGCCGCCGATCAACTTTTGGCCACCGAGCCGACTTCAGGGCTGATCCGTGCGGTCGCGAACCACCACCGGGGCGCCCCGGCTGAGACCCAGACCCTCCGCGGCGCTGTGCTCGGCGCGGGCGATCTCGACCACTCCGAAGGAGTTCACGAGCGCGAGATATTCCCCGGGCCGGGTGTCGCCGTAGGTGCGCAGCAGCGGGAAACCGTGATTCCCGGCGTGCACCAGCGGCAGCCGGAAGCGCTCGATCAGCGCGGCGTCGATATTGGTGATGAGGTTGCCGAAGTGGTCGATGCTGATGACGACGCCGCTGACGCTGCGAGGCTCGACCGTCGGGTCCTCCACCCACGCCGGAACCAGTGTGCTGACCGTCTCGCCCAGGGCCTGTGGCTCACAGCGCCCGGCGGCGAGCTCGGCGGCGACCGGAGCGAAAATATCTCGGCCGTGGAAGGTGGCGCTCGGACGATGCACTCCGAGGTGCGCAAGCTGTGCGCTCCCGAGGCGCACGATGAGCGCGTCGCGCACGCGGTTGACGACGGGGGCCAGCAGGCCGTTGTCGGGCGCCAGGAAATAGTGTCCGCCGGCCTGCACGGCGAGAATGTTCCGCGCGGTGCCGACGCCCGGATCGACCACGGCGACGTGCACGGTGGCGGGCGGGAAGTAGCTGAAGGCGCGCGCCAGCCAGAAGCCCGCCTCCGCAGGCCAGTGCACCACGATCTCATTCATGAGATCGACGATGCGCGCACCCGGGAAGCGCGTGAGCATGCAACCCTTCATGACGCCCACGAACGGCCCCTGGTGGCCGAAGTCGGTCGTGATAGTGATGACCCCTGAGGCGCTCAAGGGTGGCTGTGGGTGGGCTGCTTCAGCCGCGGGCACCGCGGCCGCCTGCGGCACGGCCGCCTTCCGCGCAGGAGCGACACCGATTGGTATAGGGCACGGCGTCCAGCCGCTCCGGCTCGATGTCCTCGCCGCACACCGAACAGGTGCTGTAGCGGCCGGAGGCGAGGCGCCGCAGCGCCGCCTCGACCTGCTGCAACTCTTCCTGGGCCGAGTGCGAGATGGCCCCGAGCACGTCATCGTTCTCGCGCTGCGTCACCTGCTCGGCGAAGTCGGCGGACAGCGGGTCCGCCTCGTGGCGCAGATCGGCGCTCGCATCGCTGGCACGCTGGCGCAGCTCGTCGCGGCGCTTGAGCAGTCGGTCCCGTACCGCGTTGGCATCCACTTCGGGGTCCCCCAGGAAAGCAGCCTCAGGACGCTCGCCGGCCGCGGCGTCGCTCCTCGAGCCATTGTTGCAGCTTGTCGAAAGGCTCGACGAACTTCGTCACGCCTTCGCGCTCAAGTTGCGCCGCGACGGCGTCCAGATCGACATCGAGCCGCTCCAGTCCCTCGCGCGCATCGCTCCCTTCGGCTATGTGGCGCTCAAGACGCAGCTCCGGCCTGCCCAGGCGCCGATAGGCATTGAGTGTCTCGAGCGGCATGGTGTTGACCGTGTCGGGCACCACCAGCTCCTCGACATACTTGATCGGACTGTAGCTTGGATCCTTGGTGGAGGTTGACGCCCACAGCAGCCGTTGAGGCCGCGCACCGCGCGCCGCCAACTCCTGCCACTGCGGAGTGGCGATCATCTCCTCGTAAATTTCGTACGCGCGACAGGCGCTGGCGATCGCCGCCTTGCCGCGCAGGGTGCGCGCCGCGGGCTGGCCGCGCGCCGCGAGGTCGTCCAGCCGCTTGTCCACCGCGGAGTCGATGCGGCTCAGGAAGAAGCTCGCGACGGAGGCGAGGCGGCTGAGCGGCTGGCCGGCCGCGGCGCGCGCGCTCAAGCCGTCCATGTAGGCGCGCGCAACGGCGCGATAACGCTCGGGCGAGAACAGCAGCGTCACGTTCACGTTGATGCCCGCAGCGATGAGATCGCGGATTACGGGCAGCCCGGCTTCCGTGCCCGGGATCTTGATGAGCGCGTTGGGGAGTCGCAGACGCTGCCACAGGCGTTGCGCCTCCGCCAGACTCCCGGGGCCGTCGTAGGCGAGGTGCGGCGACACCTCCATGCTCACGAAGCCGTCGGCGCCGGAGGTGTCGTCGTAGAGCGGGCGCAGGAGCGAGGCGGCGTCGCGCAGATCCTCGATGGCGAGCTCCTCGTACAGCGCGACGCTGGAGGAGACCCTGGGCAGAAGCTGCGCGATCGGCTGCCCGTATTGCGGGTCAGTCATGATGGAGTTGGCGAAGATCGCCGGGTTCGACGTGAGCCCGGCAATGCCGTCCTCGCGGATCAGGCGTGCGAGGCTGCCGTCCTGCAGCATGCGGCGGCTGATGTCATCGAGCCAGGCGCTCTCGCCGAGCTTGCGCAACTCGAGCAGCGGATTTGGCACCGGCGCGTTCATACAGGCACTCCGCTCGAGAGTAGCGCAGGCGGCAGCGCGAGTCTCGCGGTTTCGGTATCCTGACGGCGAGGAACACCGCCATGACTGAGACGTTCGATGCCGGGAAGCTGGCCGAGGAGCTGCGTTCCCTGGTAAGCGATGCCGAAGCGCTGTTGCGGGCGAGCACCAGCGCCGACGGCGCGCAAATGCAGGAGCGCGCCGAGGCCACACTGCGGGATCTGCGCGCCCGGCTCGGCGGGCTCGAGGAGCAGGTGACCGCGCGGGCGCGCGAGCTCGACAGCTACGTGCGTGGCAATCCCTGGCAGGCCGTGGCGGTCGCGGGCGGGGTTGCCCTGCTGCTCGGGCTCATGATGGGCCGCCGCTGATGGACGCACCCGAATCGCCTGCGGAGAATGCGCGCGCCGATCAGCCGCTACAGTCGGGGCTCGCGGGTCTGCTCGGCGCGGGTCTGGACGCTCTGAGAACCCGCCTCGACCTCGCCGCGGTCGAGCTCGAGATCCACTTGTTGGCACTGCTGCGGGTACTCGTGTGCCTGATCGGTGCGGTCGCGTGCGCGTTGCTCGCGCTCGCGTTCGCACTGACCACGCTGGTCGTGGCGCTGTGGGACACGCATCGCACTCTGGCTCTGCTCGGCGGGACCCTGGTGTTCCTCGGGCTCGCAGTGGTATTCGGCACACTCGGCGCGCGCACGCTGCGCGACCAGCCGCGGATTCTGGAGGGTTCGCTGCAGCAACTGCGCGAAGACCAGCGCCGCGCAGGGGGTGGGTCATGACGCGCATGGCGGACCTGCAGGCGCGGCGGCGCGCGCTGTTGGCGCGTAGCGCGCAGCAGCGCGTGGAACTCGCGCAGCGCCTGGCAGTGCTACGCCCGCATCAGACGCAAGCGGGCGGCCCCGCGGGCGCCGTGGGGCAGTACGCCTCGCGGCACTCGCTCGCCTGGATCGCGGTACTCGCCGGGCTCATGTTCACGAGGCGCACGCGCGAAGTGTTGTCGCTGCTGGTGTTCATCCGCTCCGCGGTGGCGCTGGTCACGCGTGCCGCGCAGCTGCTGCGTCTCATCGGGCATGCGCGCGCGCCGCGCGCGCAAGGCACGCAGGACCCTTAAGCGAGAGGTCCGGCCCGGTTGAGGCGCCGCGCGGCGGCGCTCAGTGCGTCGTCGGCGACACGCTCGCCGCCTGCGGGGTGGGGGCCGGCACTGCCTCGGGGTCGGCCGCAATACCCACCAGCGTCGGAATGCCGCTGGCGGCCGCGAGCGTCGCACGGGCCAGATCCCAGTGAATGGCAGCGGTATTGCTGCCGAGGGCCTGGTCCAGCATCTGCGATAACAGCTGCACATCCGGCTCGATGCTCTGGCCTTCGGCGTCCACCGGCGGATGCGCCTCGAGCAGCAGCTGACCCTCGACCCAGGCGACCTTCACCGGCTCGTTGACCAGTCGCACCCGGGTTCCGATGGGTACCAGCGCAAAGAGCGCAGCGACGTCTTCCGGGTACATGCGGATGCACCCGTGCGTGACCGCCATGCCCACCGCCGTGGGGTTGTTGGTGCCATGAAGCATGTACTCGCCGTTGCCGGCGGCCAGCCGCAGGGCGAAATCACCCAGTGGGTTGTCGGGGCCCGGCCCCACGACCTTCGGCAGCGGATCGCCGTTCTCGGCGTGCTCCTTGCGGATCGACTCCGGCGGATACCAGGCCGGGTGTTTGATCTTGGCGATGACCCGCGTCTCGCCGAGCGGCGTGCGCCAGTCCATCTTGCCGATGCTCACCGGATAGGTGATGACTACCGGCTTCTCGCCCCGGCGAGGCTTGGGGTAGTAGTACAGCCGGTGCTCGGGAAGGTTCACGACCAGGCCGTCGCGCGGACCCGCCGGCAGGATGCGCCGCCCGGGGAGCACGAGCTTCCTGCCCGCTCCCGGCAACCACACATCGACACCCGGGTTGGCACGGATGATTTCGTAATAGCCGAGACTGAAGCGGTGCGCGAGATCCGGCAGCGTGTCCTCATACACCGTCTGCATGGTCTCGTCAGTCCCCACCACCGAAGAACCGTCTGCCGCCAACGGGTAGACGTTGGCCCAGGCGGGAGCCGCCGCCAGGCCAACGCACGACAGCGACCAGAGAAGGGATTTCGGTTTCCGCATCTGCTTCATGTTATTTCCGCGAAGCCTCTGTAACATACTGATCAGACTACTCTCACAGCTTAGACGACAGGACCCCCCGTCGGGTCCGCGCGGCGGCCTATTGTAGAGGATTCCTTGTACTATCGCGCGCGGTGAGCCGCGGCAAAAAACTCCCGCACGCCTTTTTCGCGCGCAGCACTCTGGCCGTCGCCCGCGAACTCATCGGCATGCGCCTGGTGCACGACGATGGGGATGGCGTGCGCGCCGGCCGCATCGTGGAGACCGAGGCGTATCTGGGACCTCGCGATCTCGCGGCGCACTCCTCCCGCGGCCGCACCGCACGCACTGAAGTCATGTTTGGGCCGCCGGGGCACGCGTATGTGTATTTCATCTACGGCTTCTGGAATTGTCTGAACGTGGTCACGGCCGCTCCCGGTGTGCCGCACGCCGTGCTGGTGCGTGCACTCGAGCCGCTCGAGGGCATCACCGAGCGCACCTCGGGTCCGGGTCTTCTGTGCCGCGCGATGCACATCGATCGGCGTCTGAACGGTGTGGATCTCGCGGGCGATGTACTGTGGCTGGAACGTGCACCCGCACGCGCACCGCCGCTGCGCATCGCGCGTAGCCCCCGCATCGGGGTCGGCTACGCCGGGGAATGGGCGCAGCGCCCCTGGAGATTCTTCGATCGCGCTTCGGCCCATGTTTCCACCGCCGGGGCGCGCCGGCGGCCTAAACTACCGACAGACGCCGCACCCTGAACGAAAGGAAACCGAATGTCGATCCGCAACTGCGCCCTGACGCTGGCACTGTGGGTCCTCGCGAGCGCCGGGACGGTGATGTCCGCAGCGCTGCACGCGCAGGGCGTGGAAGGCACCGACTACCGCAAGATCGAGCCGCCCCAGCCGACCACGAGCCCAGGGAAAATCGAGGTCATCGAATTCTTCTCGTACATGTGCCCGCATTGCAACGAGTTCTACCCTTTGGTCGCCACCTGGGCGGCGAAGCTCCCCAGGAACGTGGTGTTCCGGCGCGTGCCGGTCGGCTTCAATCGCCCGGCGTGGATCAACCTCGCGCGCGCTTACTACGCGCTGCAGGCGAGCGGCGATCTGGACAAGCTGGATGGCCCGCTGTTTCACGCCATCCACGAGGAGCACTTGCAGCTCTCTGACGAACCGGGCCTCGCCGACTGGGTGGGCAAGAACGGGGGCAGTGCCGAGAAGTTCGCGGCCGCCTACACCTCCTTCGGCGTCAACAATCAGACGGTGCAGGCCGATCAGCTGGCGGAGAAGTACCAGATCACGGCGGTTCCGACCCTGGCGGTGAACGGCGAGTACCTGGCGATGGGCCAGAACTTCGCCGAAATCCTCACCAACACCGACCGCCTGATTGCCCAGGTGCAAACCGAAGCGCGCGCCGCGGGCCCGCCGGCGAAACACAAGTAGGATCAGGGCGCGAGCGGAGGCTCGCGCGACAGCTCCAGCAACTCACTCGCCTCGGGCACACGCTCGCCGCGAGCGAAGTGAATCAGCTCTACCGTGCCAGGGTAAGGGGCGGTGATGGTGTGTTCCATTTTCATGGCTTCGATCACCATGAGCACCTCCCCGGCCGCAACCTTCTGTCCCACCGCGACCGCCACCGACACCACCACGCCGGGCAGGGGCGTGGTCAGCCCGCCGCTGGCGGCGCTCGCCGAGAACTCGCGCGTCCGCGGGTCCTCCAGAGCTAAGTCGTACAGTTCATCCGGGGTCCACAGATACACGCGCGCGCCGTCCAGGTGGTAACGCGCCTGCCGGCGCCGCTCATCGATGCGCGCCGCGACGACTGCGCCGCTATACACCGCGTCGGCGAGCGCCAGGCGCGCCGCTGCGTCGACGGTCACGGCGCTGGGCTTGCCATGGAGGTATTCGAGCTCCACCACATGCGTGTGCCCGCGCCATGAGAAGCCGTAAGCGACCAGCGCCGGGAGGTTGGGGGTAAAGCCGTCGGCCAGCTCCCAGGGGCTCCCCGCCCGGCCGCCAGTCTCACCGTGCAGGGCGAGCGCCGCCAGGATGAGCGCCTCGGGGGCGGCGGTGCGAGGGCCGGCAAACTCGGCCGCACTCTGCTCGAGCAGGGCGATGTTGTGGCGCACTTCAAGAAAGCGCGGCGAGCGCAGGATGCGGCGCAGCCAGCGCTCGTTGGTGTGTACGCCCGCGGTCAAGGTCTGTGTCAGCGCCACTGCGAGCCGCGCGGCCGCCTGTTCGCGGGTGGGCGCCCAGGCGATGATCTTGCCGAGGAGTGAATCGTAGCAGTCCGGAACCGTATCGCCGCTGGCAAAACCGGCGTCCACGCGCACCGACTGCAGGTGCGGCCACTCGAGAACCTGCAGCTTCCCGGCGCTCGGCAGAAAGCCGCGCTCCGGATCCTCGGCACAGATGCGCGCCTCGATCGCGTGACCGTCAAAGCACACCTCGCTCTGCGCCAGCGGCAGGCTCTCACCCGCGGCGACGCGCAACTGCCACTCGACCAGGTCAAGTCCGGTCACCGCCTCCGTGACCGTATGTTCCACCTGCAGCCGCGTGTTCATTTCCATGAAGTAGAACTCGCCGCCGTCGAGCAGGAATTCGACGGTCCCGGCGCTCACGTAGCCGATCTCGCGCGCCACCACCAGCGCCGCGGCGCGCAGCCGCCCGCGCAGCGCCTCCGGCAGCGCGGGTGCCGGCGCCTCTTCGATGAGCTTCTGATGACGTCGCTGCGTCGAGCAGTCGCGCTCGCCCAGGTGGACGAAGTTGCCGTGGGTATCGGCAAACACCTGCACCTCGATGTGGCGCGGCTCCGGCAGATAGCGCTCCAGGAGCAGCGCCCCGTCGCCGAAGGCGCTCTCGGCGAGGCGGCGTGCGGCGGCGAGCGCCGGCACCAGTTCGGAAGCGTCGCGCACGATCTGCATGCCCTTGCCGCCGCCCCCGGCCGCGGGTTTGATGATGAGCGGCAGCCCGGCACGCTGCGCCTCGCGCGTGAGGTGCTCGAGGTCCTGGTCGGGGCCGGCGTACCCGGGCAGCACCGGCACGCCGGCCGCGCGCATGCGCGTCTTGGCGACGATCTTCGAACCCATCGCGGCGATGGCTGCGGCGGGGGGTCCGACGAAAATGCGCCCCGCATCCGCGCACGCCTGGGCGAACTGCGCGTTCTCGGAGAGGAAGCCGTAGCCCGGATGGATGGCCTGCGCCCCGCTCGCGCGGGCGGCTTCGATGAGGCGCCCGATACTGAGATAACTGTCGCGCGCCGCGGCGGGCCCGATCCGCACCGCCTCATCGGCTTCACGCACGTGACGCGCGCCGGCGTCGGCGTCCGAGAACACCGCGATGGTGCGCAGCCCCAACCGGCGCGCGGTGCGGAAAATGCGGCAGGCTATCTCGCCGCGATTGGCGACCAGGAGACTCTCGATCACGGCGCCCTCCGCAGCCCGCCTTACATCCGGAACACGCCAAAGTGCGTCGGCTGTTGCGGCGCGTTGCGCACCGCCGCGAGCGACAGACCCAGGACGCGCCGCGTTTCGATGGGATCGATCACGCCATCGTCCCACAGCCGCGCCGAAGAATAATAGGGATGTCCCTGGCGCTCGTATTGCTCGCGAATCGGCTGCTTGAAGGCTTCCTCGTCCGCCGCCGCCCACGTCCGGCCGGTGCCCCGGAGCTGGTCACGCTTGACGGTCGCGAGCACGCTGGCGGCCTGTTCACCGCCCATGACCGAGATGCGCGCATTCGGCCACTGAAACAGCAGCCGCGGTGAATACGCCCGGCCGCACATGGCGTAGTTCCCCGCGCCGTAGCTGCCGCCGATGATCACGGTCAGCTTCGGCACGCCGGCGCAGGCCACCGCCGTGACCAGCTTGGCGCCGTCCTTGGCGATGCCGCCCGCTTCCGCGCGCCGCCCGACCATGAAGCCGGTGATGTTCTGCAGGAACAGGAGCGGAATCTGCTCCCGCGAGCACAGCTCGATGAAATGCGTCCCCTTGAGCGCACTCTCGGAGAACAGCACGCCGTTGTTGGCGAGAATCCCGACCGGATAGCCGCACAGGTGCGCAAACCCGCATACCAGGGTCGTGCCGTAGAGCTGCTTGAACTCATCGAGCTCGGATGCGTCCACGAGCCGCGCGATCACCTCGCGCACGTCGTAGGGCTTGCGCAGATTCGCCGGCAACACGCCGTAGAGCTCGGCCGGATCGTGGCGCGGATCGGCGGCGGTGCGCGGCGGGGCGCCGGCGGCGCCGCGCTTCAGGCGCGTGACGATGCGCCGCGCAATGGCGAGCGCGTGCGTATCGTTCTCCGCGTAGTGGTCGCACACGCCCGATTCGCGGCAGTGCACATCCGCGCCTCCCAGGGACTCCGCGTCGATGTCCTCGCCGGTCGCGGCCTTCACCAGCGGCGGTCCGCCGAGAAAGACCCGCCCCTGGTTGCGCACGATCACGTTCTCATCCGACATCGCGGGCACGTACGCGCCGCCCGCGGTGCACGAGCCGTGCACCACCGAGATCTGCGCCACGCCGAGCGCCGACAGCGTCGCCTGGTTGTAGAAGATGCGGCCGAAGTTGTCGCGGTCGGGAAACACTTCATCCTGCGCCGGCAGAAAAGCGCCGCCGCTCTCCACCAGGTACACGCATGGCAGGCGGTTGTCGCGCGCGATTTCCTGGGCACGCAGGTGCTTCTTCACGGTGACCGGATAGTAGGTGCCGCCCTTGACGGTGGGGTCGTTCGCGACGATGACGCATTCGCGCCCGCCGATGCGGCCGATGCCGGTCACCACCCCCGCGCAGGCGATCTCACCGCCGTACATGCCGTGCGCGGCGAGCTGCGAGAACTCCAGGAACGCACTGCCGGTGTCGAGCAGCACGCGGATGCGCTCGCGCGCGGTGAGCTTGCCGGCCGCCTTGTGCTTGTCGGTGGCGGCGCTGGAGCCGCCGCGCGCCGCCCGGCCGGCCTCGCGCCGCAGATCCTCCACCAGTGAGCGCATGGCGCGCTCGTTGTCCTGGAACTCCTGGGAGTGCACATCGACCCGAGTGGAGATGCGGGGCATGGGTACTTGCCATGGTTGCCGGTTTGTCCGACAATCATACGATCCCGTCCAAGCTGAAGGCAAGCCCATGAGCACGCTCGACTGCACCGACAGCGACTTCGGCCTGAGCGCCGAGCTCGAGGAGATCCGCCAGCAGGTGCGGCGCTTCGCCGCCGGGCAGATCGCCCCGCGGGCGGCCGAGATCGACCGCAGCAACGAATTCCCGCGCGACCTGTGGCCGGCGCTGGGCGCCCAGGGGCTGCTCGGCATCACCGTGCCCGAGCGCTTCGGCGGCGCGCAGCTCGGCTATCTCGCGCATGTCGTCGTCATGGAGGAAATCTCGCGTGCGTCGGGCGCCGTGGGCCTTTCCTATGGCGCGCATTCCAACCTGTGCGTGAATCAGCTGCGGCTCAATGCCAACGACGCACAGTGCGGCCGTTACCTGCCGCGGCTCGTGAGCGGCGAGCACGTGGGGGCGCTCGCGATGTCGGAACCCGGGGCGGGCTCGGACGTCGTCTCGATGCAACTGCGGGCCGAGAAGCGCGGCGACGGCTATGTGTTGAACGGCCGCAAGATGTGGATCACCAACGGCCCGGACGCGGATGTGTTCGTGGTGTATGCCAAGACCGAGCCCGCCGCCGGAGCGCGCGGCATCAGCGCCTTCATCATCGAGCGCGGCGCGCGCGGCTTCAGCACGGCGCCGAAGCTCGACAAGCTCGGCATGCGCGGCTCGGGCACCTGCGAGCTGGTATTCGATGATTGCCGCGTGCCGGCGGAGAACCTGCTCGGCGCCGAGAACGGCGGCGTGCGCGTGCTGATGAGCGGCCTGGATTACGAGCGCGTGGTGCTCGCCGGCGGTTCGCTCGGGCTGATGGCGGCGGCGCTCGATGTGGTGCTGCCCTACATCCGCGAACGCAAGCAGTTCGGCGTGCCCGTCGGAACCTTCGAACTGATGCAGGGCAAGGTCGCCGACATGTACGCGGCACTCAACGCCTCGCGTGCCTACGTCTATGCCGTGGCGCGTGCCTGCGACGCGCGCACCGCGCGGCGGCGCGATGCGGCGAGCTGCATCCTGTTCGCCGCCGAGCGCGCCACCCACGCGGCGCTGGATGCGATCCAGGCGCTCGGTGGCAACGGCTATATCAACGACTACGCCGCCGGCCGGCTGCTGCGCGATGCCAAGCTCTACGAAATAGGCGCCGGCACGCAGGAAATCCGCCGCATGCTGATCGGGCGCGAGCTGTTCGAGGCCGCAGCGTGAGCGTGGAGTTCGCCCCGCTGCTGATCGAGCCCGCCTATCGCAAGGTGGCGGCGGTGATCGGGGCGCGGGTCCTGAGCCGCGCCCTGCGCGAAGGCGAGCGCCTGCCCTCGGAAACCGAACTGGCACGGCAGTTCGGCGTCAACCGTTCCACGGTGCGCGAAGCGCTGCGTGAGCTCGAGAGCCGCGGCCTGGTGCAGCGCCGCCCCGGTTCGAAGCTCATGTCGGTCAGCCGGCCGCACCACGAGACGGTGGCCGAGGGCGTGAGCCACGCGCTGCTGCTGCACGACGTGACGGTGCACGATGTCTGGGAGGCGCTCACCATCCTCGAGCCGCCGATCGCGCGCGCCGCGGCGCGCGCGCGCACCGCACACGACCTCGAGCGCATCGTGGCGGCCGCCGAGGCGTTCATCGCCGGCCGCGCCGATACCGAGCAGGCGGTGCAGCGCAGCGCGGAAATGTTCCGCTGCGTCGGGCAGGCGACTCACAACCCGGTGCTGGGACTGGCGCAGGAGCCGCTGCTGCAGCTGCTCGAGCCCTCGCTGCGCGTCATGATCGACAAGGTGCCGCAGGCGCGCACACGCATCGCCACGGCTCACCGGCGCCTGGTCGAGGCGCTCGAGGCTCGCGACGAGGAAGCCGCGCATAGCTGGATGGCACGCCACATCCGTGACTTCAGGAAGGGCTACGAGATTGCCGGCATTGACCTGGAGCTACGGGTGAGCGCCGGCTGACGCGTCCTGCGCCGCACGCCCGCCGGGCGCTGCGGCGCACGTGACCGAAGTCTCCGAATGCGCCCTGACAGCGCCGTGGCGCGCGGTGAGCGAGTATGCTTCGCCGCGGCCTTGGTATCTCTCAAGGGAGTGGCATCATGTTGGCGGTCCTGGTCCTGCTGTTCCTGATCGTCGCCCTCGCGGGCTACCTGATCGGCGTTTACAACGGCCTGGTGCGCGTGCGCGCCGCCGTGAAGCTCGCCTGGTCCAACATCGACGTGCTGCTCGTGCAGCGTCACGATGAGCTGCCGAAGCTGGTCGAGGTCTGCAAGCAATACATGCAGTACGAAGCCGCCACCCTCGAGCGGGTCATGCGCGCCCGCGCCGGAGTCGATGCGGCCCGCAGTTCCGGCAGCTTGAGCACGCTCGGCAGCGCGGAGCGCGAGTTGCGCAGCGGGCTCACCGGACTCTATGCGGTCGCCGAGAAGTATCCGGACCTCAAGGCGAGTGAGCCGTTCCGCCATCTGCAGGAGCGCATCAGCGGACTGGAGACCGCGATCGCCGACCGGCGCGAGGTCTACAACGATGCGGTCAACACCAACAACGTGCGCATCGATGCCTTCCCGGACGTGCTGGTGGCGCGACTGGGCGAGTTTCCGCCGGCGCAGTTGCTGCATTTCCAGGCCGATCAGAAGGCGGATGTGGATCTGAAGGCGGCGTTCTCCAGCTGAAGCAGGCGCTGCGGCGACACGATCCCTTGAGCGCACCGCACCCGCTGCCCTATCCCGTGATCGCCGCCGCGGCGGCCGCGCTGGCGCTGTTCGCGCTGTTCAGGTTCTTCGTGCGCCTGCGCCGCGACCGGCTGGTGGCCGACACCCCGGCGGTGCGGATCCGCTCCGCCGCGCAGGGATACGTGAAGGTCACCGGTCGCGCCGTGCCGGCCGGGCCGGCCCCGACGGCGGCGCCGCTCTCCTCGCGGCCGTGCGTGTGGTGGGCCTACGAGATCGCGCAGGAGCAGCGCGATTCCAGGGGCAATGCCCACTGGCATACGGTCGAGAGCGCCGCGAGCGTCGAGCTGTTCGCCCTGGTCGATGACGACGACTCCCGCTGCCTGGTCGGACCGGTGACGGCCGAGATCACGCCCAGCACGCGCAGTGTCTGGTACGGCTCCGGCGCACGCCCCGTGGGTCCGCCCCCCGATTCGAACCCGCTGCTGCATTCAGGCGCCTGGCGCTACACCGAGCGCCTGCTCGGTGTCGGCGAGCGGCTGTGTGTCATGGGCGAGCTGCGCTCGCATTCCGAGCTCGGCGATGTCAATGCCGCCGCCGCGAAGCTGCACGAATGGAAGCAGGATCAACGCTCGCTCCTGGCGCGCTTTGATGCCAACCACGACGGCAAGCTCGACGCGGCGGAATGGGAAGCGGCGCGGCTGGCGGCGGCCCGCGAATCGCAGAGCCAGACGCTGCAATCGGCGATTTCGCGGGTGAGCGTCATTTCCGAGCCTGCGAACGGTGAGCCCTTCCTGATCGCGCCGCTGAGCGCCAGCCAGCTCGAGAAGCGCGAGCAGCTGTTCGCGGGGCTCTACTTCCTGCTCGGGCTCATCGGCGTGATCGCGTGCGCCTGGGCGCTCGGTCACGCGGCCGGGCACCTGGGCTAGCGCGTGACCTGCAGGTGCCCGAGCAGGCCGCTCGCCTGCTGTTTGAGCATGGCGGCGAACAGCGGCTGCAGCTGGCCGAGCTGCTGGGCCGGGATGTCCTTCAGATCCGGGGGCGGCTTGAAGCCAGCCCAGGTCTGCGCCTGATCCCCGCCCCACGCGCGAGCGTTGAGTTCCGCTCCCGGGGCGGAAAGGCCGATCAACAGCAGCTCGGTCAGATTGAGCAACACCGGCAGCTTGTCCGCCGCGCCCTCCTCGCTCCGCGCCTCGCTCACGAAGCACCAGCCGCGCAGGTATTCCGGTAGCTCCCGGCGCCTCGCACCGCCGGTGTGCGCGGAGTCGTTGCGGCCGGGCCCCATCACAATGACGGCGTCGACGTGCTCGGCGGCGGCGAGTTGTGCGAACAGCGGTCCGCATGCCTTGGGCAGCCCCTTCGCCAGCGCCGCGTCGAGGAAGCAAGCCTCGCGCGCGCGCCTCAGAGCCTCGGTGGCTGCGGCTGCCACCGGCACCAGCCCCATCTGCGTCAGGCGCTCCCTGAGCGCCTCCATCAGCATGCCATTGACGGGCCAGTCGACCGTGTAGGTCTTCAGGAAACTGTTCTCCAGATGCCGGGACGCGTGGAAATGGGTGACTTCGGCGTCGAGCAGGTTCACCACCGCGACGCGCGCTCCGGCGACGAGTTGCAGGTCGGTCGGCTTGGAGGCCGCGACTGCGGTGCCTCCGAGCAGACCCAATGCCGCTGCAGCGGCGGCCCCCGCCGTCATTCTGGCTCTCGTCATACGTCGCGGAGTCTAACCCCCGCGGCATCATAACGGGCGCTTATGAGTCTATGCCCGGAAACATCCAACTCCCGCCGACGCGCCGGATACCATCGTCCGGGAGTTTCCACGAGGTCACGACCTTGGCTGCCATTGGACCCCAACGCGTACTGAGCGTGCGGCACTGGACCGACACGCAATTCACGTTCACGACCACGCGCGATCGCGGGCTGCGCTTCGAGAACGGCCAGTTCGTCATGCTGGGCCTCGCCGTGAGCAGCCGGCCGGTGCTGCGCGCCTACAGCATCGCCAGCGCAAACCACGAGGAGCACCTCGAGTTCCTGAGCATCAAGGTGCCGGACGGCCCGCTCACCTCGCGCCTGCAGCACGTGCGCGCAGGCGACGAGGTGCTCATCAGCCGCAAGCCCACCGGAACCCTGCTGCTGCAGGATCTGAGGCCCGGCAAGCGGCTGTATCTGCTCAGCACCGGAACCGGTGCGGCACCGTTCATGAGCGTGATCACGGACCCGGAAGTCTACGAGCGCTTCGAGCAGGTGGTGTTCGTTCACGGGGTGCGTTGGGCGCGGGAAACCGCCGTCGTCAGGCACCGGATCGAGGCGCTCAGGGCTCACGAGCTGCTGGGCGCTGCAGCGCGCGCCAAACTGCGCTACTACCCGACGGTGACCCGGGAGCCGAACGTGAATTGCGGCCGTCTGACCGCCCTGATCGAATCGGGGCGGTTGTCCCGGAACCTCGGGCTGCCGGCGCTCGACCCGCAGGCCGACCGCATCATGGTGTGCGGCAGCCCGGCGATGCTGTCGGACACCTGCGCGCTGCTGGACGCGCGCGGTTTTACCATCTCTGCGCACATCGGCGAACCCGGCGACTACGTGATCGAACGCGCCTTCGTCACGCGTTAGCCCCAACGGCTTGCCTTGCGGGCGAAAGCCTAAGCCTTTCGCCCCGCCGCCGAACCGAGCGCTGGAGGCTGTCCGCTGAAAGCGCCGCAGGCGGCTTTCAGCCAATCAAATCAGTGGCCGCCTTCGACCAGCAAGCCGGCATCGCGGAGCGCGTCGGCCAGCTGCGCCTCGATGCGCAGCGCCTCGGCCCGGGCGATACGCTGCAGATGCAGGGTCGGCCCGCTCAGCACTTCCAGGCCGCGCCTGAGAACGCTGCTGGCGGCGCGAATGCCGGCCTTGTGCTGATCGAAGCGCTGCGCGGGGGTGTGGTGACTCATGCCGACGTACAGGCCGTGGGGCCCGCGGCTGCGGTCATGGTAGTCGAGCAGCACGAGATAGACGTTGCAGCGGCCGGTGCGCGCCGCGCTGAATGCGCGCGCCACTTCGTAGACGCTGGGGAGCCACTCGATATGGCGCATCGGCAGCCAGTCGGGAATGGACGCTGCGGCGCGCGACCACAAGGCCGCGAGGGCCGCCTCGATATTGACCGCGAATTCACCCCGCATCCACAGCTCGTGAATGCAGTGCGCGCCTGCGGCACCGTCGCCCAGCTGCAGCGCCGCCGCAAAGCGCCTCTCGATGTCCGGTTTGGGCAGCCCTGCGAGCGGACGCGCCGCGGGGGACAGCGCTGCTGCAAAGGCCCGGGGTGCCGGCCTCACGCCGCCGCCGCGACCGGCGTGCGGGCGCTGACCCTGGCGCAGACCAGCCACACCATTCCGCCGATCGCGATCGCCACGGGCACCACGAGCACCGCGTGCGCGAGCGATCCCACATCCGAGAGGTACCCGATCAGCACCGGCGAGGGCACATCGCCCAGCAGATGGATGGCGAACATGCTGAGTGCGATGGCCGAGGCGCGCTCGAACGGCGATACGATGTTGACGATTGCCGCATTGATGGGGCCGGTCGACATGAACAGCAGCAGTTCCGCCACGACGATCGCCGCCCAGTAGATCCCCGGCGCCGGCGCACTCAGCGCCAGCAGCGCAAAAGGCGCCGCCAGCAGTGTCGTGACGCCCGAGAACCACAGGTACGCCTGGCGCGAGAACCTGAGGAAGTAGTCCCCCAGCCAGCCGCCTGCGAAGGTGCCGAGGAAGCCGGTGACGACCAGGATCGCGCCGAGCGATGTCGTCGCTTCGACCGCCGGCACCGCGCGCACCCGCTCAAGAAACGTCGGCATCCAGAAGGCGAGGCCGCCGAGTGCGAAGGTGTAGGCGGCGTAGCCGAGGACCAGCAGCACATAAGGCGCACGGCGCAGGAAGCTCAGGTAAACCGCGAGCGGTCCGGGCGTGCGGCCGGCAACCGGGCGCATGGCGGGCAGCCCGGGGGACGCGTCCTGTGCTCCACGCGGCGGATCGGGCAGCCACAGCACCGCCGCCGCGAGCAGCATCCCCGGTGCACCGGCCAGGAAAAACGCCGCGCGCCAGCCGAAGTGATGCCCGATCAGGCCACCGAGCACAATGCCGAGGGCCGAACCCACCGGGATCGCCATGTTGAGCACCGAGTAGACGCGGCCGCGGCGGCTCAGCGGGAAGGAATCCGCCAGCAGCGCGGGCGCGATGGCGACGTAGGCCGCCTCGCCGATGCCGACCAGTGCACGCCCCGCGAGCAGCTGCGGATAGCTGCGCGCCAGTCCCGACAGCACCGTCGCGAGGCTCCAGATGAACACCCCGAGGGCGATCGGGCGGGTGCGCGAACCGCGATCGCCCCAGGCCCCGAACACCGGCGCGGCGAGCATGTACACCAGCATGAAGGCCGGCACCAGCCAGCCGAGCTGCGTGTCCGACAACTCCATGGCCCCCTTGAGCTCCGGCACGAGCGGAGACACGACGTAGCGGTCGAGGTAGTTGAGCAGGTTGATCGCGGTGAGGACGCTGAGCGCCCGGATGGCCGAGCGCGACGCAGGTGCGGCGGTGCCCAAGGTGCGAAATCCCCGATGCGGCTGGTCCGCACCGGACTTTACCCGCGCCCTCAGGCGGGAGCGAGTTTCAGACGCTCGAGGTACTGCCTGACCGGCTCGCGAAACCCTTCGCTGCTGGTAACGGTGGTGCCGCCGGCCACCACCAGGATGAAGTCCCCGCGCGGGGTGCGGCTGACTTCCCTCACGTGACTCATGTTCACCAGACACGAGCGGCTGATACGCAACATCGGCTGCCCCTGAAACGACTTCTCGGCCTGCTGCAGCGTGCTGCGGGCGTGAAAAGTCTCGCGGCCGATGGTGAGGCGCACGTAGTTGCGGTCGGCCTCCACCACCTCCACCTGCGACACGTCCAGCATGTGCATGCGGCTGCCAGCCTCCGCCAGCACGCGCGGCTGCGCATCCGCGCGTGCCTGTGCCCCGCGCTGCAGCTGCTCGAGAAGCGATTCGAGGGCGCTGCGCCGGTCGAGCGGACTGTGCAGCTGGTGGCGGCGGCGCACGCGCGCCAGCGTAGCCTTGAAGCGCGCGTCGTCGAACGGCTTCAACAGGTAATCAACGGCGCTCACTTCGAAGGCTTCCAGCGCATACTGATCGTAGGCAGTGACGAACACGATCAGCGGCAGCGTGAGCGGGTCGAGCGCGCGCGCCAGCGCGAGCCCCGACATGGAGTCCATCTGGATGTCGAGGAACAGCAGCTGCGGCGCGTGTATGCGGATGGCTTCCAGCGCTGCGCGCGGATCCCCGTACTCGCCGACCACCTTCAGGTCCGGCTCGCGGTCGCAGCACTCGCGCACGCTACGACGCGCCACCGGCTCATCGTCGACGATCATCACCTCCATCACAGCGCCGCCGCCGTGTCAGGCTGCGCTGCGCTTTCAGGCCCGTCGCGCAGCAGCGGCATGTGAATCTGCGCCCTCCACATGTTGTCGTCAGTGGGGCCCGCCTCAAACGTCGCCCGCTCGCCGAACTGCACCGCCAGGCGCTCGCGCACGTTCGCCAGTCCGATCCCCGCCGCCCCGCTGCCCTTGTCCGGTGCGATCGTGTTCAGCACCCGCAGCGTGAGGGTTTCGCCGTCGACACTTGTCTCGACGCGGATGGTGACCGCGCCTTCGTGTCCGGCAAGACCGTGCACCACCGCGTTCTCCACCAACGGCTGCAGGATCAGGCTCGGCACCCAGGCGCGCGGGGTGTCGTCACGGGCAGGCGCGGCGATCGTAAGCCGGTCTGCGAAGCGCTTCTGCTGCAGTTCCAGATACAGCGCCACGAATTGCAGTTCATCGGACAGTCGCGAGAACTCCCGTTCCCCGGCGTTCAGGAGCCGGCGCAGCAGGTCCCCCAGCTGCACCACCATGGCCTGCGCCGCCGGCGGATCCCAGGTGATCTGCCCGCGAATGGTGTGCAGCAGGTTGAACAGCGTGTGCGGGGAGAGCTGCATACGCAGCGCCGCCAGGTGCGCCTGCGTGAGCGCGCGCTCGAGCGCTGCCGAGCGCAGCTGCGAGTCGCGCAGGCGCTGGTAGAACGCGAAGCCGGTGATCAGCGCGAGCCCAAATCCGTAGGTCACCAGGAAGTTGGTGGCACTGGCAATCCAGACCGGAATTTCCGGACCGGCAAGGAATCCGGTCCAGGTGTGTGCGGAGCCGGCGGGATGCTCATGCTCCCACTCGCCCAGCAGACGCTCGCCCATCACCAGCGCCGGTGCCGCCAGCACCGCGAAGCCCAGGGCGCACAGCAGCTGGATCGGTACGGCGCGCCACGCCGGCCGCCAGCCCGTGCGCAGCGACCTCCACATGGACAGCAGGAACAGCGGATACAGCAGCAGATGTTGGATCAGGCGCGCGTCCCAGGGTGCAAATACGCGCTCCATCTTCATGCTCGAGAAACTCGCCTGCATGCTGTTGGCGTACAGCACGTTCGATAGCGCGACATAAATCCAGAATGCCGTGAGCACGGCCAGGTGCGGCCAGACGGTGCGTCCGGCTGCGAGCGCCTCGCGCCCGGGGTGCGCGCTGCCGTACCCTGCCCTGGCGGCAAACGCCGGCGTGACGCGTTCCAACGGTGAGGCGCTCATCCCCATAGCCTACGCCCAACTGCGCTGCGGCGTGCCGTGTCCGATTTCGATTCGGGGACGAGAGCGTTGCTCCGAGGGACGAGCTCGGGAACGCGCGGCAGCGCGCCGCTGCGAGGCGCGCACGCGCGCGAGAACCCCGCACTCATAACGCCAGCGCGGCGTTCCGCGCGGTACGAACCCGTCAGCGGCAGGGATCAACACGAGTTGCGCGGGCTTCGCACCGGGCGCTGTCGGGAGTCTCATAGCCACGCCGCACAGGAAACGGCAACTACGACTCCCACCCTGGACACTTTTCGGAGAAACCCATGACCTCAGCGACTTCAAGGATCAGTGATCTGCTGCGCGCCTCGGCAGCGCTGACCGCCTGTCTCATCGTCGGCGCCTCCGCCACGGCCTACGCGGCCGCGCCTGCCGACGGCTCCCCGAGCGTGCGGGTGAACTACCGCGATCTCAATCTCGCGACCGAGCAGGGTACGGCTGCGCTTTACGGGCGCATCGTGTCGGCGGCGCACCGGGTGTGCGCGCCGAGCGACATCCGCATCCTTGCCGAGGTTGCGGCGGCGCAGTCCTGCGAGGCGCAGGCCATCGCGAACGCCGTGCGCGCTGTGAACAGCCCGCGACTGGCCGCGACCCACTCGGCGCGCCAGCGCCAGGGTTAGCGGTAACCCCGGCCGCGATGCAGCGTGGTAGCGATGGTTGGCGGGTGAGCCGCGGCGGGTCGCCCGCTAACCGATCGCCGCGAGCTCGCTGGCGCTGAGCCTGATGCGCGCGGCCGCGACATTCTCCTCGAGGTGCGCCACGGAAGAGGTGCCCGGGATGGGCAGCATCGCGGGGGATTTCGCCAGCAGCCAGGCGATCGCCGCCTGAAACACGCTCACGCCGTGCGCTTGCGCGACAGCATCGAGTGCCTTGCTGCCGGGGCTGCCTTCGAGCGTATCCGAGGAGCCGCGCGCGATCGGTGCCCAGGGAATGAACGCCACACCCTCGCGCTCGCAGACCGCGAGCACATCCGCCGAGGCGCGATCGGCGATGTTGTAACGGTTCTGCACTGAAACGACCGGTACGACCCGGCGTGCCCGGGCGAGATCCTCGACGCCGAAATTCGACACACCCACGTGGCGGATCTTGCCTTCCTTCTGCAGGCGCGCCAGCTCCCCGAGCGAATCCTCCAGCGGCACCTTCGGATCGATGCGGTGGAACTGGTACAGATCGATGCGCGCAAGCTTGAGGCGTTTCAGGCTTGCCAAGCACGCCTCACGCAAGTGCTCCGGGCGACCGTCGGGCGCCCACTCGGAGGGTCCCGGACGCACCAGGCCGCCCTTGGTCGCGATAATCAGCCCCGCCGGATAAGGATGCAGCGCTTCGGCGATCAGACGCTCGCTGACCTCCGGTCCATAGGCATCGGCGGTGTCGATGAAGTCGACGCCGAGCTCCACCGCGCGGCGCAGCACGCGCCGCGCCTCGGCCGGATCTCTGGGCTCGCCCCAGATCCCCGCTCCGGTGATGCGCATGGCGCCGAAGCCCATGCGATTGACGAGCAGGTCGCCACCCACCTTGAGAGTCCCCGCCGCCGCAGCCGGTGCCGGCGGTAACCCCGCGCGCGCCGGCTCGCGCGGCGCCATGAGGCTCGCCATGCCAACAACACCACCCACGAGCACCTGCCTGCGCGTCAACCACTGGGTTTGCATGGCGCGATGCTACAACCGCGCACGCACGAACACCATGAAGGACGCCGGTCGACTGCCGTACGCGGCATTGAGCGTGGACGGATAGCTGTAAGTGCTGATCAGACCGCCGAGTCCGAGGTCAAGAGCACCGAGGTGGGCGAAATCGCGGATGTAGCCGAGTGAGAGTCTGTTGATCGTGAAGCTGTGGCCGTAGAGGGCCGCACCGGGAAGAAACAACTCGTCCTTGGCCACGCGTTCGAGACGGCCGAACAAGGTATGGGCGCGAGCGAGCCTGAGCGCCGATTCCAGCAGCCAGGCACTACTCGCCGGCCCGGCCGACGGAGCGTTTCGTCCCCACGCAAGCGTCGTTTGCCACCACAGCCCGAGCGGCGCGTTGTAACTGGCGGATGCCGTGCTGCGCCGTACGCTGACCCCCGGCTGCAGCTGCTCCGGACTCGCCAGGCGTCCAAAACTGGCCTGCAACGACCAGTCGCGCGTCGGGTTGTAGGACGCGCGCGCCGCGTACGAATCCAGCGACCGCACCTCGATGTTGTAGCGATTCTGGTCCGGTTCGCGACCGTTGAACGCCGAGGCCTCGAGCCTGAGAGCTTTCCAGGTGTAGCCGCCGCTCACCACGCCCCAGGAAATATGCGTCGAGTCGAGCCAGTGATGAGACAGCGGTGCTTCCGGCGCATCCATCCCTGAGAGCCGGTGCATGAACGCGTTCGGTCCCAGCGCCGGCTCACCCGGAAGGCCCGCGTACACGAACAGCGAACTGTGCGGCGAGAGGTTGCGGCTCCAGGAAGCGGCTGCCTCCATCAACAGGTCGTGCGGGTGCTGCCGGTCGATGAGAGGATCGCGGCCGTTGGCCGTCTCCCCGGTCTGAAAGAGGAGCGGATAACCGCTCTTGCCCATGAGGGGATCGGTCGATGCCATGACGCGTATCCCGAACGCGCCGTCGCTGAGTTCGCGGCGCGCCATGAGCATGAGCATGCTGGTTGAAAAGGTCTGGGTCGCGCCGCGCCGGCCGCCCTGATCGTCATAAATGAAGTCTGCATGGCCATGGATCATGGTCATCCATGCGCCACGCATGGCATGCAGGCCCGACATCGGTGTTGAATCCGGCTGCCAGCTGGTGCCGGAGCCCTCGCGGCTCATGGCGTACGGGCCATCGAGCCCCGTCATGCCCGGCTCGCCGAGGTCGGGCTGCGACGGCTGCGCGCCTGCCGCCGGCGCCAGGGCCGCCAGCACGCATGCCAGCGCCCCGGACCGGCGCAGCACGCGGCCCCGGGGAGGTGCACGCACGGACATCCGTGCCGATGCTACCGGAAAAGCCGACGCCGGCCGCGGCTGCTCCACACCACGAGTGGATCCCTGGAGCTAAAGAGAAATCTCAGGCAGCTTTCTTCGCGCCCGTCGCACGGTTCGCGGCGCCGGCGGCAAAGTTGCCCACCGATTCCTGCACCTCGGCGGCGAGCGCCGAGAACTCCTGGGCACGCGCTTTGAGTTTCTCGCTCAGTTGCGTGCCGAGTTCGGCCTGCTTCTGCAGCAGATCAGCAATCGCCTGCGTACCGACGGCAGCGCGCCCGCTCAGGGTCGCCTTAGCCTGCGCCAGTCCCACCTCGAGGACGTCGCCGGCGACGGCGTAGTGAAAGCGGGCAAAGCGCTCAAGCGCCTTGAAGCCATCCTGCTGGGCCCGGGTGAAGGAGGTGAACGCGTCCTTGTAGGTCTCCAGCCACGCGTCGAGGTCGTAAGGTCGGTCGGTCATGTCAGCTCCTGCGGCGGCAAGTAATCGGGTGGGTCGGCCACTCCATTCTACGATCGTTTGTATGCATTGCAAGACAAATATGTTTTACACTCAGAGCGTAGTTATTCTATAGAGAATACAAGGTGTTTTTGATCATATTGTTCACAATTGAATGGCCTTATATTTTGCAATGCGACATGACGACGATCTGCCCGTGATCCCGGGCGCCACAGCACCTCTGAGAGCCGCATCGCTCCTTGGTAAGATGCAAAGCAATGGCTGACAGCATCATGCCCGTGGGCGATCTGGCGAAGCACGTCGGCGAAGAGATCGGCGCTTCCTCCTGGACGACGCTCGACCAGGCACGGATCAACGAGTTCGCCCACTGCACCGGCGACCACCAGTGGATCCACGTCGACGCCGAGCGCGCCGCGCGCGAGAGCCCCTTCGGCGGCACGATCGCCCATGGGTTCCTGACACTGTCCCTGCTGGCACCCACGGGATTTGAGGTGCTGCTCGCCCATATCGCGCCCAAATCGGTCGTCAACTACGGACTCGAGAAGGTGCGCTTCGTGGCGCCGGTGCGCTCGGGCAAGCGCGTGCGCAACCGCATCAAGATCGCGGCCGTCGAGCCCAAGGGGGGCGGACGCTACCTGGTCACCACCGAAAACACGATGGAGATCGAGGGCGAGACCAAACCGGCACTGATCGCGAGCGTGCTCGCCATGTTCATGGAGTGAAGCCGGCTGCGGCGAACGGGCAGCTCAGGCGCGCATCCGGGTCCCGTCAGGATCGAACACCGCCGCAGGCTGGCGCAGGGCCTTGCGGCGCTCGCCTATGATCTCGATCTCGAAACCGGAAGTCTCGCTCGTGAGGGCTGCCGGGACGTAGCCGAGCGCGAGCGACTGGCGCACGCTATGGCCGTAGGCTCCGGAGGTCACCCAGCCGACGACCTTGCCGTCGTGCCAGATGGGCTCGTCCCCGCTCGCGTCCGCATCGCTCGCGTCCACCGTGAAGGTCACCAGGCGCAGTGCGCCCCCGCTGTCACGCTCTTCGAGCGCCGCCGCGCGGCCGATGAACTCGCCCTTCTTCAGATCCACGAAACGCCCTAGCCCCGCCTCGTAAGGCCCGTAAATCGGCCGGTACTCGCGCGCCCAGGTGCCGAAGCTCTTTTCAATCCGCATGGTATTGAGCGCCCGCCCACCGAAGAGCTTCAGTCCCTGCTCCGCGCCCGCTCCCACCAGCAGATCGTAGAGCGCGCGCTGGTATTCCGTGCTCACCCAGATCTCGTAGCCCAGATCACCCGTGAAGCTGATACGCCCCACGAAGGCCGGGATCATGCCGACATCGAGCGGCCTGAACGACAGGAACGGGAACGCCGCGCTCGACAGGTCTTCGCGTACCAGCCCCTGCAGGAGCAGGCGCGAGCGCGGGCCGGCGACCGACAGGCCTACATACTCCATCGCGCATGGGCGCACCGTCACTGCCGGCGGCGGCGCATGGCGCTCGAACCAGCGCCGGTAATACTCTTCCGCGGCGTAAGTGCAGATGAGAAACACGCGCTGCGCGCTTAAGCGGCACAGCGTGAAATCCCCGATCAGCTTGCCGCGCTCGTTGAGCATGGGAGTGAGCGCGATGCGGCCCACCTTCGGTACGCGGTTGGCCATCACGTACGACAGCCACTCCTCGGTGCCCGGCCCCGTGACTTCGAATTTTCCGTAGTTGGAAATCTCCAGGAGCCCCACCGCCTCGCGCACTGCCTGGCACTCCGCGGCGACATGTCGGTGCGCGTTGGAGCGGTGGAAGGTGATGTCCTCGGTCGCCTCCGCCGCGCTCGGTGCGAACCACAGCGGATGCTCGAGTCCGCAGTAGTCGCCAAACACCGCATGCTCGGCCTGCAGGCGCTCGTAAACGGGAGTGGTGCGCAGCGGCCGCGCCGCGGCAAGTTCTTCGTTCGGAAAGCGGATGCGAAAACGACGCGAATAGTTCTCGCGCACCTTGGCGTTGGTGTAGGCGAGCGTCGCCCAGTCCCCGTAGCGCGCCACGTCCATCGCCCAGATATCCGCGCCCGGATCGCCCTCGACCATCCACTGCGACAGTGCCAGCCCCACTCCTCCGCCCTGGCTGAAGCCGGCCATCACGCCGCACGCCACCCAGAAATTCTGCAAGCCCCGCACCGGTCCCACCAGCGGATTGCCGTCGGGCGCGAAGGTGAACGGACCGTTGACCACCTTGCGAATGCCCACCTCGCCGAGCGCCGGGAAATGCCGGAAACCGACCTCGAGGCTCGGTGCAATTCGGTCGAGATCTTCCGGCAGCAGACTCTGGGTGAAATCCCACGGCGTCTGAAGCGGGGACCAGGGTACGCCGGCGCGCTCGTACGTTCCGAGCAAGACCCCGCCGCGCTCCTGGCGCGTGTAGATCTCGCCCTCGAAGTCTATGCAGGTCAGGAGCTCCTTTTGCCCCTTGAGGGCGGGGAGATCCTCGGTGATGAGGTACTGGTGCTGCATGGCGAGGATCGGCAACTCGAGCCCCACCATGCGGCCCACTTCACGCGCCCACAGGCCGCCCGCATTCACCACGTGCTCCGCGTGCACGTTGCCGGCTTCCGTGATGACGTCCCAGGAGCCGTCGCCACGTGCTTTGAGGTCGGTGACGCGCGTGTGACGCACCACCTGCGCCCCGCCGATCTGCGCAGCCTTCGCATAGGCGTGCGTCACGCCGTAGGGGTCCACGTGCCCCTCGATCGGATCCAGCAGCGCGCCGACGAAATGCCTCTTGTCGATGATCGGGAATACCCGTGCCGCCTCGTCGGCCGAGATCAGCTCGAGCTCCATGCCGAGATAGCGGCCCCGCGCCTTGGCCATTTTCAACCAGTCGAAGCGCTCGCGCGTACCGGCGAGCATGATGCCGCCCGGCATGTGCAGGCCGCACGATTGCCCGGAGATCTTCTCCAGCTCCTTGTAGAGATTGATGGTGTATTGCTGCAGCCGGGCGACGTTGGGATCGCCGTTGAGGGTGTGCATGCCGCCGGCTGCATGCCAGGTCGAGCCGCAGGTGAGTTCGCCGCGCTCGATCAGCAGCGCATCTTTCCAGCCCGCCTTAGTGAGGTGATACAGGACGCTCGCGCCGACCACTCCGCCGCCGATCACCACCACCCTCGCGTCGCTCTTCACGGACTCCCCTCTCCTCACATCACTCGTTGGACACCGCCAGCTGCACTGGCGAACTCGCGCGCGCGGTCTGCGTACCGAAGCGCTCGATCAGCCAGGAGCGGAACAGCGCGATGGCCGTATCGCCCAGGCCTTCGGGGTGCGTGATGAGGTAGTAGCCATAACCGTCATCCAGCGTCGCCTCGAACGGCTTCACCAGGCGCCCGGCGCTGATGTCCTCCGCAAACAGGTTGGTGTCGACCAGCGCCAGCCCCGCGCCGCCGAGCGCGTACTGCACGGCGAGCACCGCGGTGTCGAACACCAGGCCGCGCTCGATGTTGACGCCGGTGAGGCTGTTGTGGCGCACAAACTGCGACCAGAACTGATGGCGCGGCAGATCCGCGATCCTGACATGGACGATCTCGTTCGCCTCGATGAAGGCCGCCAGGTCCTTGCCGCGGTGCCCGGCCGCGATGTTGGGATGGCACAGGATGGACAACCGCACCGGCCAGAGCAGATCGGTCACCAGATCGCTCACGGTCGGCCTTGAATAGACCACCGCCACGTCCACATCGCCGAGCGGCGGCCCGACTCCGTAGGGGCTGATGAGGTCGATGTCCACCTCGGTGCTCAAGCGGCGGAAGTCGCGCAGGATCGGTACCGCGAGCTGCACCGCAAAGCTCGGCGGCATCTGCACGCGCAGCGTGCGCTGACCGGGTGCGCCCTCGTTGCGGATGTCGTCGAGCGCGTATTCGAGCCGGTCGAACGACTTCACCACCGCCGGCAGCAGGTGCTGGCCAGCCTTGGTGAGGGTGAGCGCGTGCGGGCGGCGCTCAAAGAGCTGCACGCCAGTCAGACGCTCGAGCGCGATGACGTGCCGCGACAGGGCGCTCTGCGAAATCAACAGTGCATTGGCCGCCGCAGTAAAGCTGCCGTGCCTGGCAACCCCCTCGAAGGCGCGCAGCGCGTTCAGCGGCAGCCAGCGCCGGTCGATGGTTCTTTTCTGCATGGCGCACTCCGTAACAGGCGAGGCCGAGCTCCCCTCGCCCGCCATACTCGCCCAGAGTGGAGCGTCACGCCAAGGAGGGCAGCGCAGCCAATGCTTTTTTTCGATGCCGGTAGACAATTTATCGGCTTTGCGGTGCGGCGCAACTATGGAAGTCTCAGGCGCTGACTGGCCACCTATGAGCGCACCCCACAAAATCGCGGCGGTCTCGATCAGCCACCACCGCCTGCCGCTGGCGCCCGCATTCAACGCCAGCTGGGACACCCAGCCACGCGTGCACTTCGATGCCACGATCGTGCGCGTCAGCACCGACACGGGGCTCGTGGGCGTGGGCTCGGGCGACCGGATGCTGGGCTTCGAAGGTCACGAGAGCCTGTTCGTCGGGCAGGACCCGCTCGCCCTCGAGCGTCACTACCGGGTGCTGTCGAATATCGACTTCCATTACGGCCGCTGCTGGCCGCTGGATCTTGCGCTGTGGGATCTCGCCGGCAAGATCCTGGGCCAGCCCTGCTGGAAGCTCCTGGGTGGACTTTCAAACCGGGTGCGTGCCTACGCCTCATCGGGGACGCTGCGCGACCGGGGAGCCCAGGCGGACGCCGCCGAGCGCTACCTCGCCCAGGGCTTTCCCGCCGTCAAGCTGCGCTTTCACCGCGGTGACTGGCGTGACGATGTCAGGGCGCTTGAAGCGGTGCGCTCGCGGGTGGGCGAGAAGCTCGAGCTGCTGGTGGACTGCAACCAGGGGTGGCGCCTGCCGTGGGACACGGAAGCTGCCTGGAGCTTCAAGGACGCACTCGCCGTCGCGCGCGAGCTCGAGCGGCTGAATGTCTACTGGATGGAGGAACCGCTGCATCGCGCCGATCACGCCGGCATGCGCGCCCTGCGCGCGGCGACCGACGTGCGCATCGCCGCCGGCGAGATGACCCGGCAGCTGCACGAGCTGCGCGATCTGATTACCGGCGGTTGCGTGGACGTGCTGCAGCCGGACGTGGCGCTGGTCGGCGGCATCACCGGGCTCAGGCGCATCGCGATACTTGCGCAGGAGCACCACCTCACCTTCACGCCGCACACCTGGACCAACGGCATGGGGGTGACCGCCAATGCGCACCTGGTGGCGGGCCTGTGCGATACGCCGTTTCTGGAGTTTCCGTTCGATCCGCCCGAGTGGAGCCTCGCGCGCCGCGACTACATGATGACCGAGCCCCTCGAGGCCGATCGCGACGGCTGGATCAACTTAAGCGATGCCGCCGGTATGGGCTACGCGCTCGATGAGGGGCGACTGCTCGCGACGCGCATTGGGTAAGGTGTGCGAGCGCGACGGCGAGGACAGCGCGTGGGGTCCCCGCATCACCCCGGCGCCAGATCCCCAAGCGCCGCCTTGAGGGGCCCCAACCACGGCTCAAAGTTCCGCCACTGGTCGATGCCCTCCTTATATATGGGCTGGCGCACCTGCTCGGAACTGGCCGTACGCACGCTACGCTCGGTCTTGTAAAACTCGAGACACGCAGGCTCGAACTCGAGGCCGCAGAACTCGAGTATCCGCCGTACGTTGCCCTCGAGACCCTCGACTACGTCCTCGTGCTGGACACGCAGAACCTTTCCAGGGAGCACCGCATCCCAGTGCTCCATCAGCTCGACGTAGGTGCGGTAGTACCGTCCGATGTCCTCGAAGCTGTAGGTGAACTCCTGGCCTGCAGCGAACAGTTGCTTGAAGTTGCTGAAGCAGCAGGCCATCGGTTCGCGACGCGCGTCGATGATTTTCGCGTTCGGCAGGATCAGGTGGATCAGGCCGAGGTGCCGGAAGTTGTTTGGCATCTTGTCGATGAAGAACGGCCTGCCCGTGCGGAACATCCGCGTGTCCTCGAGGTACTTCTCGCCGAAGGCCCGCAACTGATCCGCGCTGAGCTCCGGCAGCACGCCCGGGTAGCGCGGTTTCGATTCGTCGGGCTCGCGTCCCTGCAGCTGGTACACGAGCCGCGGGATCTCCGCGAGCTCCATGGTGCCTTCCACCTGCGAATGCGAGGCCAGAATCTGTTCGACCAGAGTCGATCCGGCGCGCGGCAGCCCGACGATGAAAATCGGGTCCGGCCGGTGGCAGCCGAAGCCCTGCCGGGGTGCGAAAAATTCGCGCGTGCAGACCTGCTTCTGCAGAGAGGTATTGCGCTCGATCAGCTCGGCCTTATAGCGGCTGTCGCTCTTTTTGAATGCGTTGCCGCGCGCGTAGTAACGGAAGGATTCCGCGTACTCGCCGCGATCCTCGAGCGCCTTGCCAAGCGCGAAGCAGAGGTGATAGCGGTCGACCAGGCTCGTCGCCGCGGCGACCTCGTGGTCGCGCATGCGCGCGAGCTCGTCGTCGGTGAAGCGATAGGTCTTGAGGTTGGCGAGGCTCCAGTAAGCGTCGCCGTAGCTCGGCCGCACGGCGGCGGACTGGCGGTAGGACTCAATCGCCTCGGGCTGCCGGCCGAGGGTCTTGAGGGCGTGCGCGATCGACAGGTGCAGGTCCGCATGCTGCGGGCTGTCGAGCAACAGCTCGCGGTATACCTGCAATGCGTCCTCATGCCGGCCGAGGCCGCCGCAGGCGTTGGCGTACAGGGTACGGTACGCCGGGTTTCGCGGCTCGACCTGCAGGAGTTTGTTTGTCTCCTCGATCGCCTGAAGGTACTTGTGCCGCTGCACGAGCACCGAGGCGTAGTCGTAGCGCGCTGCCCGGTAGTCTGGCGCAAACACCAGTACGCTCTCGAGCAGGAACTCGGCATCGTCCAGTATCTCGAGCTTGACGCCTATCTGGGCCAGCAGGCGCATCGCTTCGACGTGGTCGCCGTGCGTCTGCAGGAATTGGCGCACGATCTGCTCCGCGGCATACAGCCCGCCCTCTAGGAACAGATTCGTCGCGTCTACGACCGGGGCCGGCAGTTTCGCGAGCGTCGCCAGGTGCGCCCCCGCGTTGTCGGCGTCGCCGAGCCGCCCCCGCGCGGCGTACAGGTCGCGCAGCGCGCTCCAGCTGGCCGACAGCGTGTGATTGCGAGCGACCGCCTGCTCGTAGGCCTGGATAGCCGCGTCGAACTCCCGGACCGCGCGGTAGCAATGGCCGATCTCCTGGTACAGGCGGCCGTAGTCCGGATGCAGGGCCTCGAACCGGGCCAGCGTCCCAAGGGCGTCGGCGATGCGGCCGAGATAGCGCTGGCTGACCGCGACGAGGTACAGCACGTCGCGGTTCTCGGGCACCTCGGCGAGCAGCGTCTGCGCAGCCGCCAATGCCTCGGCGAACTGGCCCTGCTTGAGGAGTGCCCGGGCACGCAACATCTCGGCCTCGATGCGCGACGGAGAAGGCACGGGTTGCGCTGCTGCCATGACGAGGTCTCGCGAACTCCTCCGGGCACGCCCGCACGCGGCAGCCCGATAAGAAAAAGGCGAGCATTGCTGCCCGCCTTGGATTCTACGGAAAACCCGGCGTCCGGGACGGCCCCGCGGGGCGCCGCGCACCGTAGCGGTACGGTGAGCGGGCTCGCCCGGGGAATTACTTGCCCGAGAAGCGGTAGTTGAACGTAAGGCCGATGGTCCGCGGCCGGTTGATGGTCACCGCCTTGTACCACTGCCGCGCGTTCGCATACAGATCGGCTTTCTTGTCGGTCAGGTTCACGTCGTACACCGTCACGCTCCAGGCGTCCCTGGACACACCCACCGCCGCGTCGTAGGTCGAGTAGCTGGGATTATCGTAGGCAATCGAATTGCCCTGCAGGTCCTTCGTCAGCTTGTCTGTGCTCGAGAACTGGTGCCCGGTGTACAGTCCGGCCAGCTGCAAGAACGCCTCGTAGTCGCCGAGCATGAACTCGTAGCGGGCGCGAGCGTTGGCCTGGAACGACGGTGCGCCCGCAAGCGGGTCGCCCTTCACGCCCGCGGGATTGGTGAGCGGTTTGCCCGGGACGACGGTGGCCCAGTTGATGGGCTGGCCGTTCAAGCCGGCGATCGCGGCTTCCTCGACCAACTCGGTATGGTTCCATGCCGCCCCCGCCGAGACGGTCAGTTCGTGCGTCGCGCGGGCGGCCAGCGTGGTCTCGAGTCCCCTGACCCGATACTTGCCGCCGTTCGTGGTGAATGTCAGGTTGCCAGTGATTCCCGGGTCGAAAACCGAGATCTGCGCGTCTTTCCAGTCTTCCTGGTAGATCGCGCCGTTGAACTGCACGCGGTGATCGAGCCACTCGCTCTTCCAGCCAAGCTCGTCGTTGGTGAGCGTATCCGGACGGAAGCTCACCGGCGGCAAGAATATGCCTTTGAGCGGACCGGCGGTGACCGAGTTCGGGCGATTGAAGCCGCCGGAACGGAAGCCCTGCGACCAGGTGTAGTAAGCGAGCACGTCCGGCAGGATGTGCCACGTCAGATTCGCGCGGCTCTTGAAGCCCGTGTAGAGCGTGTCGAGACCCAGGGAGTCGATGTTGGTGTCGTTGGAATGATTGACGCACGGATTCGGCGCCGTCGGATGAAACAGCAGCTTGCAGCCGAAGCTGCCAACCACCGCGCCCTTCTCGGTCGAGTCGATGCGGTAGTAGCGGGTACCGGCCGTCAGGGTCAGGGTCTTCGGGATCAAGTCGAAATCGACCGAGCCGAAGATGGCCTTTTGCGTGTAACCGCGTTTGATGTCGTCGAAAAACCCGACCGAGGGCGGCCGATTGTTCGGGTCGTTAACATTCGGTATTCCGCTCGGCACGAAATGCACGCCGGGACTGTTGAACCTGTAGGGCCGGCCTGCCTGGGATCCGCTCGGCTGAATAACATTGCCAGCGGCGTCCGCGTAGAAGCCGGTCGGCGGGCCGATCGGGTGGAATCCAGCGTAATCCGTCAGGTAGTTCCAGTCGACGATTTCCCCGATCCTATAGTTCTCGTAGAACAGGCCGCCGATCGCGCGCACGCGCCAGTCGTCGGGCGTGCTCAGGCGGAATTCGTGGCTGATATGAGTATTTCTCTCGGTGTCGCGCCACGTCGCGGAGGGCGTCTGGCAGTAGGCCTTCGTCGGATCAAGACCGCCGACAGCGTAGTAACTCGGATTGTTGCACTGGTAGTAGTCGACATACGGGCCGCGCGCGTAGTTCGTGTAGTCCTGGACCTGATCGACGTTGCGCACCAGGTAACCGCCCGTATACACGGCCTTGAGCGCGCTAAAGCGGCCGCTCAGGGTCCACGACGTATTCGTGAACTTGTCCTTGGTGAAGGACGGGTTGTACAGCTGCACTGAGTACGACGGCTGCGGGTTGCCGAGTGAATCAGTCCGCATTTCGGCAAACACGCCGTCCGCCTCCATGTTCTGGTAGGACTGTGCTACCAGCAGGTTCCAGTCGTCGTTGAACGCCACGAGCCCCGAAACGCGGATACCCTTGTAAACGACCGGGTTGATCGCCTTGCCGGTGATCAGGCCGTTGTTGATCACCACGCTGTTGGCCGGCACCTGGCGGTTCGCGTACGCGTAATGGATGCCGAGGTCCGTGTTGCGGCGGACGAAGGTTCCCGGGATGTTGTTGATGTAGCCACCGCGCGAGTCGTTGTAGACGACCGCGCGCAGCGCGAACTTGTCAGCGATGACTGGCACGTTGAGCGTGGCCTCGAGCAAGTTGCTCGGATCGCCGTGCGCGGTCGTCGCGTAGCCGGCCGTGGCGTTGCCCTCCACCTTATCGAGTTTCGGCTTGTTCGTGATGTAGCGCACGACACCGGCCTGCGCACCGGCGCCGAACAGCGTGCCCTGCGGTCCCTCCAGCACTTCGATGCGCTCGAGGTCGGCGGCGTAGACGTCGAGGTTGCGGCCGGGCAGCTGCGCCGACTGATCGTCGAGATAGACGGCGACGTTGGGGAAGGCGCCGACCACGCCCGATCCCTGCAGCGCGCCGACGGCCGTCGACAGGCCGCGCATGTAGATGTTGTTCTGGCCAGGGCCGAGGCCCTGTGACGTCACGTTCGGTAGGAACTTCACGTAGTCATCAAAGGTCGTCACGTTCAGCTTGGTGAGCGTATCGCCAGTGAGGGCCTGAATCGTGATCGGCACGTTCTGCAGGCTCTCCTCGCGACGCTGCGCCGTGACGATCACCTCCTGCAAGCCCGTGTCTGTCGCGGTGCCGGTCTCCGCGGGCGCGGCATAGGCAACCGTGATGGCCGGTGCGCTCAGGATCGCCGCCACAGCCGCAGAGATCTTCGGATTAGGCTTCATCGCGTTGCCCCCTGAGGGTTGGTTGTGTATTCCCCACTCGAACGCGCTCCGCCTGAGCAGGCGGGCTCCCCGTATGCCTTCTATACCACGGACCGTGAATACGCTTGAATAAACGCGTCATCCGGATGGTATCCGCCCGTTTGTGGCACTAACCACCGTAGGCCAGCGCCCGGTTGTAGTGTGCACGCAACGCCCGTTTTCAGCTCCCCGGTGCGCTCGGCCGCTGCATTTCGCGTAGCTCAACTGCCGGCCAGATCGCCGAGAGCCCCCTTCAGAGGTCCGAGCCACGGCTCGAAGTTGCGCCACTGCTCCAGACCCTCCCGGTAAATGGGCTGCCGCACCTGCTCGGAACTCGCGGTCCGGATACTGCGCTCGGTCTTGTAGAACTCGAGACACGCCGGCTCAAAGTCCAGGCCGACGAAGTCGAGAATCCGGCGAACGTGGTGCTCGAGGTCCTCGACCAGCTCTTCGTGCTGCACGCGCAGAACCGTCCCGGGAAGTACCGCGTCCCAGTGCGCCATGAGCTCGACGTAAGCGCGGTAATAACGGCCGAGGTCCTCAAGGCTGTAAGTAAACTCCTGGCCCGAGGCGAACAGCTGCTTGAAGTTGCTGAAGCAGCAGGCCATCGGCTCGCGCCGAGCGTCGATTATTTTCGCGTTTGGCAGGATCAGGTGGATCAGCCCGATGTGCCGGAAGTTGTTCGGCATCTTGTCGATGAAATACGGCTTGTCAGTCCGATAGACCTGTGTGTCGGCAATGAACTTCTCCCCGTAACGCCGCAGTTGCTCCGCAGTGAGCTCCGGGAGGACCGCGGGGTAGCGCGGCGCAGCGTCGAGGTGATGCCGGCCGTTCAGGTGCTGCACGAGTCGGGGGATGTCGGCGAGCTCCATCGTGCCCTCGACCCGCGAGTGCGACGCGAGGATCTGCTCGATGAGGGTCGAGCCCGCGCGCGGCAGGCCCACGATGAATATGGGGTCCGGGCGCGCGCATCCCACGCCCTGCCGCGCTGGAAAAAACTCGCGGGTACACGCGCAGATCTGCAAGCGCACGTCGCGCTCGAGCAGTCCCGGCTTGTAACGCGTCTCGGTCCTTTTCAGGGAGTTGCCGCGTTCGTAATACTGGAAAGACTCCGCGTAGGCAACACGGTCCTCCAGCGCCTTGCCGAGCGCAAAGCACAGGTGGTAGCGGTCGATGAGGGAGACGCCCGCCTGCCCCTCCTCGGCGCGCATGCGCGTCAGTTCCTGCTCGGTGAAGCGGTAAGTCTTGAGGTTTGCCAGGCTCCAGTACGCGTCGCCGAAGCTCGGCTGCGCGGCCGCCGCGGCCCGATAGGCCGCGATCGCCTCGGGCTGTCTGCCGAGGGTCTTCAACGCGTGCGCAATCGACAGGTGCAGCTCCTGCGGATTCTGCGGCGCATCCCCCAGAAGCTCGCGGTACATGGCTAGTGCTCTTTCGTGATCGCCGAGCCCCACGCAGGCGTTGGCATACAGGATGCGGAAGTTGCGATTGTTCGGCTCCCACTGCCGCAGGCGTTCCGCTTCCTTGAGAGCCTGGGCGTACTTGTGGCGCTGGCACAGGACCTCGGCGTAGTCGTAGCGGGCCGCGTGATAGTCAGGAGCGAACACCAGAACGCTCTCGAGCAGGAATTCTGCATCATCGAGCACGTCGAGCTTCATGCCGATTCGTCCCAGCAATCGCATGCCCTCGATGTGGTCCGGGTGCGTCTGCAGGAATTGCCGGACGATCTGTTCGGCGCCAAGAACATCGCCCTCGGCGAACAGGCTCGAGGCACTGATGATCGCGGGCGGGAGCCCGGCCAGATGTTCGACCAATAGTCTTGCGTGGTCGGCCTCGGCGTCACGGCCTGCCGAACGCAAGAGCTCGTGCAGCGCCTTCCAGGTGGCGGGGAGCGCTTCGTTCAAAGCCACGGCGCGCTGGTAGGCCTTTATCGCAGCTGCCGTATCGCCGAGCGCTCTGTGGCAGTGACCGCGCTCCTGGAACAGGCGCGCGTACTGCGGATGCAGCTGCTCCAGTCGGCGAAGCGTAGCGAGCGCGTCGGCGATGCGACCGAGGTAGCGCTGGCAAGCCGCGAGGATGTAGAGCACGTCCCGGTTCTCTGGCACCTCCGCGAGCAGGGCTTCGGCGGCGAACAGCGCGGGGGCGAACTGGCGCTTGTCCATGAGGCCGCGGGCACGGCGCACTTCAGCCTCGATACGCGACTCAGACGGATTCAGCTCCGCTGCTGCCATAGTGACTCCGGAGGCTATTTACCTCCGAACCGGTAACTGATCCGCAGACCGAGCGTGCGGGGACGGTTGATACCCGTCATTCTGATCCATTGGTTGTAGTTCGTGTACAGGTTGCCTCGTTTGTCGGTCAGATTGGTCCCGTAAAGCTGTAGGTTCCAGGAGTCCTTGGCGAACCCGGTCGATGCGTCGAGCGTCGAGAACGCCGCCTGGTCGTACGCGATCGAGGGTCCGACCTGGCCCACTGTCGTGCTCAATTCATGGGTCAGCTGATCCGTGGAGGCATACGAGTGCGCCCGGCGTGTGACTGCGAGCTGCGCGAACGCGTCGTAATTGTTGAACTGCCACTCATAGCGTACGCGCAGGTTCGCCTGAAAGGGCGGTGACTGCGCGAGCGGACTGCCCTGCGTTCCGTAGGGGTTCACGACCGTGATCGGCTTGCCATTCTTGTCAATCAGTGCCGGCGCGTTGACCAGCTCGCTGCTATTCCACGAGGCGCCGCCAGTCACTGTCAGCTGAGGGGTCACGCGCGCGACGAGCTCGGTCTCGACGCCCTTCACACGGTAGTTCGGTCCATTGGTCGTGAAGGTCAGATTGCCGGTCACGCCCGGCTCGAAAATCCCGATCTGGACGTCTTTCCAGTCCTCGCGGTAGACGGTGCCGTTGAACTGCACGCGATGGTTGAGCCATAGCGTTTTCCAGCCGATCTCATAGTTGGTCAGCACGTCAGGCTTGAAGCCGATCGGAACGAAGAATATGCCCGCCAGCGGAGAACTGCTCCCTCCGACGCCCGCGGCACCAACGAAGCCCGACCCGCGGTTGAATCCGCCCGGGCGAAAGCCCTGCGACCACGTGGCATAGGCCAGAGCGTCGTCGGTCACTTTCCAGCTCAGGTTGGCGCGACTCTTGAACCCTGTGTAGAGCTTGTCCAGGCCCACGGACTTGTCGGTATAGGCCGAGTTGCCCGCAGGGACCGCGACGGTGTCGAGATTCAGCGCGCTCACTGTACACGGATTGGCGACGGCAGCGGCGCTGTAGATCCCGCCCGCACGGCATCCGAAGCTACTGGCCTTGGCGCCCGTCTCGAAGGTGTCCATTCGGTAGTAGCGGGTACCCACCGTGAGCGTCAGTTTCTTGGGGAGCAGCTCGAAGTCTATCGAGGCGAAGGCCGCTTTCTGCTTGAAGCCACGCTGGACGTCGTCGTAGAAACCCACGCTGTTGGGGCGCACGTTGTGGTTGTTAGCCGAGGAATTGGCGGGCGCCTGCAGCGGGTTGAAGCTCGTGCCATAGATTCCGAGTGGCGTCGTTCTGTACAACCAGTCGGACTGGTCCTGTACCAGGAAATCCTCGTAGAACAGGCCGCCGATGGCACGCAGTCGCCAGTCATCCGGAGTGCTCAGGCGAAGCTCGTGGTTCTGGTGAGTGTTGCGCTCAATGACGTGAAACGTCGAACTCGGCGAGAAGCACTCGCCGGGATCCGCAGGGTTCACCTTTTGATAGCCCCCGAGCGCGCTGTTGTAGCCTGCAAATGGACTCCCCGGCAACCGACACTGATAGTAATCAGCGTACTTGCCGCGTGCGTAGTTCGTGTAGTCCTGAAACTGCTCGACGTTGCGCACCAGATAGCCGCCCGTATACAAGACCTTGAGCTGATTGATACGACCGTCGAGCGTCCAGGCCGTATTGCTGAATCGGTCATCGTTCGTGGACGGGTTGAATTGCACGACCGACAGGTCCGGCAGCGTCTCGCCGCTGGGGCCGAATGGCATCTCCGCAAAAATCCCGTCGGCCCTGATGTCCTGATACGACTGCGACACCAGAACGTTCCAGTCCTCGGTAATGTCGTACAGCGCTGAGACGCGCACGCCCTTATAGACGACCGGGTTGATTGACCTGCTGACGACGTTGTCGTTGTTGATGGTCGGGCTCTTTGGCACCACGCCCGGCGAGATGACAGTCCGGCCGTTCCCTCCGAGGCAACCCCCCAGGAATGGCGCATATCCGACGTTGCCTGGCGTCCCTCCGGTTTTCGGGCAGAAGAGATATGCGATACCGACGTCGGTGGGGTTGCGCGTGAACGATCCGCCCACGTTATCAATGTAGCCTCCCCGGGAGTCGTTATAGACAACCCCGCGCACCGCCAGCTTGTCCTCGATCAGGGGCAGGTTGAGCATGCCGTCGAAATTGGTGCTGTCCTTGCCATGCACGGTCGTGGCATAGCCCGCGTTGAAGTTCGCTTCGGTGACATTGATCTTCGGCTTGTTCGTGATGTAGCGAATGACGCCTGCCTGCGCACCGGCGCCGAACAGTGTGCCTTGCGGGCCTTCGAGCACCTCGATGCGCTCGATATCGGCGGCGTAGATATCGAGGTTACGGCCGGGCAGCTGCGCGGATTGCTCATCGAGATACACCGCGACGTTCGGGAAGCTGCCCGTGGCGCCGGACGACTGCAGACCGTCCTCGGTGGTCGCAAGGCCGCGCATGTAGATCTGCCCCTGACCGGGGCCGTTGGTGGCTGCTGTTACGTTTGGCAGAAACTTCACGTAGTCGTCAAACGTCGTGGCGTTCAGCTGTGTCAACGTTTCGCCGCTGAGCGCCTGGATCGTGATCGGCACGTCCTGCAGGTTCTCGGTACGCCGATTGGCGGTGACGATGACTTCCAGCAAGGCGCCGGACGATGCCGACGGCGTTTCGCCGGCGGGTTCCGCGGCGTATACGGCATGGGCGGCGTGCGCGCTCAATATGGCGGCGACCGCACGTGAGACCCTGGTATTTGGCTTCATGCAGATTCGACCTCCCCTAAAGATCGTTGCTTACGAACTACTGGCGCTCGTCTCCTGAAGCTCGGTTACAGACTTCCACAGACGCAGGACCAGTTAAAGCCGAGAAAGTAGATTCGCGTATTCGAAAAAGGCATCGCGCGGCATTCGCGCTGTGAGCGCGGTCGGGAATCGTGTCGCGGTGCCAGAACACGCGTCGGAGGACCCGGATCTATAATATTATGTGATCGATAATATATAACTCAAACAGCGGTCGCAACACTTTTATGGCGAGCGCGCTCACGATCTAGTTCACCAGCGCCTGATAGGGGAGCGTCTGGAACTCATTGCAAACCCGGGCCAGCCGAACTGCCCGCGCGAGCCGAGGTTGCCCGCCTGCGCCGGATCGTTGAGCACGGACACGCCCAAGCCGTAGCGCACCCCGGGCGCCCGCCCTGCGTCGCGGGCGGGCGTCTGTGCCTGCACCGCAGCCGATGAATGCCTGATCATGCGAAGATCGTGCGGGTTGTTGCGGTGGAGGCACTCTTCCACGTTCGGAGCCGCGCACCAATGCAGAAATTCACTGGCGTATCGGCGAAAAAGGATGGCGCGGAGGCCGCGGCGTGAGCCGGCCGCAGCACGTGCTGGCCATCGACCAGGGCACCACCTCGACGCGGGCCATGGTGTTCGATTGCCGCGGGCGCACCGTGGCCCTGGCGCGCCGCGAGTTCGCCCAGCACTACCCCGCTTCCGGCTGGGTCGAGCACGACCCGGAGGACATCTGGCGCGATACGCTGGCGACGGTGCGTGAGGTCATCGAGCGAGCGGGCGTCGGAGTGCAGGGACTTGCCGGGCTCGGTATCACCAATCAGCGCGAGACGACCCTGATCTGGGAGCGCGCCACCGGCAGGCCGATCCATCGCGCCATCGTCTGGCAGGACCGGCGCACGGCGGAGGCGTGTGCGGCGCTCAAAGCCGCGGGCGCGGAGCCGACCGTGCGGGCGAGGACCGGGCTGCTGCTGGACCCTTACTTCTCCGCCACCAAGATCGCCTGGATTCTGGATCAGGTGGCGGGCGCTCGCGCCCGCGCGGAACTCGGCGAGCTCGCCTTCGGCACCATCGACACGTTCCTGCTGTGGCGTCTGACCGGCGGGCGCGTCCACGCCACCGATGTCACCAACGCCTCGCGCACGCTGCTGTTCGACATCCACAAGCTGTGCTGGGACGAGGAGCTGCTGCGCCTGATGCGCGTGCCGAGGGCACTGCTGCCCGAGGTGCGCGATAGCAGCACGCTCTACGGGGCCACCGAGCCCGCCCTCTTCGGGCGCGCGCTTCCCATTGCCGGTATCGCCGGCGATCAGCAGGCGGCCCTCATCGGGCAGGCGTGTTTCACGCCCGGTATGGCCAAGTCCACCTACGGCACGGGGTGTTTTCTACTGCTGAACACCGGAGAGCAGGCCGTTGCCTCCACGAACCGGATGCTCACGACGCCCGCCTACCGCATCGGCGGCGTCACGGCGTACGCCATGGAGGGGTCGATCTTCATCGCCGGCGCGGCAATCAAGTGGCTGCGCGACACGCTCAGGGTCATCCGAGATGCCGCCGAGAGCGCCGCGGCCGCCGCGCAGGTCCCGGATGATCACGGTGTGTACCTGGTGCCGGCGTTCGTGGGCCTCGGGGCCCCGCACTGGGTGCCTGAGGCCCGCGGATTGATCTGCGGTCTGACGCTCGATGCCTCGGGCGCGCACCTGGCGCGTGCGGCGCTCGAGTCGGTCGCCTATCAGACCCTCGATCTGACTGACGCGATGCAGCGCGACGGCGCGCGCCGCGCAGCGGCCATCCGCGTCGACGGCGGCATGGCGGCGAACGACTGGTTCTGTCAGTTTCTCGCCGATGTGCTGCAGGCGCGGGTCGAGCGACCGGTGGGTCTTGAGACCACCGCGCTCGGTGCGGCGCTTCTGGCGGGACTGGCCACGGGAGTGTGGGGGGATCTCGCCGCCGCCGCTGCCACCTGGAAGAGCGCGGCCGTGTTCACGCCGCACATGAGCGATGCGCGCCGCGCGGGACTCATCGGCGGGTGGCGCGAGGCGGTCAGCCGCACCCTGCACACACCGTCCCAAGCTCCGCGCTGAGCCTCAGGATTCCGGCGGCGTACCGGTCGTGCGCCGGAATGTCGCTTATTTGCAATATTGGACTTGCTATCATTCCTTACAATCGCGGCCGTGTTGTAAGAATGCCGCGTGACGATGGGGGGAGGGATTCTTGAAAACCAATCAAAAGATCTCGTGTGCAATCACGGCGGCACTTAGCGCCAGCGCGGGTACAGCGTTCGCGGCCGCCGACCTCGGGGCGGCGGGGGGCGTCGAAGAGGTCGTCGTCACCGCGCAGCGCCGCGCGGAGTCCATTCAGGACGTGCCCATCACGATCCAGGCGATCACCGGCGACCAGCTGGCCCAGCTCAACGTCACGACGTTCGACGACGTGCTCAGGTATCTGCCGAATGTGACCTTCAGCCCGAACGGTCCGGGCCAGGGCAACATCTATATGCGCGGCCTGAGCGCGGGCTTCGCTGGCAACCAGTCGAGCGCCTCGATCGCGCCGTTCCCCAACGTCGCGACCTACCTCGACGAGCAGTCGATGACCTTCCCCTCGCGCAACCTCGATGTCTACATGGTCGACATGCAGCGCGTGGAAGTGCTCGAGGGCCCGCAGGGCACGCTGTTTGGCGGCGGCGCGGAAGCCGGCGCGATCCGCTACATCACGAACAAGCCCAAGCTCAGCGGCGTCGAAGCCAATACGGAATTCTCTTACGGGACCACTGCCCACGGCGACCCCAACGCCGCGTTGAGCGCCACGATCAACCTGCCGCTGATCAAAGACAAGCTCGCGGTGCGTGGCACGATCTACAACGACAAGCGCGGCGGCTACATCGACAACGTGCCGAGCACGTTCACGCGCAAGGCCTCCGACCCGGGCCCGGGCGGTTACTCGTCCGTTTATCCGCCCAGCGTCCTCGGCGTGGCCGGGGCCAACAATTTCAATCTCGCCAAGAAGGCCCAGAATCCGCTGACCTACACCGGCATGCGCCTTTCCGCGCTCTACCAGTTCAACGATGACTGGGACGCCCTGATCCAGCAGAGCTATCAGAACATGGAGGCGGACGGCATGTCCGCCCAATACCCCCTCAGCTCCGAAGGCGTGCCGCTCGGCCCCTGGGAGGAAACCTCGTTCTCGCAGGCCTACGACAAGGACCGCTATTCGAGCACGGCCTGGACGCTCAACGGCAAGTTCGGCGACCTGCGCGCCATCTACACCGGCTCGTACCTGACCCGGCACATCAACAACACGATGGACTATACGAACTACGCGCGCAGCCAGGGCGGCTTCTACTACACCTGCGTGGGCGGACCCGCCTCCGGCAGCAACTTCGGCGCCGGCACCCCCGGGATCTGCTACTCGCCCGTCTCGTCCTGGGACGATACCGTCCAGAGCACGCACCAGAGCCACGAGATCCGCCTGAGCACCCCGGACGAGTGGCGCCTGCGCGGCCTCGTCGGCGCGTATTGGGAGGACTTCCGGATCAAGGACGACATGAACTTCCTGTACAAGTCCATCCCGGGCTGCACCCCGCAGAACCTGGCGGCCGCCCTCGCCGGTGGCCCGCTCTGCCTCGCCGCGGTCCAGCCGATCAACGCCGCCATCGACCCGAGCATACGCAACGACAGCGTCGCGTTTGGCGAGGATCTTGAGCGTGGCTACAAGCAGACCGCGTTCTTCACCTCGATCGATTATGACCTGATCCCGAAGGTCCTGACGGTAACCGCCGGTACACGCCACTTCAGGTACACCGAGGACGAGGTGGGCTCACAGTACAAGACCACTTCAGGCTGCATCAACAAGCCGCAGGGCGACTGTCATGTGGACGCCATTGACCGCCACGGGACCGACAGCGGTTTCCGCAGCCGTGCGGGCCTGACGTGGCATGTCATGCCGGACGCCATGCTTTACTACACGTTCTCGCAGGGTTTCCGTCCGGGCGCCTTCAACCGTGTTGCCTCGGGCGTCACCAAGATCTGGGTCGACCCGGCCACCGGTGCGGCGGTGCCGAACGGTGCCGCCCTCCCGCCGGGTGCCTTCCGGGCCAATCAGTTCTTCAAGCCGGTCGGCTACCCCTCCGATACGCTGATCAATAACGAGATTGGCTTGAAGTCCGAGTTCTTCAACCGCCGCCTGCTGTTCAACGCCTCGGCGTACAAGATGAAGTGGGAGAACGTGCAGACGCAGATCTACAACCCACCCGTCTACGGCAACACGACCTTCGGCATCCAGGGGCCCGACTACGAAGTGAAGGGGTTCGAGCTCCAGTTCATCGGCCGGGTCACCGACGGGCTCTCGGTACAGGGCTCGCTGTCGTACAACGATGCCAAGCAGATCAACTCGCCTTGCATCCGCTCCCCCGGCGTGACGCCGGTGACGGTGGGCAATCCGACGCCGGCCGGTCAGTGCATCACGCAGGTTCGCGCTGGCAACGCGAACGTCCCGGTGATCAATCCGCTCGGCGGCGAGGGCGACGTGCCGGCGTTCTCGCCTAAGTTGGAGTTCAACCTGCGCCTGCGCTACGACTGGACCGTGAATGAGATGAAAGCGTTCGCCATGGTCGGTGGCAACCATGTCGGCGAGATGTCCAACGAGCCGAGCGGCTTCACTTCGGGCGACACGGAACCGGTCGCGAAGACGACCTGGCTGCGCTACACCATGCCGTCCTACAACACCTACGATGCCAGCCTCGGACTTGGCAAGGATAACTGGACCGCCGAGCTGTACGGCTCGAATCTGGGCAATAGCAGTGCGAGCTTGTTCACCTCCTCGGCGCAGTTCATCAAGTCGGAAGTGCCGCTGCGGCCGCGCGTGCTCGGCGTCAAGGTCGGCCTGAAGTTCTGACGCTCGCGGCGGGGTCGGATCGCGGCGGGCCTCCCCCGGCCGGCCG
>Ga0209626_1000007_pt1 | contig 96665 bp, 104 predicted proteins | sample JacPinW_OM1H0_M2_FD_187962 | JGI IMG/M metagenome (GOLD analysis project Ga0209626, IMG submission 187962) | Forest soil microbial communities from Algoma, Ontario, Canada - Jack Pine, Ontario site 1_JW_OM1H0_M2 (SPAdes) (version 2) | ecosystem: Environmental > Terrestrial > Soil > Boreal... | reverse complement strand
AGCTGATCAGCCCGATCGCCATGGAAGACGGGCTGCGCTTTGCGATCCGCGAGGGCGGTAAAACCGTCGGCGCCGGCGTCGTGACGAAGATCCTGAAGTAGACAGGCACGAGGACTCCAGGCCATGGCCAATCAGAACATCCGTATCCGCCTCAAGGCGTTCGACCATCGCCTGATCGACAGCTCGGCGCGCGAGATCGTCGAGACGGCCAAGCGCACCGGCGCCACCGTCAAGGGTCCGGTACCGCTGCCGACCAAGATGGAGCGCTTCACGCTGCTCGTCTCCCCGCACGCCGACAAGGACGCGCGCGATCAGTTCGAGCTGCGCACTCACAAGCGCCTCATGGACATCATGAACCCCACCGACAAGACGGTGGACGCCCTCATGAAACTCGAGCTTCCGGCGGGCGTGGACGTGCAGATCAAGCTGAATTGATTGAATTGGCTGAAAGGGCCTGCCGCCCTTTCAGCAGGCAACCAAGACCTGACTTTTGCCGGCGAAAAGCCTGTGAAACACAGGTTGATTGAGGATTCCGGCGCGCCTATACTGCGCGCCCTTTTGGCCCCCGGGACTCCCCGTGGGGCGGTCGCGTAAGCGGCATCGGGCGAGGTTGGAGCAGGCCCTTCGGGGAATAAGCTCCAAGACCACTCGAGATCAGCGCAGCCTCGACGGCTTCAAGCGCAAAATCTCCTGTTGTGTCAATGACTTAGCCTGAAGCCAGCGTGCCTTGGGTGCCCCGGGAGCCCTGAAGGCCGTGAGAGGACAAGAGATGGCTATCGGACTCGTCGGCCGCAAGGCCGGCATGACGCGTGTGTTCACCGACGCCGGCGAGACAGTGCCGGTGACGGTGATCGAGGTTTTGCCGAACCGTGTCACCCAGGTCAAGGCGCAGGACAAGGACGGGTATCGCGCCGTGCAGGTCACCTACGGCACACGCCGCCCGCAACTGTATTCCAAGGCCGTGACGGGCCACTACGCGCGCGCGAATGTCGCTCCGGGCAAGGCGCTGGTGGAGTTCCGGCTGACCGACGCCGACAAGACCGAGCTCAAAGCGGGGGCCGAGATCAAGGCCGACCTCTTCAAGGAAGGCGAAGCGGTCGACGTCACCGGCACGACCATCGGCAAGGGCTTTGCCGGCGTCATGAAGCGGCACAACTTCGGCGGTATGCCCGCAACCCACGGCGTGTCCCTCACCCATCGCTCGCCAGGCTCGATCGGCCAGCGCCAGACGCCGGGCCGGGTGTTCAAGGGCCGTCGCATGGCCGGTCACATGGGTGTCGTGCGCCGCACCACCGAGAACCTGCGCGTGGTGCAGGTCGATATGGCGAGAAATCTGCTCCTGATCCGTGGCGCCGTGCCCGGCGCGGAGGGCGGACAGGTGATCGTGCGCCCGTCGCTGAAAGCCGCGCGTCGCGCGAAGCGCAAGACGGTGACGCCGCTCAAAGCGGGCACCGCAGCGTCGAAGGACCCGGCGAAGGCGGGAAAGAAGTAAGCCATGAAACTGAAGCTGGTCAATGGCTCGGGCGAACTGCAGGTGTCGGAAGGCGCCTTCGGTACGAAGTTCAACGAGCCGCTGGTGCACCAGGTGCTGACGGCCTACCGCGCCGCCGGCCGTGCCGGTACCAAGGCGCAGAAGTCGCGTGCCGAAGTGCGCGGCGGCGGTCGCAAGCCCTACGCCCAGAAAGGCACCGGCCAGGCGCGCGCCGGCTCCAGCCGCTCGCCCATCTGGGTTGGCGGCGGCAGGACCTTCGCGGCCAAGCCGCGCGACTTCACGCAGAAGGTGAATCGCAAGATGTACCGCGGCGCTATCCGCTCGATGCTCTCGGAGCTGGCGCGCACCGAGCGCCTGCTGGTCACCGACGGCATCGCGCTGCAGGCGCCGAAGACCCGGCTGCTCGCGCAACAGCTCAAGGCCTGGGAGCTCCCCTCGGTGCTGATCGTGGTCGAGGCGAGCGATGAGAAGCTCATCCTCGCCGCGCGCAATCTGCCGCACGTCGAGGTCATCGAAGTCCCGGCCCTCAATCCGGTATCGCTCGCGGCCTACGACAAGGTGCTGATGACGGTGGGCGCGGTGAAGCTGCTCGAGGAGCGCCTGCAGTGATTTCGGAGGCCGTGACATGAACCGCGAGCAGCTGATGAGCGTTCTGATCGCCCCGCACGTCACCGAGAAGACCTCGCTCGCGATGCAGAACCACAACCAGTACACCTTCCGTGTACGCCGCGACGCGACCAAGCCCGACATCCGCAAGGCGGTCGAGCTCATGTTCGACGTCAAGGTCGCGGGTGTGCACGTCGTCAACGAGCCGGGCAAGGTGCGCCGCTTCGGCAAGCGCACCGGCCGCACCCAGGACTGGAAGAAGGCGTACGTGAGCCTGATCAAGGGGCAGACGATCGACTACGAAGCTCGCGCCAAGGCCTGACAGGACGGATTCGCATATGGCCCTCATCAAGTACAAGCCCAGGACGCCCGGCACACGCGCGGTGGTGAAGATCGACCGCTCGCACCTGCACAAGGGCGGACCGCACCTGCCCTTGACCGTGGCGCAGAGCAAGACCGGCGCGCGCAACCACTTCGGCCGCATCACCACGCGCCACATCGGCGGTGGCTCGCGGCAGAAGTACCGCCTCATCGACTTCAAGCGCGACAAGGACGGCATCCCCGGGGTGGTGGAGCGTGTGGAGTACGATCCGAACCGCACCAGCCACATCGCGCTCATCAAGTACGCCGACGGCGAGCGGCGTTACATCCTCGCGCCCAAGGGCGTGAAGAGCGGCGACGAAGTGCGCTCCGGCGCCGACGCCCCGATCAAGTCGGGCAACGCCATGTCGCTGCGCCACGTCCCGGTCGGCTCGATCATCCACAACGTCGAGATGAAGCCCGGGCGCGGCGGGCAGCTGGCGCGCAGCGCCGGCAGTTCCGTGTCCTTCACTTCGCGCGAAGGCATCTATGCGTATCTGCGGCTGAAGTCGGGCGAGACCCGCAAGGTGCACGTCGACTGTCGCGCCACCATCGGTGAAGTGGGCAACGACGAGCACAACCTGCGCAGCTACGGCAAGGCCGGCGCCAAGCGCTGGAAGGGCATACGCCCGACGGTGCGGGGACTGGCCATGAACCCCGTCGATCACCCGCACGGTGGCGGCGAGGGCAAGTCCGGCCAGGGCAACCCGCACCCGGTGTCGCCGTGGGGCTGGAACACCAAGGGACTGAAGACCCGTCACAACAAGCGCACGGACAACATGATCGTCCAGCGCCGCCAGAACCGCATTCGTTAACCAACACATGAACGCCTTCGCTGAGAGAGCCACATGCCACGTTCGCTGAAGAAGGGCCCGTTCGTCGATCTGCACCTGGCCAAGAAGGTGCAGGTGGCGTCCGCCCGCAACGACCGCAAGCCGATCAAGACCTGGTCGCGCCGCTCCACGGTGGTGCCCGAGATGGTGGGGCTGACCATCGCCGTGCACAACGGCCGCCAGCACGTTCCGGTGCTGATCACGGAGAACATGGTGGGACACAAGCTGGGCGAGTTCGCCCCGACGCGCACCTTCAAGGCGCACTCAGGCGACCGCAAGGTGGAGGCTGCCGCCGCCACCTGAGGCGCGCGCAGAACACGATGCAAGTGACCTCCAAGCTGCGCTACGCGCACATTTCCCCGCAGAAATGCCGGCTGGTCGCCGACGTGGTGCGCGGCCAGACGGTCGGCAATGCGATCGCGACGCTGCGGTTCATGCAGAAGAAGGGTGCGCAGCTGGTGCGCAAGGTACTCGAGTCCGCGGTCGCCAACGCCGAGCACAACCACGGCGCCGACATCGACGAGCTGAAGGTGGCGGTCATCCAGGTGGATGCAGCCCCGCAGCTCAAACGGTTTGCCGCCCGTGCCAAGGGACGTGGCGCGCGCATCATCAAGCGCAACAGTCACATTACCGTCGGCGTCAGCGACGGCAAGAAGGATTAGCGTATGGGTCAGAAGGTCAATCCGATAGGGATACGACTCGGGATCACCCGCGACTGGACCTCGCGCTGGTACGCCGGCAAGCGACAGTTTCCGCTGCACGTGCACACCGACTTCCGGGTGCGCGAGTTCCTCAAGAAGAGGCTCGCCGAGGCCTCGGTGAGCCGCATTCTCATTGAACGCGCCGCCAAGAAAGTCAACATCACCATCCAGACCGCGCGTCCCGGCATCGTCATCGGCAAGAAAGGCGAGGACATCGAGAAACTGCGCCAGGAGACCGCCACGCTCCTCGGCATGCCGATGAACGACGTGCGCCTGAACATCGCCGAGATCAGAAAGCCCGAGCTCGATGCGCAACTGGTCGGCGACAGCATCGCGCAGCAGATCGAGAAGCGCGTGATGTTTCGCCGCGCCATGAAGCGCGCGGTCATGAGCACCATGCGCAGCGGCGCGCTGGGCGTGAAGGTGCGCGTCTCCGGACGCCTCAACGGTTCGGAAATCGCCCGCACCGAGTGGTACCGCGAGGGTCGCATTCCGCTGCACACTTTCCGCGCCGACATCGATTACGGACTGTCGGAAGCGCACACCACCTACGGCGTCATCGGCGTCAAGGTGTGGATATTCAAGGGCGAGGTGTTCGACAAGGCCGAGCTCGCGCAGCAGGCGAGCGAAGCCGAGGCCGCCGCGGCGCCGAGCACGCCGCCGGCCGCCGCCCCGGTGCCGCCGCTAACGCCGCCGGCGCCCGAAGTCGCGGCACGGTCTGACCTGATGGCTTGAGAAAATGCTTCAGCCCAAACGCACCAAGTTTCGCAAGCAGTTCAAGGGCCGCAACCCGGGCCTGGCACAGCGCGGCAGCAACGTGTCCTTCGGCGAGTTTGGCCTGAAGGCGACCAGCCGCGCGCGCATGACCGCGCGCGAGATCGAGGCGGCGCGCCGCGCCATGGCGCGCTACGTGAAGCGCGGCGGACAGATCTGGGTCCGCGTGTTTCCGGACGTGCCGATCAGCAAGAAGCCGCTCGAGGTCCGCATGGGCAGCGGCAAGGGCAACGTCGAGTACTACGTGGCGCGCGTGCAGCCCGGCAAGGTGTTGTTCGAGATGGAGGGCGTGGACGAGGTGACGGCTCGCGAGGCGTTCCGGCTCGCAGGCTCGAAGCTGTCGGTGTCCACCTCATTCGTGAAACGGCAGGTTCGATAGATGGAAGCCAAAGAGCTGCGCAGCAAATCGCCGGCCGAGCTCGCCGATGAGCTCGTGAAGCTGCGCAAGGAGCAGTTTGCGCTGCGCATGCAGCGCGCCACCGGGCAGGCGCCCAAGCCCGACCAGTTCGGCAAAGTGCGGCGCAACATCGCGCGCCTGAAGACCGTGCTGCGCGAGACGCAGGCGGCGAGCCGCGGAGGCAACCAGAAATGAGCGCACAAGAGACCCCGGTGCAGGAAACCCAGGTGCAGGAAACGCAGGTGCAGGAAACCCCGGTGCAGGAAACCCGGCCGCAGGAGCCCAGGGCGCAGGAGCGCAACCCGCCGGAAGCCAAGGGCGCGCGTACGCTGACCGGGCGCGTGGTGAGCGACAAGATGCACAAGACGATCGCCGTGGAGATCGAGCGGCTGGTGAAGCATCCGACCTACGGCAAATACATCCGCCGTACCACCAAGCTGCTGGCGCACGACGAGAACGGCACCTCGAAGGAGGGCGACGTGGTGACCATCACCCCGTGCCGCCCCATGTCGCGGCACAAGTCGTGGCGGCTGCTCGAGATCGTGCAGAAGGCCGCGCGGCGCTGAAGCGCGCACGACGGGCGAAGGCAGGTTTGAATCATGATCCAGATGCGCACAATGCTGAATGCCGCTGACAACAGCGGCGCGCGCACCCTGATGTGCATCAAGGTGCTGGGCGGCACGCGCCGCCGTTACGCCACCGTGGGCGATGTCATCAAAGTGAGCGTCAAGGACGCCATTCCGCGCGGCAAGGTCAAGAAGGGCGAGGTGTATGACGCGGTGGTGGTGCGCACCCGGCACGGCGTGCGGCGGGCCGACGGCTCGCTGATACGCTTCGACGGCAACGCGGCGGTGCTGCTCACCAACAAGCTCGAGCCGATCGGCACCCGCATCTTCGGCCCGGTGACGCGCGAGCTGCGCAACCAGCAGTTCATGAAGATCATCTCCCTGGCACCGGAAGTGCTATGAGAAAGATCCGCAAGGGCGATCAGGTGGTGGTGCTGTCCGGCCGTAACAAGGGCCGCCGTGGCGCAGTGATCCAGGTGCTCGCCGACGGCCGCGTGGTCGTGGAGAGCGTGAACATGGTGAAGAAGCACCAGAAGCCCAACCCGCAGGCGGGCAAGCAGGGCGGCATCATCGAGAAGGAGATGCCGCTGCCGGTGTCGAAGGTTGCCATCTGGAACCCGGGCGCCAAGAAGGGCGATCGCATCGGGATCAAGACGCTCACCGACGGCAAGCGCGTGCGCTTCTTCAAATCGAACGGAGAGATGCTCGATGTCTGAAGCGGTTGCAGGCAAAGGAGCCGGCAAACACGCCGGCAAGCAGAAGCAGGCGGACAAGCACGCCGAGAAGCAGGCGGACGCCCAAGCCGGCAAGCAGCCTGAGGCGCCGGCGCACCGCGTGGCTGACCAGCGCTCTGGCCCGCCGAGGCTCCAGCAGTACTACCGCGAGCAGGTCGTTCCGAAGCTGCGCGCGGATCTGAAGATCGACAACGTGATGCAGGTGCCGCGCATCAACAAGATCACGGTCAACATGGGCGTGGGCGAGGCGGTCGCCGACAAGAAGGTGATGGACGCGGCGCTCGCCGATCTCACCATGATCACCGGGCAGAAGCCCCTGGTCACCAAGTCGCGCAAGGCGAACGCGTCCTTCAAGCTGCGCGCCGGGCTGCCGATCGGCGCCAAGGTGACGCTGCGCGGAACTCGCATGTACGAGTTCCTCGACCGCCTCATCAGCATCGCGATGCCGCGCATCCGCGACTTCCGCGGGGTGTCGGCGCGTGCCTTCGACGGCCAGGGCAACTACACCCTGGGCGTGAAGGAGCAGATCATTTTCCCCGAAATCCAGTACGACCAGGTCGATCAGGTCCGGGGCATGGACATCACCATCACTACGACGGCAACAGATGACCGTCACGGCCGAGCGTTGCTCGAGGCATTCAACTTCCCGTTTCGGAAGTAACAGGAACCATAAAGTCTATGGCGAAGACGAGCATGGTCGAGCGCGAGAAGCGTCGCGCCGGGATCGTGAAAAAGTACGCGGTGAAGCGCGCGAAGCTCAAGGAGCTGATCCGCAGCCCCAAGAGCTCGCCCGAACAGCGCGTGGCTGCGCAGGTGCAGCTGCAGACGCAACCGCGGGATGCGAGTGCATCGCGGCAGCGCAACCGTTGCGCCATTACCGGCCGCTCGCGCGGCGTGTACCGCAAGTTCGGCCTCTCGAGGGTGAAGATCCGCGAGGTCGCCAGCCGCGGCGAGATTCCCGGTCTCGCCAAGGCGAGCTGGTGAGGGGCGCCGCATGAGCATGACCGACCCCATTGCCGATCTGTTGACGCGCATCCGCAACGGCCAGACCGCGGGCAAGAGCGAAGTGCAGCTCGCCTCCTCGCGCCTGAAGACCGCCATCGTCAAGGTGCTGAAGGATGAGGGCTACATTGCCGACTTCCGCCTCGATGCCGACAGCGGCAAGCCGCGGCTCACGATCGGGCTCAAGTATTTCGAAGGCCGGCCCGTCATCGACCGCCTGGAGCGCATCAGCCGCCCGGGCCTGCGGATTTACCGCGGCAAGGACCAGCTGCCGAAAGTCCTGGGCGGCATGGGCACGGTGATCGTCTCCACGCCCAAGGGTGTGATGACCGACAAGCAGGCGCGCTCGATCGGACAGGGCGGTGAAGTCCTGTGCATCGTCGCCTGACCGCGGCGCCCCGACTTAAAGAGCAGCCATCATGTCGAGAATCGCCAAAGCTCCGGTCGACCTGCCAGCGGGTGTGACCGCGACCATCGCCGCGGACGCGGTGACCATCAAGGGCGCCAAGGGCTCGCTCAGCCTGTCGCTTACGAACGGGGTGTCGGTGGAGCAGACGGACAAAAGGCTGCAGATCAAGTACGCGGAAGCGGGACCGGCGCGCATGCGCGCCGGCGCCACGCGCGCGCACCTGGCCAACATGGTGCGCGGCGTCACGCGCGGCTACGAGAAGAAGCTCGAGCTGGTGGGCGTCGGGTTTCGCGCCCAGCTGCAGGGCAAGAACCTGAACCTGACACTCGGCTTCTCGCATCCGGTGAACGTGGCGATTCCGGAAGGGATCAATATCGAGACTCCGAGCCAGACCGAGATCGTGGTGAAGGGCATCGATCGGCAGAAAGTCGGCCAGGTGGCCGCCGAGATCCGCGACATTCGTCCGCCCGAGCCCTACAAGGGCAAGGGCGTGCGCTACGCGAATGAGAAGATCACCCTTAAGGAGGGCAAGAAGAAATGAAGCCCTCTTCCCGGCGCGAAGCGCCGCTACATGTACTTAGGTTCGCGCTTGCGCGCGAACCCGAGAGAAGTCTCGCCGGAGGCGATGACAAATGATCATCACCAAGAAGCAGCGCCGGCTGCGACGCGCCACCAAGAGCCGCGCGCACATCCGCACTCTGGCGGTGGCGCGTCTGAGCGTGCACCGTACGCCGCGGCACATTTACGCGCAGGTCACGGACCCGGTGGGCGCGAAGGTGATCGCCGTGGCTTCCACGCTGCAGGAAGCGGTGCGCCAGGGCCTGAAGAACACCGGCAACGTCGAGGCCGCCAAGGCGGTGGGACGTGCGATCGCCGAGCGCAGCAAGGCTGCGGGGGTGAGCAAGGTCGCGTTCGACCGCTCCGGCTTCCAGTTCCACGGGCGCGTGAAGGCGCTCGCGGATGCGGCCCGCGAAGCGGGCCTCGAGTTCTAGGCAGGTAACACACACATGGCGAGACCAGAAAAGGGCCAGTCGGCGGACGAGTTCGTAGAGAAACTCGTTGCCGTCAATCGCACCGCGAAGGTTGTCAAGGGCGGTCGGCAGTTCGGCTTCACCGCGCTCACCGTGGTGGGCGACGGTACCGGCCGCGTGGGCTACGGCTTCGGCAAGGCGCGTGAGGTTCCGGTGGCGATTTCCAAGGCCATGACCCAGGCGCGCAAGAACCTCATCAACGTCGCGCTGCGGAACGATTCGCTGCATTACGCGGTCACAGGGACGCATGGAGCCACACGCGTGTACATGCAGCCGGCCTCCGACGGTACCGGCGTCATCGCCGGCGGCGGCATGCGCGCGGTGCTCGAATGCGTCGGCGTGCGCAACGTGCTCGCCAAGAGCTACGGCTCGCGCAACCCGATCAACGTCGTGCGCGCCACCATGAACGCGCTGGCGAAAATCCGCTCGCCCGAGGAGATCGCGGCGAAGCGCGGCAAGAGCCTCGAAGAGATCATGAGCTGATGGCCATGGCGGACAAACAACTCAAGGTGACGCTGGTGAGGAGCCTGCACGGACAGCTCAGGAACATCGCCGCCTCCGCGCGCGGCCTGGGGTTGCGCCGCATTCGCCAGAGCGTGTCGGTGGCGGACACGCGCGAGAACCGCGGCATGATTCAGGCCGCCGTGCACCTGCTGCGCGTCGAGAAGGGTGCTTAAACGTATGCGACTCAACACACTCAGGCCCGCTCCCGGAAGCAAGCGCCCGCGCCTGCGCGTGGGCCGCGGCGCCTCCGCCGGCCAGGGCAAGACCTGCGGCCGCGGCACCAAGGGCCAGCGCGCGCGCAAGGGCGGCTACCACAAGGTCGGCTTCGAGGGCGGCCAGATGCCCCTGCAGCGGCGCATGCCGAAGGTCGGCTTCCGCTCCGCCATGAAAAGAAGCCGCGCCGAGGTGCGGCTCTCCGAGCTCGCCAAGGTCGAAGGCGCGCTGGTGGATCTGGCGGCGCTGCTCAAGGCGGGTGTGGTGCCGCTCGGCACCGAGCGCGCCAAGGTGGTGCTCTCCGGTGCCCTGACCAGGGCGGTGACGCTCAAGGGTGTGGCGGTGACCAAGGGCGCACGCGCGGCGATCGAAGCCGCCGGCGGCAAGATCGAGGCCTGAAGGGCTACACAGGACAGGCATGGCGAACACCAGCATCAGCAATCCGGCCGCCGCGTTCAGCGAAGCTGCCCGTTTTGGGGAGATTCGCAGTCGTTTCTTTTTCCTCATCGGCGCGCTGGTCGTATACCGCATCGGCACCTTCATTCCGGTGCCGGGCGTGAATCCGGCGGAAGTGGCGCGCTTCTTCGGCGACCGCTCCAACACCATCCTCGGGATCGTCAACATGTTCTCGGGCGGCGCGCTGTCGCGCCTGTCGATCTTTGCCATGGGCGTCATGCCGTACATCTCCGCCTCCATCATCATCCAGATGATGTCGATGGTGGTGCCGACGCTCATGGAGCTGCGCAAGGAGGGCGAATCGGGCCGGCGCAAGATCACGCAGTACACGCGCTATGGCACGGTGGTGCTCGCCCTGGTGCAGTCCTTCGCCGCCGCCGGGGCGCTCGAGAAGGGCGGCATGACGCTGGTCACCGGCTGGTCGTTCCTGTTCACCGCGACCATCACCATGACCACCGGCACCATGTTTCTCATGTGGCTCGGTGAGCAGATCACCGAGCGCGGCATCGGCAACGGCATCTCGATGATCATCCTCTCGGGCATCGTCGCGGGGCTACCGGGGGCGGTCGGCAACACCGCCGAAGCCGTGAGCAACGGCGAAATGCAGGGCCCGTTCGCGCTGCTGCTCGTCATCCTGGTGCTCGGCACCACCGCGTTCGTGGTGTTCATGGAGCGCGCCCAACGGCGCATCCCGGTCGATTACGCCAAACGCCAGGTCGGGCGGCGCATGTACGCCGGCCAGAGCAGCCACCTGCCGTTCAAGATCAACATGTCGGGCGTGATCCCGCCGATCTTTGCTTCCAGCCTGCTGCTGTTCCCGGCGACGCTGGCCAGCTTTTTCGGCACCAATGCCGAGGGGCCGGTGTCCGGCTTCATGCAGAACGTCGCCGCAGCTCTCGGCTACGGCCAGCCGCTGCACCTGGTGATCTACGCACTGCTGATCGTGTTCTTCTGCTTCTTCTACACGGCGCTGGTATTCAACGCGCGCGACACCGCCGACAACCTCAAGAAGTCAGGCGCCTTCGTGCGCGGCATCCGCCCGGGGCAGCAGACCGCGGAGTACATCGACCACGTGCTCACCCGGCTCACGCTGTGGGGTGCGCTGTACGTGATGGCGGTGTGCCTGTTACCCGAGATCCTGATTTCCTCGCAGGGCGTGCCGTTCCACTTCGGCGGCACCTCGCTCCTGATCGTGGTGGTGGTGGTGATGGATTTCATGTCGCAGCTGAACGCGCACATGATGTCGCATCACTACCCGGGACTTCTCAAGAAGGCGAACCTGCTCGGCTACGGCCGCAGCGGTTCGGGTGGTCAATCATGAAAGTACGTCCGTCGGTCAAGAAGATCTGCAAGAACTGCAAGATCGTGCGCCGCCGCCGCGTGGTGTACGTCATCTGTACCGACCCGCGGCACAAGCAGCGTCAGGGTTGAGGTAAGGCACACATGGCACGCATAGCCGGTATCAACATCCCGATGAACAAGCACGCGTGGGTCGGGCTCACGCAAATCTACGGCGTGGGCAGAGCGCGCGCGCTCACCGCCTGCACGGCCGCGGGGGTCAACCCCGCCACCAAGGTGAAGGATCTCACCGAGGCGGAAGTCAACGCGATCCGCTCGCAGATCGCCAAGTTCGCGGTCGAGGGCGACCTGCGCCGCGAAGTGTCGATGAACATCAAACGGCTGATGGACCTCGGCTCCCACCGCGGGATCCGTCATCGCCGCGGACTGCCGGTGCGCGGCCAGCGCACGCGCACCAACGCGCGTACCCGCAAGGGTCCGCGCAAGCAGGCGGTCAAGCTGAACGCACCTCCTGGAAAGGCATAACGAATGGCTGAGCAGCAGAAACCCCAAGCGGGCGAGAAACCCCAACAGGCCGGCGCAACGCCGGCAGCGGCCGCGGCCGCTGCGCCCAAGAAGCCCAAGAAGGCCCGCAAGAACGTGCTCGATGCGATCGCGCACGTGCATGCCTCCTTCAACAACACGATCATCACCATCACCGATCGCCAGGGCAACACGCTCTCCTGGGCGACCGCGGGGGGCTGCGGCTTCCGTGGCTCGCGCAAGAGCACCCCGTTCGCGGCGCAGGTGGCGGCCGAGAAGGCCGGCGTCGCCGCCCAGGAGCATGGCGTGAAGAACGTGGAAGTGCGCGTCGGGGGACCGGGACCGGGACGCGAGTCCGCGGTGCGCGCGCTCAACAACTGCGGACTGAAGATCACCAGCATCGCGGACGTGACACCGATTCCGCACAACGGTTGCCGTCCGCCCAAGAAGCGCAGGGTTTAGAGGCTTAGCGAGGACAATATGGCGCGTTACCTTGGTCCAAAGTGCAAGCTCGCCCGTCGCGAGGGCACCGACCTGTTCCTGAAGAGCGGCGTCAAGCCGCTGGAAAACAAGTGCAAGTTCAGCGTGCCGCCGGGCGGCATCAAGGGTGAGCGCCGCACGCGCTTGTCCGACTACGGCCTGCAGCTGCGCGAGAAGCAGAAACTGCGCCGCATGTACGGCGTGCTCGAGCGGCAGTTCGGCAACTACTACGAGAAAGCGGCCCGCAGGGCCGGCGCTACCGGCGAGAACCTGCTGAAGCTGCTCGAGTGCCGGCTGGACAACGTCGTGTACCGCATGGGCTTCGCGGCCACGCGCGCCGAGGCGCGCCAGCTGGTGAGCCACAAGGCGATCACCGTCAACGAGAAGCCGGTCACCATCGCCTCATTCCAGGTGAAGGCCGGGGACATCGTCCAGGTGCGCGAGCGGTCGCGCAAGCAGCTGCGCATCCAGAGTGCGCTGAACGTCGCGCAGCAGGTCGGCCTGCCGGAGTGGGTCGAGGTGAACGACAAGGAGTTCCGTGGCCTGTTCAAGTCGGCGCCGGGCCGGGACGAGGTCCTGCCCGACATCAATGAGAATCTGGTCGTCGAGCTGTATTCGAAGTAATCGCGTCCGCTTGCAATGGGTGCCTGCCGCCCCCATGCAACTGGGCCTAACTTTCCGTTTGCGCCGGCCGTAAGTGAGCCGGCAAGGTGAGACTGCAATGCAGGGATCTGTAAGCGAGTTCCTGAGACCCCGGGTGGTGAAGGTGCAGCCGGTGGCCCCGCGCCAGGCGCGCGTGGTGATCGAGCCGTTCGAGCGTGGCTTCGGCCATACGCTCGGCAACGCGCTGCGCCGCGTGCTGCTGTCGTCGATGCCGGGTAGCGCCATCACCGAGGTCGAGATCGATGGCGTGCTCCATGAGTACACCAGCATCGAGGGTGTGCAGGAGGACGTTGTCGACATTCTCCTGAACCTGAAGACCGTGGCGCTGCGCATGCACTCGCGTGACAGCGCCGAGCTGCGCCTGCACAAGAAGGGCCCGGGCCCGGTGACCGCGGGCGACATCCAGACCGACCATGACATCGAGGTCGTGAATCCCGAGCTGGTGATCGCGAACCTGACCAAGGCCGGCGAACTGTCCATGACGCTGCGCGTCGAGCGCGGCCGCGGCTACCGTCCGGCGGTCTCGCGCGTCGCCTTCGAGGAGCAGACACGACCGATCGGTCGCCTGCAGCTCGATGCGTCCTTCTCGCCGGTGCGGCGCGTGACCTACTCGGTCGATGCGGCGCGCGTCGAGCAGCGCACCGACCTCGACAAGCTGGTCATCGACATCGAGACCAACGGCACCATCGACGCCGAAGAGGCGATCCGCCGCGCCGGCAGCATCCTCAAGGATCAGCTGTCCGTGTTCGTCGACCTGCAGGGCGAGGAAGAGGCCTCCACCAAGGTCTCGGAGATGCAGTTCGACCCGATCCTGCTGCGTCCGGTGGACGAGTTGGAGCTCACGGTGCGCAGCGCGAACTGCCTGAAGGCCGAGAACATCCACTACATCGGCGATCTGGTGCAGCGCACGGAGGTGGAGCTGCTACGCACGCCGAACCTCGGCAAGAAGTCGCTCACCGAGATCAAGGAAGTGCTGCAAAGCCACGGACTCATGCTCGGCATGCGCCTGGACGGCTGGCCGCCCGCGGGCCTGAAGCACGACGAAGAGCGCGACGTCATCTGAATCTGAGAGGTTGGGTCGGGTGACGCGCGCTGCTGAAGCGCGCGGCCCGCCCCGTACCTCACCGCAGCGAAGGGTTAGCCATGCGTCACCATCTTTCCGGCCGTCAGCTGTCGCGCAACAGCTCGCACCGGCACGCGCTGATGCGCAACATGTCGGTGTCGCTGCTGCGGCACGAGACCATCCGCACCACGCTGCCGAAGGCGAAGGAGCTGCGGCGGGTCGTCGAGCCGCTGATCACACTTGCCAAGAACGATGGCGACGCCAACCGCCGCAGGGCGTTCGCGCGCCTGCGCGATGCGCAGATCGTCGAGAAACTGTTCGCGGATCTGGGGCCGCGCTTCAAGACGCGCCCGGGCGGCTACACGCGCATCCTGCGCATGATTCCGCGTCCCGGGGATTCCGCTCCCATGGCGCTGATGCAGCTGGTGGAGGGACCCGCTGCGGTGGTGGCCGAGGAACCCCCCGCGGAAGCGAAGAAGAAATCCACCCGGCGGGCGAAGCCGAAAACGAAGGCAAAGTCGAAGGCTGAAGCCAAGACTGAAGCCGCGCCCCGCAAGGCCGCGCCTGCCAAAGCCCCGAAGAAGAGCACGCGCAAGAAGAAGGTCGCCGCCTGATCTGGTAAGTCCTGCAGCGCGGCGCCTGGCGTGCCTGGAGGTGCAGCCGGCGCTGCCGGCGGAGCGATTGCGCCCGCGAGAGCGCATCCAGTAGTCTCGGCGGCTCAGCCGGCGCTCGAACCGGTGCTGAGGGGGAGACCCGTCATGAGTCTGGCTTCAGAATTCAAAGAATTTGCAATGAAGGGCAGCGTCGTCGATCTGGCGGTCGGCGTCGTGATTGGCGGCGCCTTCGGCAAGATCGTCGCCTCCCTGGTCGGGGACGTGATCATGCCGGCGCTGTCGCCGATACTCGGCAGCGTCAACTTCACTGATCTGGCCACGCAGATTGCCACCAACGCTGCCGGCAAGCCGGTGCTGCTCAAGTACGGGGCATTCCTGCAGACGACGTTCGAATTCGTCGTGATCGCGCTGTCGATCTTCTTCGTGATCAAGGGGATCAACAGGCTCAAGCGGCCGGCCCCGATCCCGCCACCTCCCGGGCCTACCCGGACCGAGGCATTGTTGCAGGAAATCAGGGATCTCCTGGCAAAAAAATAGATTCTGTCTCGCGTATGATTCAATAGCCCGGGACCCGCATCGCGGAGCCCGTCTAGAGGAGCCGACTGGCCTCACAGCGCCTGAAGCGAGCGGAACGCCTCGCGGGTGAGGTTCTCGCAGCCGTCGCGGCTGACGGCCAGGTCATCCTCGATGCGGATTCCGCCGAACTTTGCCAGGGCGGCGACCCGCGACCAGTTGATGCAGCGGCCGCGAGCATCCGCCCGCGCCGCATCGAGCAGCTGCTCGATGAAATAGATCCCCGGCTCCATGGTCACCACAAACCCCTCCTCGAGGACGCGGGTGAGCCTGAGGTTGGGATGGCCATCGGGACGCGGGATGTCGCCGCCCTCGGGCGAGCGCATGAAGCCCCCGACGTCATGCACCTCGAGCCCGAGCAGATGCCCGATGCCGTGCGGCAGGAACACGCTCGTGACCGCAGTGGCAACCGCCTCCTCGGCGCTACAGCGAGTGATGTCCGCCTCGCGCAGCAGTGCCCCGGTGAGCTGGTGGGCGTTGAGGTGAACGTCGCGCCAGTCGACGCCGGCGTGCACACCGGCGCACAGCGCCTGTTGCATCTGATCGAGGCGGCCGATGAGCGCTGCGAAGTCCGCGTCCTGGTACGAGTGAGTGCGGGTGATGTCGCTCGCATAGCCGGCGAACTCCGCGCCGGCGTCGATCAGGAGCGAGTGCCGCTCGCGCGGCGGATGCTTCTCCAGCACCTGGTAGTGCAGCACGGCGCCGCCCGCGTTCAGCGCGATGATGGGGTTGTAAGGCAGCTCCTGCTCGCGCTGCCCGCAAGCCTCGAGGAACGCCAGCTCGATTTCGAACTCCGAGGCGCCCGCTGTGAAGGCCCGCCCGGCGGCCAGGTGCCCGCGGGCGCCGAGCCGGCTCGCCTCGCGCAGGCACGCCAGTTCGTAGGGCGTCTTGACGGCACGCGCATGGTCCAGCCGGCGCATCAGGTGTCCGGGGTTGATGGCGCCGATACCCCAACGGGTCAGTTCCGGAAAGGCATCCCCGATGTAGGCAGCCCGGGAGAGGTCGGCAGGCAGCTGCGCGCGCGCCTCCGCGCGGTCGGCGGCGGTGCGAATCTCGAAATGCCGCGTCCAGTAGGCCTGCGGCACGTCCGCGGACTTGTGCCAATAGTCCCCCGATCGATGAATGATCAGACGCGGCGCCGACCCGGGTTCGAACCAGACAAAGGAGTCCGCGGCGTCCTGCAGGGGTACCCACACCTTGAAGGGGGCGTTCGCCTCGAACGGGTAGGTCCGGTCGTCTTCGAAGACGCCCAGGAGCGAGCCGGAATGCACCAGCAGGCCCGCGTAGGCGGATGCTGTCAGTGCGCGCGCCGAGCGCTCGCACACCGCCTCGAGATGCGCACCGAAGGTGCCCTCGAGCCGCGCTGCGCACTCGGGCGTGGATCCAACGCTGGACATCATTCCAACCCCCCGCTGTCCGGGCGACTCGAGCTGTCGCCCTCACCCGACACTAATGTCATCGCCTCGGTTTCCAATCGTACCGGGACTTCTATAGAATTTGCGCTCCGCGGCCCAGGAACGGGCGCGGGAGCGACCGCGAGCGGTCGTAGTCTCATTAACACAACTCTTGCTTCCCTCGGGGTATCGATCGATGAACACCAAACTTGCTCTTAGCGCAATCGTTGCGGCGCTGATGCTGACGGCCTGCGCGAAGCAGGAATCCGCAGCGCCAGAGGCTGCAAATCCTCCTCCTGCTCCGGCCGCCTCTGACTCTTCCGCCCCGCCGGCTGCTGGCACAGCTGCTCCGGCCGACGCTGCCGGCCAGGCTGCGCCGGATGCGGCCGGCGCCAAGCCGGCTGAAGGCGCTGCCGCGCCGCCGGCTGACGCGCCGCCGCCGAAGCAGTAAGTCTCATAGCTTACGGCTGAAGCCACGGCTCGGACGGTTCGCACGCGCGAGCTGTCCGGGCCGTTTCATTTTGGGGGACGCGGGAAGTTAAGAGCTCTGAGCGATGACTGCCGTGACTGTCAGCGTGCGCGATGCGCGGGCGGCACCGGCCGACCGGTTGTGGATCCAGAGCGTCTACCGCGATTACCTGGATGACCTGAATCCCGGCACCGGGCTGTTTCCCAAACTCGGCGAGGTGGGACATCGCGAGCCGGATCTGATCGCACACTGGTTCGGCGATGCGAACACCTTCCCGCTGGTGATCCTCAAGGGCACCGAGCCGGTGGGCTTTGCGCGCGTGGTGCGCATCGTAGCCACGGCCGCGCCGCCGCGCATCGACTACCGCATGGCGGAGTTTTTCGTGGCGCGCGCGCGGCGCCGGCTGGGTATCGGCCGCAGCGCCGTGCCACTGATCCTGAGCCGCTTCGCCGGGCGCTGGGAAATTACCGAATACCTGCGTAATGCCGACGCCGTGACCTTCTGGCGCCGTGTGGTCGCCAGCTACACCAGCGGCAGCTACCAGGAACGCATCATCAACGACGAGGTGCACCAGGTGTTTGATTCCGGGAGATCGCACCTGGCGTAGAGCGCTGCGCGCAGGCGCCGCAGCCGCCGCCGAGCCGCGACAGCGCACGCCGCCGCGCCGCCGTCAGCCAGCGCGCCGTGCGCGCGCCGGGCACAGCGGCCAGGGCGTCGAGGCAACGCAGTCGCAGGCGCGCCGACAGCAGCCGCCAGGCGCTGAACAGCGCGCAGGCCGTGACCAGCACTGCCACCAACACCTGTTGCAGCACTGCGCTCATGCCGCGCTGCCCAAGACCGCGCCGCCTCCGAGCATCAGCGCCACGCGGTAGGTGAGGAACGCGCCCGCATATGCGAGCGCGAACAGATACAGCGCCATGTACAGCGGATAGCGCCAGGAGTTGGTTTCGCGCTTCACGACCGCGAGCGTCGACAGGCACTGCGGCGCGAACACGTACCAGGCAAGCAGCGACAGGCCGGTGGCACAGCTCCAGCCGTGCGCGATGACCGGGCTCAGCGCCCCGGCGACGTCCTTGGTGCCCGACATGGCATACACAGTGCCGAGCGCACTCACGGCCACCTCGCGCGCCGCCAGCCCCGGCACCAGCGCGATCGAGATCTGCCAGTTGAAGCCGATGGGCGCGAACAGGAACTCGAGCCCGCGGCCGAGAAGTCCGGCGATGCTGTACTGAATGGCGGGGCCGGTCGCCCCGGCGGGCGGCGCCGGGAAGCTCGCCAGGAACCACAGCACCACCATCAGCGTGAGGATGATGGTGCCGACCCGCGTCAGGAAAATGCGGGTGCGCTCCCACAGGCCGAGCGCCAGGTTCTGCAGGTGCGGCCAGCGGTACTCGGGCAGTTCCAGCAGCAGTGGCCGGTACTCGCCGCGCATCATGGTGCGCTTCAGCACGAAGGCCACCGCCAGCGCGCTCACCACGCCCGCCAGGTACAGGGCAAACAACACCAGTCCCCGCAGGTTGAGAATGCCGATGGTGCGCTGCGGAATGAATGCGCCGATGAGCAGTGCGTACACCGGCAGGCGCGCCGAGCAGGTCATGAGGGGCGCGATCATGATGGTCGCCAGGCGGTCGCGCGCGGAGGGGATGGTGCGCGCCGCCATGATGCCGGGAATGGCGCACGCGAAGCTCGACAGCAGCGGAATGAACGCGCGGCCCGACAGGCCCACCCGTCCCATGAGCCGATCGAGCATGAACGCGGCGCGCGGCAGGTAGCCGGAATCCTCCAGGGCGAGAATGAACAGGAACAGGATCAGAATCTGCGGCAGGAACACCAGCACACTGCCGGTGCCGGCGACCACGCCATCGAGCAGCAGGCTGCGCAGCGGTCCCGGGGGCAGCACGCCGCTCAGCCAGGCGTTCATGCCCTGGACGCCGCTGTTGATGATGTTCTGCGGCGCTTTGGCCCAGCTGAACACCGCCTGGAACATGAGGAACAGCACGGTCGCGAGCAGCGCGGGTCCCGCGATGGGATTGAGCACCACCGCGTCGAGGCGCGACAGCACGGCGAGGCGCGCGGGTACGCGGTAGCCGCTGTCGTGCAACACGCGGCGCACTTCGCGCTGCGTGGCTTCGATGTCGGCGCCGGTCGCCGCGGGCTGGGGCTCGAGACGCTCGTGGGCGCGCGCCGCCGTTTCAGGGGCGAAGCCGTAAGTGTCGATGGCATCCACGAGCGCGCGCTCGCCGCCGGAGCGGACCGCGACGGTCGGCACCACCGGCACACCGAGCGCACGCTCGAGCGCTGCGCGGTCGAGCCGGTAGCCGCGCTGCGCGGCGAGGTCGCTCATGTTGAGGGCGACGATGATGGGCCGCCCGAGGCGCTTCAGCTCCAGGACCAGCCGCAGGTTGAGGCGCAGGTTGGTCGCGTCGACCACGCAGACCAGCAGGTCGGGCGCGGGCTCGGTCGCGTGCCGGCCGAGCACGACGTCGCGGGCGATGGCCTCATCGAGTGTCGCGGGCTCGAGGCTGTAGGCGCCGGGCAGGTCGACGACGCGGAAGATGCGCCCGGTGCGCGGTCCGATCAGGCGGCCTTCCTTGCGTTCGACCGTGACGCCCGGGTAGTTGGCGACTTTCTGGCGGCTGCCCGTCAGACGGTTGAAGAGCGCGGTTTTGCCGCAGTTGGGGACGCCGATGAGCGAGAGACTGAGCTGCGGCGCGGCCAACGCCGCGGCCGCGGAGGCGTTCATCGCGGCGGTCCGGGTTCGCCCAGTGCCTCGCGGGGTGGTGCGCTGGAGCCGGAGTGCTGAATTTCTACCCTCTCGCTCACGCCGCCCAGTGCCTCGGGGGGTGATGCGCTCGATCCGGAGTGCTGGATCTCGACCCCATTTGCCGCACCAGCTACTTGCGCTTGGGGTGGGGCGCCGGAGCCAGGGTGCTGCAGCTCGACCCACACGCTCTGCGCCTCACGCCGGCGCAGCGCGAGCGTCGTGTGACCGACGCGCACCACGAACGGATCGCGCCCCGGGCGCGCCTCGGCGAGGATTTCCACCTGTTCGCCGCTCACGAAGCCGAACTCGATGAGCCGGCGCTCCAGCGCCGACAGGGCCGAGGCGATCGAGCCGACGCCGACCACCCGCGCGGTGGTGCCGGGGGGCAGCGCGGCCAAGCTCACGAAACCCGGTTCGAAAGCGAGTCCTTCAGGTGCGGCGACAGCGTCCATGGGTCTAATTATGGATGAGAACGGTTCGCATTTGCAATCGCATTGGCATCTGGGATGCCATAGCTAATGTAATCAGGCACTTATGGCAGCAGGGCGGCGGCGATCCTGCGCCAGCAGCGGTCGAAGGTATTTTCCGGTCCAGGATCCCTCGCTGGCCGCAATGTCCTCGGGCGTCCCCGTGGCGACGACCTCGCCGCCGCCTTCACCGCCCTCGGGACCTAAGTCGATCACCCAGTCGGCGGTCTTGATGACCTCGAGGTTGTGCTCGATCACCACGACGGTGTTGCCCTCGTCGCGCAGGCGGTGCAGGACATGCAGCAGCTGCTCGACGTCGTGGAAATGCAGCCCGGTGGTGGGCTCGTCGAGGATGTAGAGGGTTTTGCCGGTGGCGCGCTTGGCGAGCTCGCGTGACAGCTTCACGCGCTGCGCCTCCCCGCCCGAGAGCGTGGTGGCATTCTGTCCGAGGCGCACGTACGACAGGCCGACGTCGGTGAGCGTCTGGAGCTTGCCGGCCGCGGCCGGCACGTTCTGGAAGAAGCGCGCGGCATCCTCGACGGTCATCTCGAGCACTTCGTGGATGTTCTTGCCGCGGTAGCGGATCTCGAGCGTCTCGCGGTTGTAGCGCTTGCCGCCGCACACGTCACACGGCACGTACACGTCCGGCAGGAAGTGCATTTCCACGCGGATCACGCCGTCTCCCTGGCAGGCTTCGCACCGCCCGCCCTTGACGTTGAAGCTGAAACGGCCGGAATCGTAGCCGCGGGCGCGCGCCTCGGGCACCGCCGCGAACAACTCGCGCAGCGGCGCGAACAGCCCGGTGTAGGTCGCGGGGTTGGAGCGCGGCGTGCGCCCGATCGGACTCTGGTCGATGTCGATGACGCGATCGATCTGCTCCAGGCCCTCGATGCGCTCGCAGGGCGCGGCTTCGACGCGCGCGCCGTTCAGGCGCGCGGCGGTGTGGCCGAACAGCGTGTCGACGATGAGCGTCGACTTGCCCGAGCCGGAGACTCCGGTGACGCAGGTGAACAGGCCTAGTGGGATCTGCGTGGTCACGTGCGCGAGGTTGTTGCCGCGCGCGCCGACGATGCGGATCTGCCGCGCCGGATCCGGGCGGATGCGCAGGCCGGGCACTTCGATACGGCGTTTGCCCGCGAGGTATTGGCCGGTGATGGAGGCGGGGTTGGCAGCGATGTCGCGCGGTGTGCCCTGCGCCACCAGGTGTCCGCCGTGCACACCGGCGCCCGGACCCAGGTCCACGACATGGTCGGCCTCCTGGATCGCCTCCTCATCGTGCTCGACCACGATCACCGTGTTGCCGAGGTCGCGCAGCCGTTTGAGCGTCGCCAGCAGCCGCCGGTTGTCGCGCTGGTGCAGACCGATCGAGGGCTCATCGAGGATGTACATGACGCCGGTAAGCCCGGATCCGACCTGGCTCGCAAGGCGAATGCGCTGCGATTCCCCGCCCGAGAGCGTCTCGGCGCTGCGATCGAGCGTCAGGTAGTCGAGGCCCACGTCGGTGAGGAAGCGCAGGCGCTCCACCACGCCCTTGACGATCTTCGCCGCCACTTCACCGCGCCAGCCGGGGAGGTTGAGCTGGCCCAGGAACTCGAGCGCCCGGCCGACCGTGAGAGCGGTAAGCTCCGGCAGAGTGCGTCCGGCGACGAACACGAAACGCGCGGCGCGGTTCAGGCGCGTGCCCAGGCACTCCGGGCACGGACGCACCCCTAAGTAACGCGCCAGCTCCTCGCGCACCATCGGCGACTCGGTCTCGCGATAGCGCCGCGTCAGGTTCGGCAGGATCCCTTCGAACGCGTGACGCTTGCGCGATTTGCGTCCCGCATCCTCGCGGTAGCTGAATTCGATCACCTCCGTGCCGCTGCCGTGCAGCAGCACGTGGCGTACGTGCTCCGGCAGCTCCGTCCAGGGCGTCTCGATGTCGAAGCCGTAGTGCTTGCTGAGCGACTGGATCAGGTGGAAGTAATGATCGTTGCGCCGGTCCCAGCCACGCACCGCGCCGCCGGCCAGTGACAGATGCGGGTGCAACACCACCCGCTGCGGATCGAAGAATTCCTGCACCCCGAGCCCATCGCAGCTCGGGCAGGCGCCGGAGGGGTTGTTGAACGAGAACAGCTTCGGCTCGAGCGGCGGCACGCTGTAGCCACACACCGGGCAGGCGTGCCGGCTGGAAAACACCAGCTCTCGCTGCGCATCCGGCTGCACGATCGCCCCGGTCTGGCCATCCTGGCCAGGCGTTCGCCGCATGCGCGGCTCACCCTCGCGCGCTTCGCTATCGAGAAACACGAGCCGTGCGAGCCCGCCCGACAGGCGTAGCGCGGTCTCGAACGATTCCGCCAGGCGCTGCGCCGCATCGGGCCTGATGCGCATGCGGTCGACCACCGCCTCGATGGTGTGCTTCTGCTTGCCGTCGAGCTGCGGCAGCGCGTCCATCTCATGGATGCGCCCGTCGATGCGTACGCGCACGAAGCCCTGTGCGGCGAGATCCTCCAGCAGCTCGAGCTGCTCGCCCTTGCGCTCGCTCACCACCGGGGCGAGCAGCGCCGCAGCCAGGCCCTCCGGCAGCCGCAGCACCTGGTCGACCATCTGGCTCACGGTCTGGGCGGCGAGATCGATGCCGTGGTCGGGACAGCGCGGCGTGCCGGCGCGCGCGTACAGCAGGCGCAGGTAGTCGTAGATCTCGGTGACCGTGCCGACGGTCGAGCGCGGGTTGTGGGAGCCCGCCTTCTGCTCGATGGCGATCGCAGGGGAGAGGCCCTCGATGCTGTCGACGTCGGGCTTGTCCATGGTCGAGAGGAACTGCCGCGCATAGGCGGACAGCGACTCGACGTAGCGTCGCTGGCCTTCGGCGTACAGCGTGTCGAAGGTGAGCGAGGACTTTCCCGAGCCCGACAGGCCCGTCACCACGATCAGCCGCTCGCGCGGCAGATCGAGGCTCAGGTTCTTGAGGTTGTGGGTGCGCGCTCCGCGCACGCGAATCTGCTGCATTGAACCGCCAATGGTACCCGTGCCCGCCACTCAGACCCAAACTTGGGGTTTATGCCCGGATTTGAGGTTCGCGCAGGCGGTGCCCGTCCTCTAGAATGAGCGCCTCCGCGGCGGGCGCCCGACCCAGCCTGTTTCACGACTGCGTTTTAAGGACTCACCATGGCGCGTGGCATCAACAAGGTCATTCTCATAGGCAACCTGGGGGCCGACCCCGAGACCCGCGCCATGCCCTCCGGCACGACCGTGGCGAACCTGCGCATCGCGACCAGTGAAAGCTGGCGCGACAAGCAGACCGGTGAGCAGCAGGAGCGCACCGAATGGCACCGCGTGGCGTTCTTCGGGCGCCTGGCGGAAGTCGCCGGCGAGTACCTGCGCAAGGGCTCGCAGGTCTACGTCGAGGGAAGCCTGCGCACGCGCAAATGGCAGGACAAGCAGGGCAACGATCGCTACTCGACCGAGATCGTCGGTAACGACCTGCAGATGCTCGGGGGCCGGGGCGGCGGGGCGGCCGGCGCGCCGGTCGCCGGCGCGGCGGCGAGTGGGGGTGCCGGCGCGGGTGCGGGCGCGGGCGCCGGCGCTCCGTCCGAATCCGAGGAGTCCGGAGGCGGTTCCGGGCGCGGCGAGGATTTCGACGACGACATTCCGTTCTAGAGCACCCGCTTACGCACGGGTAAGTCTCTGGACGTACTTGAGTTTTCTGCATCGGACGCGGCCTTTCGGCCGCAGCGGGCGAAGGCGTGCGGGGCCCTTGGGAAGGTCCCCGTAAGGTAGAATTTCCTTTTGCACGCCCTATGTCCCGCCGCTACTTCATCAAGACCTTCGGCTGCCAGATGAACGAGTACGACTCCGCCCGGATGGCGGACGTGCTGCGCGCTGACACCGATCTCGTGGCCACCGACGACCCGCTCGAGGCGGACCTGCTCCTCATGAACACCTGCTCGGTGCGCGAGAAGGCGCAGGAGAAGGTGTTCTCGCTGCTCGGGGAATGGCGGCTTCTGAAGGCGCGCCGGCCGCAGGTGATCATCGGCGTCGGCGGCTGCGTGGCGAGCCAGGAAGGCTCCGGCATCACCGAGCGTGCGCCGTTCGTGGACCTGGTGTTCGGTCCGCAGACCCTGCACCGCCTGCCGCAGATGATCGACGATCTGCGCCGCACGGGTAGGCCGGTCGTCGATGTGAGCTTCCCGGAGATCGAGAAGTTCGATCGCCTGCCGGCACCGCGCGCCGAGGGCGCGCGGGCCTTCGTGTCCATCATGGAGGGCTGCAGCAAGTACTGCAGCTTCTGCATCGTGCCGTATACGCGCGGCGAGGAAATGAGCCGCTCCTTCGACTCGGTGCTCGAGGAAGTGGGGCAACTCGCGGCCCAGGGCGTCGCCGAGGTCACACTCCTCGGTCAGAACGTCAACGCCTACCTGGGACCGATGGCCGACGGCGCGCGGGTGGATCTCGCCACGCTCATCCACCATGTGGCGCGCGTGCCGGGCATCGAACGCATCCGCTTCACCACTTCGCACCCGCTCGAGTTCAACGACAGCCTGATCGAGGCGTTCGCCAGTGTCGGCAAGCTCGCCGACCACCTGCACCTGCCGGTGCAGAGCGGCTCGGACCGGGTGCTGGCGCTCATGAAGCGCGGCTACACCACGCTCGAATTCAAGGACAAGGTGCGCAGGCTGCGCGCGGCGCGGCCCGACATTGCGATTTCCTCGGACTTCATCGTCGGTTTCCCCGGCGAGAGTGAGCGCGACTTTGCGGCGACGCTGGCGCTGGCGCGCGACGTGGGCTTCGACCAGTCGTTCAGCTTCCTCTACAGCCGCCGGCCCGGCACGCCGGCGGCCTCGCTCCCCGATGAGATCGAGCCGGCCGTCAAGCAGGAGCGCCTGGCGCGCCTGCAGGCGCAGCTCGAGACCCAGGCGCGCGCCATCAGCTTGTCGATGGTCGGCACCCGCCAGCGGGTGCTCATCGAGCGGAGGGCGAAGAAGAACGCGCGCGAGCTCGCCGGCCGCACCGCCAACAACCGCTGGGTGAACTTCGCCGGCCCCGCCGCCCTCATCGGCCGCTTCGTGGATGTGATCGTCACCGAGGCGCGCCCGCACAGCCTGCGCGGGCGCCTGGCGGACGCGCCCGCCAGTCCGCATGCGCCGCCGCCCGCCGCCCCGAGCGTCGCGGTCAGCGGCTGAACGCCAGTGGCCGCCTCATCGCCCGAACCGCAGCGGGAATTCGCACTCGGCCCATCGAACAATGCGCGGCTCGCGAATCTGTGCGGACCGCTCGATGAGAACCTGCGTCTGCTGGAGACGCGTCTTGACGTGCGCATACGTCGCCGCGGCGGGACTTTCCGGGTGAGCGGCGCCCAGGCGGAGAGCGCCGAAGGCCTGCTGCGCGAGCTCTTCGCCCTCACCAAGAGCGATGAGGTCACCCCCGAGCGCGTGCATCTCGCCCTGCGCGAGCGCGAATCCGGCCCGCCGCCGGCGGACGCGGACGCGAGCGAGCACGGCGTGAGCGTGCCGCGCGGCGGCATACGCGCGCGCGGCGCACACCAACGCGATTATCTCGACTACATCCGCACCAGCGATCTGACCTTCGGCGTCGGTCCCGCCGGCACCGGCAAGACCTATCTCGCGGTCGCCTGCGCGGTGGAGGCGCTGCAGGCAGATCGGGTGCGCAGACTCATCCTGGTGCGGCCGGCAGTGGAGGCGGGGGAGCGGCTGGGATTCCTCCCCGGGGATCTGACGCAGAAGGTCGATCCGTACCTGCGCCCGATGTACGACGCGCTGTACGAGATGATGGGCTTCGATCGCGTGGCGCGCTTCATCGAGCGCAACGTCATCGAGGTGGCGCCGCTCGCCTTCATGCGCGGCCGCTCGCTCAACGATTCCTTCATCATTCTGGACGAGGCGCAGAACACCACCATCGAGCAGATGAAGATGTTCCTGACGCGCATCGGCTTCGGCTCCAAGGCGGTCGTGACCGGCGACATCACCCAGACCGATCTGCCCGCCGGCAGGCAGTCGGGCCTGAGTCACGTGGTCGAGGTGCTGCGCGCGGTACCGGGCGTCGCGTTCACGTTCTTCGACGCCCAGGACGTGGTGCGCCATCCGCTGGTGCAGCGCATCGTGCAGGCGTACGAAGCGCGCGGCGGCTCTTCATGAGCGTGCCGGCGCGGCGGCGGCGCGAGCCCCGTGCTGCAGCGCGACACGGGCGGCGCGGCGTGCGGGTGGAGATTCAGCGGCGCGTGCGCAGCTGGGCGCCCACGCGACGCGATCTTGCGAGCTGGGCGAGTATGGCAGCGGGGAGCGGCCCGAAGGGGCGCGAGCTCGGGGTGTGCGTGGTGGGGGCGCCGGAGAGCCGGCGGCTCAATGCGCGTTTCCGCGGCCTCGATGCGCCGACCAACGTGCTGTCGTTTACCTCAGGCGCGCTGCCGCACGCCGCTGGCGGCGCGGCGCGCACTCTCGGGGAGCTGGTGATCTGTGCGCGCGTGCTGCGCGCCGAGGCGCGTGCGCAGGACAAGAGCCTGAAAGCGCACTGGGCGCACCTGGTGGTGCACGGCACGCTGCACCTGCTGGGCTACGACCACGAGCGCGCGGCGGATGCGCGGCGCATGGAGCGACGCGAGATCGCGGTGCTGCGCCGCCTGGGATTCGCCAATCCCTACCGGAGCCCTTAGCCGATGACCAAGGATCTCAACACCACCGGCCGCTGGCTGAAGCGTCTCACGCAGGGGCTGGCGCCCGAGCCGCAGGATCGCAAGCAGCTGCTGGCGGTGCTGCGCGAGGCCGGCGAGCGCGGACTCGTCGACAGCGATGCGCTCACCATGCTCGAGGGGGTGCTGGAGGTCGGTGACCTGCAAGTGCGCGACATCATGGTGCCGCGCGCGCAGATGGTGTTCGTGCGGCGCGACATGGAAGCGACGCGCATCCTGCCGGTGGTGGTGGAATCGGGCCACTCGCGTTTCCCGGTGATGGACGAGGATCGCGACGACATCGTCGGCATCCTGCTGGCGAAGGACCTGCTGCGCCTCACGACGGCGCACGCGCGCGAGCGCTTCGACATCCGCGAGTACATGCGCCCGGCGGTGTTCGTGCCGGAGTCCAAGCGACTGAACGTGCTGCTGAGGGAGTTCCGCCGCAACCGCAACCACATGGCGATCGTGGTCGATGAGTACGGCGGCGTGTCGGGACTGTGCACCATCGAGGACGTCATCGAGCAGATCGTCGGCGAGATCGACGACGAGTTCGATGTCGAGGACGACCAGAACATCCGCCGCGACGCCGAGCGCCAGTTCACGGTGCGCGGCGTCACGCGCATCGCGGAGTTCAACGAGTACTTCGGCGCGCGGCTCTCGGAAGCGGAGGGCTTCGACACCGTCGCGGGCCTGCTCATGAAGGAGTTCGGCCGGCTGCCGCGGCGCGGCGAGACAGCCCACATCGATGGCTTCGAGTTCCGCGTGCTGCGCGCCGATCGGCGCCGCATCGATGCGCTGCGCGTGGTGGCGCCGCGCGACGTGCTGCCGCCGGACGAGCGGCCCACGGGCGCTTAGCTCGTAAGCCGCCATGAACGAATCGCCCGACACCGCCGTCACAACGTCGGCGGAAGCCCGCTACGGCCTGGCGCGGCCGCTGTCCGCGGCGCTGCGGGCGGGGCTGGCGCTCGCCGCGGGGGCGGCGCTCGCCGCCGCGTTTGCGCCGCTGAACCTGTGGCCGCTGGCGGTGCTGTGCCCGGCCGTGCTCATGTGGCTGTGGCAGGACGCCACGGCCCGCGAGGCGGCGTGGCTGGGGTTCTGCTTCAACTCCGCGACCTTCGCCGCCGGCACCTACTGGCTGTACATCAGCCTCCACATCTTCGGCGGCGCACCCGTGTGGCTCGCCTTCATCCTCATGCTGGGGCTGGTGGCCGTCATGGGGCTGTATCACGCGGCGCTCGGCTACGCGGTGGCGCGCTGGCTGCCGCGCACCGGTGCGGTGCGCTGGCTCGCCGCGCTCCCGGCGGGCTGGCTCCTCATCGAGTGGTGGCGCGGCTGGTTCCTGTCGGGGTTTTCCTGGCTGTCGCTCGGCTACTCCCAGACCGACACCTGGCTCGCCGGTTTCGCCCCGGTGGTGGGTGTCTACGGCATCAGTGCGCTGCTGCTCGCGAGCGCCGGCGCACTCGTCGCGCTCGCCTGCGGTACCCGGCGGGTCCGTATCCTCGCCGGCACGCTGCTCATCGTTCCGTGGGCGCTTGGCGCTGCGCTGTACGGGCACTCCTGGACCCGGCCCGCCGGAGAACCGGTGTCGGTGGCGGTGGTGCAGGGGGCGATTCCGCAGGACGAGAAGTGGCTCGAGAGTAACCACGACACGACGCTCAACCTCTATCAGACGCTCACCGAGCAGGCGCTCGGCACGCAGCTCATCGTGTGGCCGGAGTCCGCGCCCGCCGGCGTAGCCAACGACCTCGTCCCCTACATCAGTCACCTGTACAGCGAGGCGCACACGCATGGCTCGGCGCTGGTGCTGGGCGTGCTGCGCGCGCAAGGGGGCGCAGCCGACGACGCCCTGCCGCTGTACTTCAACTCGGTGCTCGCGCTGGACGAGAAAGTGAGCTGGTACGACAAACATCACCTGGTGCCGTTCGCCGAGTTCTTTCCGGTGCCGGGCCTGGTGCGCTCGTGGCTGCGCCTGATGAGCCTGCCGTATTCGGACTTCACCCCCGGGGCGGCCGAGCAGCCGCCCTTGCCCGCGGCGCACCTGCAGCTCGGCACCACGGTGTGTTACGAAGACGCCTACGGCAGCTCCATGCTCAAGGTGTTGCCCCAGGCCGACGCCCTCGTCAACGTCACCAACGACGCCTGGTTCGGTCACTCGAGCGCCCGGCACCAGCACTTCCAGATCGCCCGCATGCGTGCGCTGGAGGACGGCCGCTACCTGGTGCGCGCCGCCAATGACGGCATTTCGGCGGTGATCGGGCCGCATGGCGAACAGATCGCGCGCGCCCCGGAATTCCGGCCGCTGGTGCTGGTCTCAAGAATCGTGCCTCTCAGGGGCCTGCCGCCTTACGCCCATGTTGGAAACTGGCTGGTCGTGAGCCTGGCCGCGCTGGCGCTGGCGTACGGGCTGTGGGTGCGGAATGATAGGGGCCGGCGCACCCCGGTGAGGCCGGCCGTTCGTGACTGAAGCTGGAAGTGTCCCCATGAATCCCAATTTACGCATGATCGCGCTGTGCGCCATGGCCATCGCCCTCGCGGCCTGTTCCCGGGACCTGAGCGCGCAGGCCACGCGTGCCGCCGCCACGCCCGCCAGCACGGCGGCCGATGGCCCCGCCAGCGCGCCCGCGCCGGCAGCGGAGCCCGTGCTGCGGGCGCTGCCGGATTTCTCGCAGCTGGTGGACCGCTACGGGCCCGCGGTCGTGAACGTGGAGGTCGTGGAGAAGCCCCAGCCCTCGGCCGGGGGATTGCAGGGATTGTCGCCCAACGATCCCTTCTATGATTTCTTCCACCGCTTCGGCGTTCCCGGCCCCGGGCAGGGGCCGCGCGCCAACCAGCCACCCTCGAGAGGCGCGGGCTCCGGATTCATCATCAACTCCGACGGCTACATCCTCACCAACACGCACGTGGTGGCCAATGCCGATGAGGTGACCGTGCGGCTCACCGACCGGCGCGAGTTCCCCGCCAAGGTCATCGGCGCCGACGAGCGCACCGACGTGGCGGTAATCAAGATCAGCGCCACCAACCTGCCGATCGTGAAGCTCGGCGATCCCTCGCGCATCAAGCCGGGGCAGTGGGTACTCGCCATCGGCTCGCCCTTCGGCTTCGAGAACAGCGCCACCGCGGGCATCATCAGCGCCACCTCGCGCTCGGTGCCGGGCGAGAACTACGTGCCGTTCATCCAGACCGACGTGGCGGTGAATCCCGGCAACTCGGGCGGGCCGCTGTTCAACATGGCGGGCGAGGTGATCGGCATCAACTCGCAGATCTTCAGCCGCACCGGCGGCTTCATGGGCGTGTCGTTCGCCATTCCGATCGACGTGGCGCGCAACGTCGGCGAGCAGCTGATCAAGACCGGTCGCGTGGTCCGCGGCCGCATCGGCGTGACGATCCAGGACGTCAACGCGCAACTCGCCGAGTCCTTCGGACTCGAGCGCCCGCGTGGCGCACTGGTGTCGTCGGTGGAGAAGGACGGCCCGGCGGCCCACGCCGGCGTCGTCGCGGGCGACGTCATCCTCGGCGTCGGCGGGCATCCGATCGAGCGCTATGGCGAGCTGTCCGGCGCCATCGCGGCGATGCGGCCGGGCGCGGATGCCGGCCTGCAGGTGTGGCGCAACGGCAAGGAGCAGAACATCAATGTCAGGGTCGCGGAACTGAAGGAGCAGCCACCGCTCAGCGCGCGCCAGGGCAAGCCGGCGGGTCATGGGGCCGATCAGGCGAGCGCGCTGGGATTGACCGTGCGGCCGCTCGCGCCGCAGGAGAAGGAGCAGGCGAACACGCAGGGAAGTCTGTTGGTCGAGGAGGTGAGCGGCCCGGCCCAGGCTGCGGAAGTCGAGCCGGGCGACATCATTCTCGGCATCAACGGCAAGCGCGTGCACTCGGTGAAGGAGCTGCAGGATGCGGCCAAAATCGCGGGCAAGAACGTGGCGCTGCTGATCCAGCGCGAGGAGGCACAGATTTTCGTGCCTCTGCGCCTGCCGTAAGAACAATGCAAGAGAGCTACGATCCCGCGGCCGTCGAGCGCGCCGCGCAGCAGTGTTGGGACGAGCAGCGTGTCTTCGAGGTGCGCGAGGATGCGACGCGCCCGAAGTTCTACTGCCTGTCGATGCTGCCATATCCGTCCGGGCGCCTGCACATGGGCCACGTGCGCAACTACACCATCTGCGACGTGCTGGCGCGCTACCTGCGCATGCAGGGATACAACGTGCTGCAGCCCATGGGCTGGGATGCGTTCGGCCTGCCGGCCGAGAACGCGGCGATCAGCAACGGCGTGCCCCCGGCGAGGTGGACCCGCCAGAACATCGCCCACATGCGCGCGCAGATGAAGTCCCTCGGGTTTGCGATCGACTGGCGCCGCGAACTCGCCAGCTGCGACCCGGACTATTACCGCTGGAACCAGTGGTTGTTCCTGCGCATGCTCGAGAAGGGCATCGCGTACCGCAAGACCGGTGTCGTGAACTGGGATCCCGTCGATCAGACCGTGCTCGCCAACGAGCAGGTGATCGACGGCCGCGGCTGGCGCACGGGGGCGCCGGTGGAGAAGCGCGAGATCCCGATGTACTACCTGGCGATCACGCGCTACGCGGATGAGCTGCTGGAGGCGCTCGATACCCTCGAGGGCTGGCCCGAGCGAGTGCGGGTGATGCAGGCGAACTGGATCGGGCGGAGCGAGGGTTGCGACATCGCCTTCCCCTACGCCCCCGACACGGTCAAGGCCGTAGCGAGCGACGGGGCGCTCAAGGTGTTCACCACGCGCGCGGATACACTCTTCGGCGCGACCTTCATGGCGATCGCCGCCGAGCATCCGGTGGCGCTCGCCGCCGCGCGGCACGACCCGGTGCTCGCCCAGTTCATCGACGAGTGCCGTCGCGGCAGCCTGAAGGAAGCCGAGCTCGCGACGCAGGAGAAGAAGGGCAAGCCGACCGGGCTGCACGTGCTGCACCCCCTGACCGGCGCGCCGCTGGAGATCTGGGTCGCCAACTACGTGCTCATGGCATACGGCGAGGGCGCCGTCATGGGCGTGCCGGCGCACGATGAGCGCGATTTCGAGTTTGCGCTCCGCCACGGCCTGCCGGTGGTGACGGTGGTGCGCTCCGCCACCGGTGCTTATGAGGCAGTGCACGCGCCGTGGATAGCGGCGTACTCGGACGCCGGCGTGACGGTGAACTCAGGGGAGTTCTCGGGCCTCACGTCCCAGGCGGCGGTGGACGCCATCGCCACGGCGCTGGAGCACAAGGGTCTCGGCCGCAAGCGCTTGCAGTACCGGCTGCGGGACTGGGGCATTTCCCGCCAGCGCTACTGGGGCTGCCCGATTCCGATCATCCACTGCGGCGCGTGCGGCGCGGTGCCGGTGCCGGATGAGCAGTTGCCGGTCGTGCTGCCCGAGGACCTGGTGCCGGACGGCAGCGGCAATCCGCTGGCGAAGTCCGCGGCCTTCTATGAGTGCAGCTGTCCGAAGTGCGGTCAGCCCGGCCGGCGCGAAACCGACACCATGGACACCTTCGTCGACTCGTCCTGGTATTTCCTGCGCTACGCGTGCCCGGACGCGGCCGCCATGGTGGACGCGCGCGTGGACTACTGGCTGCCGGTGGATCAGTACATCGGCGGCATCGAGCACGCGATCCTGCACCTGCTGTATGCGCGCTTCTGGACCAGGGTGATGCGCGACTTTGGCATGCTCGGGTTCGGCGAGCCGTTCACCCGGCTCCTCACCCAGGGCATGGTGCTGAACCACATCTATTCATACCAGCCCGTCGGCGGGCGCAAGCGCTACTTCAACCCGGCCGATGTCGACACCCGCCGCGGGGCCGACGGCGCGCTGGTGTGCAAGGTCACGGCCGCCGACCTCGGCACCGTGCTGGTCACGCACGAGGGGCTGGGGAAGATGTCGAAATCGGAGGGCAACGGTGTCGACCCCGAAGGCCTGATCGAGCGATTCGGCGCCGACACCGCCCGGCTCTTCATGATGTTCGCCTCACCCCCGGAGCAGACCCTGGAATGGTCCGACGAGGGGGTGCAGGGCGCCTCGCGCTTCATCCGCCGGCTGTGGAATGCGGTGTACCAGCATGTTGCGGCCGGCCCGGCGCCGGCGCTGGATGCGAGCGCGCTGACGGGCGCGCAACGCGAGCTGCGGCGCGCCGCGCACCAGGCACTCGCCAAGGCCACGGACGACATCGGCCGGCGCCGCAACTTCAACACCGCGATCGCGGCCATCATGGAGCTGCTGAATGCTGTCGGGCGGTTCAGCGACGCGAGTGCGGCCGGAAGCGCCGTGCGCCAGGAGGCGCTGCAGATCGCGGTGCTGGTGCTCGCGCCCATCACCCCGCACGTGTGTCACGCGCTGTGGCAGGCGCTGGGCTCGACGACCGCGCTGGTCGATGAGCGCTGGCCGTCTGCGGATGCGGCGGCGCTGGCCCAGGAGAGCCACGAGATCGTCGTGCAGGTGAACGGCAAGCTGCGCGGGCGCATCAGCGTCGCCGTGAACGCGGATGAGGCCACGGTGCGTGCCGCGGCCCTTGCCGATGCACAGGTGCGCAAGTTCGTGGCCGACAAGCGCGTAAGACGCGTGATCGTGGTGCCCGGCAAACTCGTCAACGTGGTCGTCTGATGGCGCGGCCGCGGGGCATGCGCGTGACGGGCACGGTCGCCGCGCTGCTGCTCATCAGCGCGTGCGGCTTTCATCTGCAGGGCCGCATGCCCCTGCCCGACCCGGTGAAGACCCCCTATCTGGAGGTGCCGGACCGGCAGAGCGATTTCGTGCAGAGCCTGCGTCGCGCGCTGTTGTCGAACGGGGCGCACCTGGCGCACGAGAAAGCCCAGGCCTCCGCCGTCGTGAGCATCGTCAGGGACAACGTCACGCGGCGCGTGGTGTCGGTGTCGGCTACCAACCAGCCTAACCAGTATGAAGTGACCTACACGGTCAGCTTCTCGGTCACCGCCGGTGACAAGGAGCTGCTGCCGCAGCAGGAGGTCTCTGCCACGCGCACCTACAGCTTCGACGAGCGTCTGCTGCTCGCCAAGGGTCACGAGGACGACGTGCTGCGCGAGGACATGGCGCACGATCTCGCCGACATAGTCATGCGGCGGCTGTCGAGTCTGTAAGCGTCGCCGTGCTGCTGCTGAACGCCACCGATCGCGTGGCCCTGGCGCTGCTCCTCGAGCGCTTCGGGCTTGCTCTGACGCTGGTCGCGCCCGGGGAAGGTATTCCGGCATCCTACTGGGGCCACAGCGAGGCGGGCCTGAAGGGCGCGCGGCTGTACGCGCGGCTCGACACCCCGGTGCACTCCGTGCTGCACGAGGCGAGCCACTACATCTGCATGGCTGCCGAGCGGCGCGCCGGCCTCGATCGCGATGCCGGCGGCACCGACCTCGAGGAGTCGGCGGTGTGCTACCTGCAGGTGCTGCTCGCGGACGAGCTGCCGGGCCTCGGGCGAGCGCGGCTGCTTTCTGACATGGACGCCTGGGGCTACAGCTTCCGGCTCGGCAGCACGCGCGCCTGGTTTGAGGCGGATGCAACCGATGCACGTGACTGGCTGTGCCAGCACGGCGTGATCGACGCCGCCGGCCAGGTTACCGGGGCGCTGCGTTCGTGAGATCTCAGAACGCCTGGGTTACGCCGATGAAGTACCCGCGCCGCGGACCGTACTGCGGCGCGCCGACGCCTACTCCGGTGCCGTTGCGGATCTGGTATTTCTGGTCGAAGGCGTTGAGCACATCGAGGCGCACCGAGAGGCCCCCGATGCCTTCGCCGTCGAAGGCGTGACTCGCGCCGAGATTCACCTGCCGGTAGTAGGGCAGGTGAGCGCCGTTAGGGATGCTGGTGCCGTTGGGCAGATCCAGACTGGCACGCAGGCCCGAGCCGACCAGCAGGTCGCCGCTCACGCGCGTGCCGTGCCACGCATAGGTCGCGCCGCCGGAGATCGTCATCTCCTGCTCGTGGTCGAGATGGATGTAGTGGCTGGCCACGTAGGCCAGATCCTCGGGAGAGAAGTTGAACTGGCTCGACTCGAAATCCTTGCCGATCGCGCGCTGGAACGCGACGTTGCCGTACGTCTGGAAATGGCCGGCCGTGTAGTTGCCGGTGAATTCCACGCCGTACACCTGGCCGTAGCGGTAATTGAACGGCGTCAGGATGATGGGCGCGCCGAACTGACCCTCGTCGATGAGGTGGATTGCCTGCTTGTAATAGCTGTCCACGCCGACGGTGAGAGCTTTGGTAACGCTCTGCTGGACGCCGATGTCGTAGTAGTTCGAGCGCTCGGCCTTCACCGGGTCGTCCTGGGTGACCGCCGGCTGGAACGTCGTGTTGAGGAACTTCTGGACGGTGGTGCTGCCGACCAGCTCGAACGGCGGCGGCGAGAAGAAGCGCGAGTAGCCCGCGTGCACGGTGGTGTTTTCCGCCGCCTGCCACACGAAGTTCACGCGCGGGCTCAACTGGCTGCCGCTCGAGAACGCCGCGAAGTGATCGAAGCGCACTCCATAGTTCACCACCAGCACCGAGTTGACGTGCCACTCATCCTGCAGATAGGCGCTCTCGATCCACTGGGTATTGCTGGTGTCGTCGACGATGCCGATGGGCACGTCGCTCACCTGGGCGCCGCTGGCATCGGTCGGCAGCACCTGCGAGGAGGTGTTGCTGGTGAGACGGTCGGTCTGCGCGTATACCCCGGCGCGCAGCGTGTGGGAATCGCTGAGCCTGTAGGCGCCGTCGCTCTGCAGCCCGTAGGCCACGTCGCGCTTGTACGCCTGCTCCGAGATGCCGTTGAAGAGCAGATCGCCGAGCGGGTCCGGAGAGAAATTCAGGCTCGAGTAGCGCGCGATGAGCGAGGTCTGCACGCTCAGGGGTCCCTGCGAGTGCTGCAGGCTCACCGCGCCGAACTGGGTGACCTCGCGCTGATTCTCGTTGAGCATATTGCTCAAGAAATCCGTCTGCCCGTTGACCGTCAGCCCCGGCCCAATGCCGGTGGCGTGCACGCCGCTGAGGTTCGGAATCTCGAAGCGGTCAGCGGAGCTCCCGGCCACGACCGACAGGCGATTACTCTCATCGAAGATGTGCTCGAAATAACCGAAGCCGTGGTACTGCCTGGTGTTGTCGTGCAGCGGCGTGGAGCGGCCGTCCGGGGACTCGATCCCCAGGTCGTTGCGGATCATGTCGCCGGTGACGAAGTAGGTGTTGGAGCCTGTGGTGCCACCGTAATTGACACTCGGCTCGATCGAACCGTGGCTGCCGCCGTACACGGACACGTCACCGCCGGGCTGCAGCGCGCCGCCCTTGGTGGTGAGATCGATGATGCCGGCGCTGCGCAGGCCGTACTCCGCCGGCAGGCTTCCCGTAATCAGCTTCATCGAGGCGATCATGCGCGGCGGCAGCGTCTGCCCGAAGACGCTGATGCCGTCGGGCAGGATGACGCCGTTCAGGCGGAACTGCAGCCCGTTGTGGTCGCCGCGGATGTGCAGCTGGCCGAAGGAGTCCTGCGCGGCATCCGGCACCTGCAGCATGACCTGGTTCAACTGCACGTTGTCCCCGCCCGGGGCCGACTGGATGTCGTTGGAGTTGAAGGTATAGGTGGAAGCGCCGGTCTGGGTATCGATCCGCGAGCGCTCCTCGTTCAGGTGCTGTGCGGTGACCACGATGGTGGGCAGAGAGGCGCCGGGCTGATCGGCCACCTGCGCGAACGCGCCTGTCGTGGCGCACACGGAAACTGCCGCGGCGAGTGCGCGCGCAGCGGATAAGCGAACAGTTAACATCGACCGAACTCCTCGAAGTCTTGTGTCAGCCGGCAAAGGCGGCTGCGGCGCGTGACTACGCCGTGGTGCCAGACCTCAAAAATCCAAGCGCCCTGAAGCCGGCTTCGCCCGCAAGGGGGCGACAGTCCGGCGGACGGTCAGATCACGGTGAGGTTTGGAGGAGGACCCCGAGGCAGGTGATTGCCCAGCGGAGAGCGCGTGGGCAGAACGATTGGTGGGCGCGGGGCAGCCACGCGCACTACCAGCAGCGGCTTGCCGACGGCCTTCGCGTGCGCCGGTGAGCCGGCGCTGCCGCTGAAGTGCACGCACAGGTCGCAATGCGAATGCTCGTGCGAGCGATCCGCGAGCCCGTGCGCCGAATAGACGGCGGTACAGGCGATCAGCGCGCAGATCGCCGCGAGGGCGATCAGGCGATTGCGACGGAGACCGATGCTCAAGTTAGGTAAACCCGTTGACTGCACTACAGGGTAACGGCCCCCGCGGGTGTGGGCAAGTTGGGGTATTTATAATGAGCGGCAGTCGGCCCACACTGCGTAGTCGCGGGCCGGCGGCGGCCCCGGGACGGCATGAGGTCTTTTGAAGCTCACCTCCGACTCGCTCGCAACTCAGCTCGGGGAACGGCTGCTGCCGGCATATCTCATCTCCGGCGACGAACCGCTGCTCGCGGCGGAAGCAGCCGACGCCGTGCGTGCGTGCGCGCGCGGCGCGGGCTTTACGGAGCGCGAGGTGCACTTCATCGAGCGTGCCGCCGACTGGGACGGGCTGCGCGCCTCCGCCGCCAATCTGTCGCTGTTTGGTGCACGCCGCCTGGTGGAGATCCGTCTGCCCAGCGCCAGGGCCGGTACCGCCGGCAACGCGGCCCTGATCGCGCTGCTCGAAGCGCGTGATCCTGACACACTGTTCCTCATTCTGACGCCGCGCCTCGATCGCGACGCGCAGGGTGCCGACTGGGTGCGGGCGGTCGAGGCGCACGGGGCCTGGGTGCAGATCTGGCCGGTGGACAGCCACCGCCTGGTGGCGTGGCTCAAGGGCCGTTGCCGCAGGCTGAAGCTCGAGGCAAGCGATGAAGCGCTCGAGCTGCTGGCGGCGCGCACCGAGGGGAACCTGCTCGCGGCTCACCAGGAGCTGACCAAGCTCACGCTGCTGGCGCCCGCGGGCCGGGTGACGCCCGACACCGTACTCGCCAGCGTCGCCGACAGCGCGCGTTTCGATGTCTTCCGGCTGGGCGAGGCCGTACTCTCGGGGGAGACGGCACGGGCGCTGCGCGTGCTGGCGGGCCTGCGCGCCGAGGGCACGGAGCCGACTCTGGTGTTGTGGGCACTGAGCCGTGCGCTGCGGGACGTGTGGAGCGCGCGCGGCGGCGGCAAACCGCCCGCCTGGCAGCAGCGCCACCGAGCCGCGCTCGAGCAGGCGCTGCGGCGCGCGTCCCGGCTGCCGTACGCGGCGCTGGCGCGGCGCGCGGCCCGCGCCGACCGCATGATCAAGGGCCGTGTGGCGGGCGATGCGTGGGACGAGCTGGCGCTGCTGGCGGCTGACCTGTGCGGGCCGCGCGTGCGGGCGATGTAACCGATGCAACCCATCGGCGTCTTCGGTGGCACCTTCGACCCGATTCACTGTGGCCATCTGCGTACGGCGTTCGAGCTGTGGCAGGAGCTGCGGCTTGCCGAAGTGCGCTTTGTGCCCACCGGCAGCCCGCCGCATCGGGCTCAGCTGTACGCGAGCCCCGAGCGGCGGCTGCAGATGGTGCAGGCGGCGGTGGCGGATCAGCCGAGCTTCGTGGTCGACGACCGCGAAGTGCGCCGCAGCGGCATGTCGTATTCGGTGGACACGCTGACGGAGCTGCGCCGGGAGTATCCGCAAGCGTCGCTGTGTCTGCTGCTCGGGATGGATGCGTTTCTCGGCTTGCCCAACTGGCACCGCTGGCGCGAGCTGCTGACGCTGGCGCATATCGTGGTGGCTCACCGTCCGGGGTGGCGGGCGCCGACCACCGGACCGCTGGGCGAGGTCATGGTCGATCACGGCACCGGCACGATCCGCGCGCTGCACGAGAGACCTTGCGGGTGCGTGTACGTGCACTCAGTGACCCAGCTGGAGATTTCCTCGACCGAGCTGCGTTCCCTCATCATTGCGGGCCGCGACCCGCGCTACCTCGTTCCGGACGAGGTGAGGCAGATCATCCTCGAGACGAGGTGCTATGCTGCACAGCAAGAGCCCGATGGCCGCTGAGGGACAGGTTTCAGGAGAACTCACTTAAGCACATGATCACCCGCAAACGCCTGCGCCCCCCGGAGGAGCGTGCCTTGCCGCTGCAGAACCTGGTAACGGCCGCGCTCGATGATATGAAAGCTGTGAATGTCAGGGTGCTGGATGTGCGGGGCCTGACCGACATCGTCGATACGATGGTGATCGCGAGCGGCAACTCCGACCGCCACGTGCGCTCGATCGCCGAGCGCGTGGTGGAGAAGGCCAAGGCGGCGGGCTTGCGGCCGCTCGGGACCGAAGGCGCACGCGACGGGGAATGGGTTCTCGTGGACCTGCAGGACATCCTCGTGCACGTGATGCTGCCGCGGGTGCGCGAGTTCTACGGTCTCGAGGATCTGTGGGACAGCGGTCCGGCGCAAGCCGCGGTCGCCACCCCGGCGGTTGCCCGTGCGACCGCACGCCGGCGGCGAATCTCGCGGTAGCGCAAACCGATGCGCGTGCGCGTGATCGCCGTGGGCACGCGCCTGCCCGCCTGGGTGCGCAGCGCCTGCGAAGACTACCTGGCCCGGCTCGCATCCCGGCTCACCATATCGCTGGTTGAAATCGAGCCCGGCGCGCGCACTGCGGGCGGCACGGCGCACAAGGCCATTGCGGCCGAGGGTGAGCGGCTGCTCGGCGCGGTGCGCGCCGGCGATCATGTGGCCGTCCTCGATGAGCGCGGTACGCAGTTCTCCACGCGCGAGCTCGCGGCCTGGCTGCAGGAGCGCATGCAGCAGGGCGAGGATCTGGCGTTTCTGATCGGCGGCCCCGACGGGCTTGCCCCTGAGGTGCGCGCGCGCGGCAACTTCACCCTGTCGCTGTCACGGCTGACGCTGCCGCACGCGCTGGTGCGCGTGCTGCTCGCCGAGCAGCTGTACCGGGCGCACAGCATACTGACCCATCACCCGTATCACCGCGACTGATGAAAGCCCAGGACCCCGCACCGCTCGTGTGTCTCGCCTCGGTCTCGGCCCGGCGCCGCGCACTGCTGGCGCAGATCGGCGTGCCGCACGTGGTGAGCGTGGCGGACATCGACGAAGCGCTGCTGTCCGGGGAGCGCGCCGCCGACTACGTGGTGCGTATGGCCCGCGCCAAGGCGCTCGCCGTGCGTGAGCGCGGCATGGCGCTGCCGGTGCTCGCGGCCGACACCACCGTGGTGGTCGATGAGATGGTGTGCGGCAAGCCCGCCGACGAGGGCGAGAGTCTGGCCATGCTCGAGCGCCTCTCCGGGCGCACGCACCAGGTGCTCACCGCCGTGGCGCTGGCCGCTCACGGCACGGTGAGCTTCCGCCTGAGTGCGAGCGAGGTGCGCTTTCGGCGCCTGAGCCGCGCGGAATGCGCGGCCTATTGGCGCACGGGCGAGCCGCATGACAAGGCCGGCGGGTACGCGGTCCAGGGGCGCGCCGCGGTGTTCATCGAGCGCCTGAGCGGCAGTTACTCGGGAGTCATGGGTCTGCCACTGTTCGAGACCGCGGAGCTGCTGCGTGCCGCGGGCGTGCCGTACTGGCGGGACGGCGCGCGCGCGGGAGCGTAAGCGGTGAGCATCGAGATCCTGGTCAACATCGCGCCGCGCGAAACCCGCGCCGCCATACTCGACAACGGCGTGGTGCAGGAGATCCATATCGAGCGCACCAGCCGCCGCGGACTGGTGAGCAACCTGTACAAGGGGCGTGTGTCACGCGTGTTGCCCGGCATGCAGGCGGCGTTCGTGGAAATAGGCCTCGAGCGCACCGCGTTCCTGCACGCTGCCGACATCGCCGGCGCCGTTCCCGACGACACCGTGGCGAGTGCGCCGCTGGCGAGCCAGCCACCGGTCGAGGATATCCGGCGGCTGGTGAGTTCCGGCGACGACATCCTGGTGCAGGTGATCAAGGATCCCCTCGGCACCAAGGGGGCGCGGCTCACGACCTTCATTGCCCTGCCGTCGCGCTACCTGGTGTACATGCCGCGCGGCCTGGGCGTAGGGGTGTCGGCGCGCATCGAGGACGAGGCCGAACGCACGCGACTGAAGACGGTGCTGGCGCAGTCCCTGGCCCCTGGCGCGAGCGGCGGCTACATCGTGCGCACGGCAGCCCAGGGGGCCTCCCCGGACAGCCTGCGCGAGGACATGACCTATCTCGCCAAGCTCTGGGATCACGTGCGCGCGCGTGCCGGCGAGGCGCCCCCGGGCACGGTGGTGCACGAGGACCTGCCGCTCAGCCTGCGCGTGCTGCGCGATGAGCTCGCCCGTGGCGTGAGCCGCGTGCTGGTCGATTCGCCACGCGAGCACGAGCGTATGCAGCAGTTCGCCGCCGCCTTCATGCCCGAGGCGGCGCCGGTGATCGAGCTGTACGCCGACGCGCGGCCGATACTCGACCTGAACGGCGTCGAGGAGGAGATCGCCAAGGCGCTCGACCGCAAGGTGCCGCTGAAGTCCGGGGGTCACCTGGTGATCGATCAGACCGAGGCGATGACCACCATCGACGTGAACACCGGCGCCTATGTGGGTCACCGCAACCTCGAGGAAACCATCTTCCGCACCAACCTCGAGGCGGCGGTGAGCATCGCGCGACAACTGCGGCTGCGCAATCTCGGCGGCATCATCATCATCGACTTCATCGACATGCGCGATGAGCCGCACCGGCGCGCGGTGCTCGCCGCCCTGGAGCGCGCGCTGGCCGGCGATCGCGCCCAGACCCACATCGTGAGCCTGTCGCCGCTCGGGCTCGTGGAAATGACCCGTAAGCGCACCCGCGAGAGCCTGGAACATCTGCTGTGTCAGCCCTGTCCAAGCTGTGCAGGGCGCGGCTTCATCCGCACGCCCGAAACGGTGTGCAACGAGATTTTTCGGGAAATTGTGCGACAGAGCAGACAGTTTGCCAGTCGTGAGCTGCTGATACTCGCTCACCAGGACGTCGTGGATCGCCTGCTGGATGAGGAGTCCGCCACCCTCGGGGAGCTCGAAGCGCAGGTCGGCCGTCCGATCCGCCTGCAGGTCGAGGCCCTCTACGGCGTCGATCACTACGACGTCGTACTCGTTTGAGGCATGAGTGTGCGTGTGACGCCAGCAGAGCCTGCTGCCGGGCCGGTTGCCCTTGCCGCCGGAGGCGCCGGCGTACGCCCGGCGCGCCCGGGGGTGCGGTGGGTGGCCTGGGTGCTGGGCGGCGCTACTATCCTCGCCGCGGTGGTGTTGATTGCCTGCGAGCTGGCCGCGGCGCGCGTGCCGCAACACCGCGCCGCGCTCGAGGAGTTGATCCGCCAGCAGACCGGACTCAACGTGAGCTTCAGCGAGCTCAGCGTGGGCTGGGGGTGGTACGGTCCTGAGGTCGTTTTTCACAGTGTCGTGCTCGGTGAGCCCGCAGGCCGCGGGGCGCTGCTGCGCGCGCCGCAGCTGATCGTGGGGCTGGACGCCTGGGGTATGGTGCGCAGCGGCCAGCTGCAGGCCGGACGCATCACGCTCGTGAATCCCGACATCGATCTCGGGGCCGGCGCGGGAGTGGCCGGCGCGCCTACCACCGGCGCCGGGCGCGAGCCGCTGCTGAGCGCCGGCGCGCGGTTGTTGTCGCGCTGGCGGGACGGACGGATCGACATCCAGGGCGCAACGGTGCGCTGGCCTCTCACCGGGGCACCACAGCCCCTCACACTGAGTGTCAGGCACGCACAGCTGCGGCGCCTGGCTTCGGCGTGGAGTGCGGACGCGCTGGTGCTCCTGCCCGCAAGCCTCGGTGCCAGCGCTCACCTGGCCCTGGCCGTGACGGGCGACCCCGCGCGTCCTGCTGGCTCGAGTGGAACCCTGAGCTTCGAAGGCCGCATGCTCGAATTCGCCGGCTGGCGGCGGCTCATCGATTATCCGCCGCTGGAGCGCTACCTGCCGCAAGCGGGCCGGGGCAACCTCGAGTTGCACACCGAGTTCGCGCACGGACGCCTGCTCAACGCCGAGGGCAAGGTGCTGGCGCAGGCGCTGGAGTGGAGAGCGCCCGTCGCTACGGCTGCGGCGCTCAGCGTCGACCGGCTGAGCGGTTCGTGGCGCCTCGTGCGGCTCGGTGCGCGCTGGCGCCTCGAGGTGCAGGGGCTCGAGATCGGTGAGCCCGCGACGGCTCCCGTGACTGTCAGCGTCGATGCCGCGGCCGACGCCGCCTGGGCGCGCGGCAGGGTGGAATCCGCGCCGCTCCCCGTGGTAGTCGCCCTCGCGCGCTGCTACGCCCCGCAGCTGCCGCTGGCGCAGGTGGCCCTCGGCGGGACGGTGCGCGAGCTGGGGTTTGACTGGGATGCGCGCCGCCCCGCGGGCGTACGGCTGCGAACTTCCGCACAACTCGAAGACCTCACGGTCGCAACGCCCTCGCACGACATGGTGCTCACCGGACTCAGCGGCTACGTGTCCGGGGCCGACGAGCGCCTGGTGGCCGACCTGCAGGCGCACGCGGCGCAGCTCACCCTGGCGCGCGAGCAGCCCGTCGCGCTCGACGGTCTCGCGATCGCCGCGCGCCTTGCCATCGGCGCAGACGGCGGCGGCTGGCAGGTCAGCACCGATGACTTCGAGGTGCGGCGCGCGGAGCTGAGTTTTGCGGCCAGCGGCGTGATCGGTGCCGACGGCGCCGCCCGGCAGCCGCAGATCAATGCGCACTTCGCTCTCAAGGACGCCGACGTGGCGTTGCTCGCCGGACTGTTAGGTCCGCGCGCGCCGGCCGTGTTCGGCGCCGCCGCCGCACAGCTCACCGCCGGACGCATCGCGAGCGCGGATCTCGAGTGGCACGGTCCGCTCGACGTCGCACGCCTGCCCTGGAGCGGCACCGGGACGCAGTTCCGGGGCGCTCTGGAGCTGCACGACGCGACCCTGGCGGGATTCGATCCCTGGCCCGATACGCACCACCTGGATGCGCGCGTCGAGTGGCACGGCCCGCACATTCGAGCGGTGATCGACGGCGGGGAGGTCGGGACATTTGAGCTCGCCGCGGCGAACGCCGAGTGGGACGCCCGCGCTGACCGCGCCATGCACCTCGCCGGGCGTGTCACCGGCAGCGCGCAGCAGGCGCTGGGCTGGCTGCGTGAACACCCGCAGCTCAGCGCCTACGTCCCCGGGGTGCAGGATGTTGATCTGCGCGGTGACACGCTGCTCGATGTCGAGGTGCTGGTGCCCGCGGCGGCGCGCGCCAGCGCGGCGCGCCAGCCCCGGGTACGGACGCGCGTCACGGCGGTGCTCGATGGCGTGCAGCTGCGTCCGGTTGCGGGCCTGCCGCCGATCGATGCGCTGCGTGGCACGCTCGGCTTTGCGGCTGGCCACCTGCAGCCCTCGACTCTGACCGGGCAGTGGCTGGGCGGCCCGGTCGCCCTGCGCGTCCTGGAGCGGCACGAGCCCGGCGTCACCGCACTCGCGATTTCCGGGCGCGGACTCGTGGACGTGCGGCAGGCGGTGCTGGCGGCCGGAGGGAGGGACGCGGCCCAGCTTGCGGGGCATGCCGAATGGAGCGCGCTCCTGACGTTCCTGCCGGGAGAGGCTGCGGGGAGCTCGCGCTGGCGTATGCGCGCCGATTCGAACCTGATCGACGTCGCGAGCCGCCTGCCCGAGCCCTTTGCCAAGGCTTCCGGCACGGCGCTGCCGCTGCGTGTCGAGGTACAGGCCGGTGCCGACGCCGGGCAATTGCGCCTGAGCCTCGGGGAGCGGCTGCGCGCCTGGGTGGCGCTCAATCGAAGCGGTGAGCTGTGGCGCATCGAGCGCGGCGCGGTACGTCTCGCGTCCACGACACCGGTGCTGCCCGCGGAACCGGTGTTGTCCCTCGAAGGACGTGTCGGCCGCCTCGACCTGCCGGCGTATCTCGCGCTGTGGCTGCAGGTCGGCCGGGATGCGGCGCTGCCTGCGCTGCGCGCGCGGCTGACGACCTCCCAGCTGGTCGCCGGCGAGCGCAGCTACCCGGAGGTGAGCGTAGCGATGGATGCGAGCCGCGCGGGCGGACAGCTGCAGCTGCAGTCCGCGGACCTCTCCGGCACGGTGCGCTGGCCGGCGGTGGTGAGCGGCGCACACCCGGCGTGGGTGCACCTCGCCAGGCTCAGGGCGCAACCCGGCGACCCCGTACTGCTGGCCGAAATCATGGCCGCACTCGGAGCCGTGGCTCAACTCTCCATCGATGATCTGCAGTGGCAGGGCCATTCGCTCGGCAGGTTCGGCGCGACGCTCGCCGCGGGGGCGGGCGCACTCGAGGTGGACGAGTTGCATCTGGCCGGTGACAACGAGGACACCCGCGGCGCGCTGCAATGCCGGGATGGCGCCTGCCGCCTGCAATTCAGCCTCGACAGCCGCGACGCCGCGGCCACGCTGTCCACCTTTGGCTTGCGGCCGGACCTCGACGCGAGCCACGCACAACTGCAGGGCGAGTTGCAATGGCCGCAGCAGGCAGCCGCCTCCCTTGCAACGCTCGACGGACGCCTCCATATGCAGCTCGAGCAGGGCGTCACCCGCGCCGCGGGGGCGGACCGGGCGGGCGTTCCTTTCGCGCTGCTGGCCGTGCCGGCGCTGACCGCGGGCATGAGTCCGGGGCTGAACTTCTCACGCCTGACGGCGGACTTCGTGCTGCACGACGGGCAGGCGATGACCTCCAACCTGCACTTCGACGGTGACGCGGAGATCCTGGTGCGCGGCCGGACCGGGCTGCTCGCGCACGACTACGATGAGCAGGCGTGGATCCTGCGTGGCGAGGAGCGTCTGCCGGCTGCCGTGCGCCGGTTCGGACCGACGCCCAGGGTTGCGGCGGTGTGGCTGTCGCTGCGCGAGTTGTTCAGCGGCCCGGCCGCGGATCGCTCGGGTGCCGCGCTGAGTTTGCGGGGCAGCTGGGATGACCCGATCGTGACGCCTGCGGAATGAGGTGACGGATGAAGGTAGCCGCAATACAGATGACGTCCGGACCGGACGTGACGGCGAACCTCGAGCAGGCGCGCGCGCTGCTCGAGGACGCGGTGGGGCGCGGCGCACGACTCGCGGCGCTGCCGGAGAATTTCTCCTTCATGGGATTGAAGGACGCCGACAAGCGCGGCGTGGCGGAAGCCGACGGCAGCGGCCCGGCGCAGGATTTCCTGGCGGCGAGCGCGCGGCGCCTGCGCCTGTGGATCGTGGGCGGCACGGTGCCGCTGCGCGCCGGCGCCGACGGGCGCGTGGCGGCCGCTTCGCTGGTGTACGACACCGACGGGCAGCGCGTCGCCCGCTACGACAAGATTCACCTGTTCGATGTCGACATTCCCGGCCGTGCCGAGAGCTACCGGGAGTCGGCGCACGTCGCTCCCGGCTCGAGTCCCGCGGTAATCGACACGCCGGTGGGCCGGCTGGGGCTGTCGGTGTGCTACGACGTGAGGTTTCCGGAACTCTACCGGCACCTGAGTGCCGCCGGCGCGCAACTGCTGGCGGTGCCATCGGCGTTCACCAGCCCCACCGGGCGGGCGCACTGGGAGACCCTGCTGCGTGCCCGGGCAATCGAGAATCTCTGTTATGTTGTGGCGCCGGCGCAGTCCGGCTTCCATCCGAGTGGACGTGAGACCTACGGTGACAGCATGATCGTGGATTATTGGGGACGAGTCCTGCAGCGCGTGCCACGGGGCCGCGGCTGCGCCGTGGCGGAAGTGGATCTGGCGCGGCAGATGGGTGTGCGCGAGAGCTTTCCGGCGCTGCTGCACCGCGCCCTCGCGGACGCAAGTACGCGTCCGTGAACGAGGCCCCCATGAGTGATGCCCCGCTTGCCGACCCGCTACAGCTGGCCCGCGACCTCATCCTGCGGCCGAGCGGCCTCGATGACGGGCGCCTCGACCGGGTGTTCGGCGAAGTGCTCACGCATTCGGTGGATTTCGCCGACCTGTACTTCCAGCTCACGCACCAGGAGTCCTGGTCGCTCGAGGACGGCATGGTCAAGGACGGCAGCGCCAGCATCGAACAGGGCGTTGGCGTGCGGGCACTCGCCGGTGAGAAGACCGGGTTCGCCTACTCGGACGAGATCGTGCTGCCGGCGCTCGAGGAGGCCTCGCGTGCCGCGCGCGCCATCGCGGTGCAGGGCGGCGAGCGGCGCGTCTGCCCGTGGCGGGCGCAGACCGGGCACCGGCTGTATCTGCCGGAGGATCCCGCGGCCGCGCTCGCCATCCCGGACAAGATCGCCTGGCTCGAGCGCGTCGATCGCGAGGCGCGGCGCATCGATCCGCGCGTCGTGCACGTCACCGCGAGCGTGGTGGCCGTGCACGAAGTGGTGCTCATCGCCACCAGCGACGGGGAGCTGGCCGCGGACGTACGTCCGCTGGTGCGTTTCAACGTCTCGGTGCTGGTGGAACAGGGCGGCCGGCGCGAACAGGGCTACGCCGGCGCTGGCGGCCGCTATTCGCTCGCCGAGCTCGTCGCAGGCGAGCGGCCGCTCGCACTGGCGCGCGAAGCCGTGCGCCAGGCGCTCGTCAATCTCGAGGCGCGCCCGGCGCCCGCCGGCACCATGACGGTGGTGCTGGGTCCGGGCTGGCCCGGGATCCTGCTGCACGAGGCGATCGGGCATGGGCTCGAGGGTGACTTCAACCGCAAGGGCACCTCCGCATTCGCCGGCCGCATCGGCGAGCGGGTGGCGGCGCCGGAGTGCACGGTGGTCGATGACGGCACGCTCACCGCGCGCCGGGGCTCACTCAACATCGACGACGAAGGCACGCCGACCCGGTGCACCACCCTGATCGAGAACGGCGTGCTGCGCGGCTACATGCAGGACCGCCTGAACGCCCGACTGATGGGCGCGCAACCGACCGGCAACGGGCGGCGCGAGTCGTTCGCGCACATGACGCTGCCGCGCATGACCAACACCTACATGCGGCCCGGTCCGCATGCGCCGGAGGAAATCATCCGCTCGGTGCAGCGCGGCATTTACGCGGTCAATTTCGGCGGCGGGCAGGTGGATATCACCTCCGGCAAGTTCGTGTTCTCAGCGAGCGAGGCGTATGCCATCGAGAACGGTCGCGTGGGCGCGCCCCTCAAGGGCGCGACCCTGATCGGCAATGGTCCTGACGTGCTGACGCGCGTCTCGATGGTCGGCAACGACCTGAAGCTCGACGACGGTGTTGGAACCTGCGGCAAGGATGGGCAGAGCGTTCCCGTCGGCGTCGGGCAGCCGACGCTCAGGATCGAAGGACTCACGGTCGGCGGCACCGCCTGAGCGTTCCGACTGTCGCAGCGCGGCGTCATGTACCCTATACGCAGTTACCGCGACATAATCGGATCCCTGACGAAGCTGTGATTCTCCACACACCCGATTGGGTCGCGAGTCCGTAACGTGCATCGGGCGAGCCGAACCCCGCGTAAAGGAGTCCCGATGTACGCCGACGACGCCACTTTCGAGTCCCCGCAGCTCAACCTGCCGGCAGACGAGCTGGCCGAAATCAGCCGACGCGCTGCTGTGCGTCAGGGGGACTTTCGCGTCGACGGCTGGAAACCCTCGCTGCTGGAGCGCCTCGCGAAGCTCTTCGGCCGCGACTGACCTGACGCACCCGTCGACGGCGGTTCCAACTTCGGGGCCGGGCGCGCTACGATGGGTGCCATGTCGCGGCACAGCCCCCATTTCTCCCGCCCTGTTTACGAAGGGCTGCCCTGGTTTTACATAACCTGCGGAGTGGCGGCGCTCGTGGCCAGCTACCTGCTCGCCGCCCGCGGCGCCTTGAGCCTGCTCACCGGTGCGCTCGGGTTGGTGATCCTGGTCGGCGGGATCGTCGTGCTGCTGCGGCGGCGCGATTACCGCGACATGCGATCGCAGTACGCGAACCCCGATTCGCTCAGCGGCAAGGATCCGCCGTAGCGGCTACTTGATCGGCGCCGGCTCTACGGTGGGCGCCGGGTGCTCGGTCGCCGGCGCGGCGCGCGCGACCTCCGAATGGACGCCCGGATCGGTGTCGGTGAAGGAGCCGCGGCCACGCGACGCGCGCTCATCCACATAAATCAACTCGTGCTTGCCGATCAGCACGACGTCGCCGTCGTTGAGGTAATGACGGCGCACGCGGTTGGATTTCACGTAGATCCCGTTGGTGCTGTTGAGGTCCTCGACCACGCAGGAATGCGGTGTGGTGATCACCTGGCAGTGATGACGGCTGATGAAGCGGCTGTCGATCTGCACGTCGTTGTCCGGGGTGCGCCCGACAATGACCCGGCCGATACGCAGGGGGATTTCCTGCACGGTGCGGCCGTCGGTCGCCACCAGCAGGCGACCGAGCGTGGCGCCGGGCTCGGGGGTCGCCGCGGGCGCGGCGCCGGCGGCCTCGGCCGGCGGCGGCGGCTGGGGGCGCGCGGCATATTCGACCCACTGCAGCTCACGCACCGCGCTGATGATATCCGCGCGCGTGACCGTGCCGCGATCCGAGGTGTAGGCGGCCATCATGGCGGTATCGCACAGGGTGTTGATCAGCCGCGGTACGCCGCCGCAGTAGCGAAACACCTCGGCAAACGTATCGGCGGCGAAAATCTCACGGTCCCCGGCCCCGGCAACCTCCAGCCGGTGCTGGATGTAGCCGTGCGTTTCCGCCTCCGACAGCGTTTGCAGGTGGAACCGCAGCCGCACGCGCTGCATGAGCTGCGCGAGCTCGGGCGCGTCGAGCTTGTCGTTGAGCTCGGGCTGTCCGGCGAGAATGATCCGCAGCACCTTGTCCTTGGTGGTCTCCACGCCCGACAGCAGGCGGATCTCCTCCAGCACGCGCATGGTGAGGTTCTGCGCTTCATCGACAATCAGCAGCACCTTGCGGCCGGCGGAGTACTGTTCGATCAGGAAGCTGTTGACCGTGCTGATGAGCTCGGCCTTGCGCATCTTGAAGGGCGAGAAGCCGAACTGCACCAGCACCGCCTGCAGGAAATCGATGGCCGACACCTGGGTCTGGTTGATCTGCGCCACCACCACGTCCGCCGGTACTTCCTTGAGGAAGGATTCGATCAGCGTGGTCTTGCCCGAGCCGATCTCGCCGGTGATCACCACGAAGCCGTCGGTGAACCAGATGGTCGACTCCATGTACGCCTTGGCGCGGGCGTGCTGCTTCGACAGGTACAGGAACTGCGGGTCCGGGCTCAGCCGGAACGGCAACTCCTTGAGCTTGAAGGGTTCCAGATACATCGCAGCCGATGTTACGGGATGCGAACGCCGACGGCCAAATCCTTGAGCAGGCGTCGCGCGCGAGCGTCGCGCCGGGCGGCGGTCGGCTCGACTACGGTGCAGTGGCCGAGCTTGCGCCCGGCCCGCGGCTGCTTGCCGTAGTCGTGCAGGTGCACGCCCTCCAGCGCCAGCAGCGTCTCGCGTGCGGGCATCTGCCCGATGAGATTGATCATGGCGCTGTGCCCGAGCGCGCGGGTGGCGCCGAGCGGCAGGTCGAGGATGGCGCGCAGGTGATTCTCGAACTGACTGGTGGCGGCGCCCTCGATGGTCCAGTGTCCGGAGTTGTGCACGCGCGGCGCCATCTCGTTGGCGATGAGCCTGCCGCGGCGCACGAAGAACTCCAGCGTCAGGATGCCGGTATAGCGAAAATGCGCCAGCACGCGCGTGAGATAGCGCGCGGCCAGGCGCTGCCAGCGCGGCGGCCCGAAAGGCGCACAGGTGAGTCGCAGGATTCCCCCGCCGTGGACGTTGCCGCACAGCGGATAGACGGCGAGCTGGCCGCTCAGGCTGCGCGCGCCGATGACCGACGCCTCGCAATCAAACGGCACCCACTCCTCGTACAGGAGAGGCGCCTTGCCGAGCGCGCTCCAGGCCCGCCGCGCGTCCGCGGCGGTGTGGATCACGGCCTGACCCTTGCCGTCGTAGCCGAGCCGGCGCGTCTTGAGCACGCCGGGCAGGCCGATGGCGCCGATGGCGCGCGTCAGCTGTGCGGGTGAGCTCACGGCGCGCCAGCGCGTGGTGGGAATCCTCAGGCGCTCGAACAGTCGCTTCTCGGCCACCCGGTCCTGGCCGGCGGCGAGCGCCGCGATCGGTGGACAGATACGTGCACCGTGCACGCGCGCCACGGCACGCAGGCTGGCCACCGACACGTTCTCCCAGTCGAAGGTCAGCACCTCGCAGCGCCGCGCGAGACGTGTGAGGAGCCTGTGATCGGTAAAGGCGCCGTGCAGCAGGGGGGCGACCTGGCCCGCGGGCGCCTCGCGTGCCGGGTCCAGACACAGGAAATCAAGCCCGAGCGGATAACCCGCCAAAGCGAGCATGCGGCCGAGCTGGCCGGCGCCCACGATGCCGACGGTCATGTGCGCGGCGTCGCGCGCGGATCGGGGTTGCCGAGCACGCCGGCGGTCTGGCGTTCACGATACGCTTCCAGCGCCGTGGCGATGGCGGGGTGCTTGTTGGCGAGGATCGCCGCCGCACACAGCGCGGCGTTGGTCGCGCCGGCCGCGCCGATCGCGAACGTTGCCACCGGCACGCCCGCCGGCATCTGCACGATCGACAACAACGAATCCAGTCCCCCCAGGGACTTCGACTGCACCGGCACGCCGAGCACCGGCAGGCTGGTCTTGGCGGCGGCCATGCCGGGCAGGTGAGCGGCGCCGCCGGCGCCGGCGATCAGCACCTCGAGGCCGCGGGCGCGGCTGCCGGCGGCGTATTCGAACAACAGGTCGGGCGTACGGTGCGCCGACACGACGCGCACTTCGTAGGGGACCGCGAGCTTGTCCAACAGCTCGGCGGCGGACTGCATCGTCTCCCAGTCGGACGATGAGCCCATGATGATGCCGACCAGCGGTTTCATCACGGCATTGTATCGAACAATGCGCGCAGCGCACGAAACAGCTCTCTGGCCGCGGCTCCTGCGCCGGCGGCGCGCGCGCGCTCCGCCTGGGCGGCGCTGACACGCTGCTCCCACTGCCCTCGATCGATATCCGGGCGCCAGCGCGCCAGCTCCGCCAGGGCCGGCGCGCCTTCCGCGATCAGCCGCTCGCGCCAGAGGCTGACGCGTTTGAAGCGCTCGGTCTCGCGCGCGGCACGAGCGCTGTGCGCGGCGAGCGCGGCGCGGATCGGCTCCAGTTCCACCCCGCGCATCAGCTTGCCGATGTACTGGCGCTGGCGCGCTGCGGCGGCGCGGCTGGTGATGTCGCGCGCCGCGCGGATCGCCTCGCTCAGGGCCTCCGGCAGCTGTAGCGCCTCAAGCTCCGCCTCCCGCAGGCGCACGAGCGCCTCGCCCAGCTGCTGGGCGGCCAGCGCGGCGCGCTTGCGCGCGCTCTTGCTGGGAGGGAGCGGGGTGTCGTCGGCGGTCACGGGCTGCGGTGAGCCATGCCAGGGGGTGAGTTACAATTTAAGCCCAACGCTCACGCGAATCACGCACGATGCAACCAGCGCCCGCAGCCGGGGCAATCCGGCAACTCACTGACGTCGCCAGCCTCGCGCTCGAGGAGGCGCGCCGCCAGGGAGCCTCGCAGTGCGAAGCCGACGCCTCGCTCTCCCAGGGGCTGTCGGTGAGCGTGCGCCTGCGCGAGGTCGACACGCTCGAGTATCAGCGCGACCGCGGACTCGGAGTGACCGTCTACTTCGGCCAGCGCAAGGGCTCGGCGAGCACCGCGGATCTGACGGCCGCCGCGGTGCGCGAGACGGTGGAAAAGGCCTGCGCGATCGCCCGTTACACCGCCGCGGATCCGTATGCCGGGCTGGTCGAGCCCGAGGCGCTGGCCCGCGAGATCCCCGACCTCGATCTCGATCACGCCTGGGACCTCGCCCCGGAGCGCGCGATCGAGCTGGCGCGCGAATGTGAGGCCGCGGGCTTGGCGGTAGATGCCCGCATTACCAACTCCGAGGGCGCATCCGTGAGCAGTCAGCGCAACACGGGTGTCTACGGCAACTCGCTCGGCTTTCTCGCCGGTTACACGGCCACCAGCCACTCGATCAGCTGCTCGCTCATCGCGCAAGCCGGCGATGACATGCAGCGCGACTACTGGTACACCGTGGCGCGCGACCCGGCCGAGCTTGAAGCCGTCGCCAGCGTCGGCCGCACCGCAGGTGTACGCGCCGTGGCCCGGCTCGATGCACGCCGCCTCACGACCCGCAAGGTCCCGGTGGCCTTCACGCCCGACATGGCGCGCGGCCTGTTCAGACACCTGGTCGGCGCGATCAGCGGCACGAGCCAGTACCGCAAGTCCTCGTTTCTGCTGAACGCGGCCGGCGAGCAGATTTTTCCGGCGTTCCTGCAGATGCAGGAGCGGCCGCACATCCGCAAAGCCCTCGCCAGCAGCCCGTTTGACCAGGAAGGCGCCGCCACGCGCGATCGGGAGCTGGTCCGCGACGGAGTGCTGAGCGGCTACGTGCTCGGCAGCTACTCCGCACGGCGCCTGGGGCTGACCACCACCGGCAACGCCGGCGGCATTCACAACCTCATCGTCACCAGCACGCACGGAGCGCTGGATGCGGCGGGGTTCCTCAGGCGCCTGGACACGGGGCTGCTGGTGACCGAGTTGATGGGACAGGGCGTGAACGGCGTGACCGGCGACTACTCGCGCGGCGCGAGCGGCTTCTGGGTGGAGCACGGCGCCATCGTGCACCCGGTGCACGAGATCACCATTGCCGGCAACCTGAGGCCCATGTACCGGCACATCGTGGCGCTCGGCGACGACTGTGACGTGCGCGGCGGCATCCGCACCGGCTCGGTGCTGCTCAGCGAGATGACGATTGCCGGGGAGTGAGCTGCAGCGCCGGCCGCGCACCTTCATCGACCAGGTCGCGTAGCGTGAGCTCGCCGCAGCGATGACGGCGCGCATCCTCGACACCGGCCAGCAGCCGGTCGACCGGGGGGATGGGCAGGTTACGGGGCGCGACGTGGCCGCTGCCGTAGTTGCGCGCGATGTCGAGTATCTCGTAGACGCCGATGCGCCCGATGTCGCGCGCCGGGACCAGCTCGTCGTTGTCGGTGACGATCAGGAGTCCCGCGCGCTCGAGCGTCGCGGCCATCTGCGCCACCGCGATGCCTGGCAGTCCCAGCTCCGTGGCGAGGCGATTCACGCTCCAGCGCTGTCCGCCGGCGACATGCGTGCGGCCCACGAAGTACATCAGTTTCAGCGCCAGCTGCTCGAGCTCCACGCTCGAGAGCCGCAGCTGCTGCAGCCCCAGACGCAGGTACGTGGGGTTCTGCACGTAGAACGACAGCTGCGCGCCGGCGAGCAGGATCAGCCAGCCGAAATACGTCCACAGCAGCGCCGCCACCACGAACGCGAATCCCGCGTACACGATGGTGAGGCGCGTGGAGTACATGACGAACTCGGTGAACATCCTGCCGACGGCGGCCCACAGGATGCCGCCCACCAGCGCCCCGATGAGCGCCGCACGCCACTGCACGCGCGTGTTGGGAATCAGCATGTACATGGCGGTGAAGAACGCCGTGACCATCACGTAGGGCGCCAGACTGATGCCGGTGCCGCGCAGACGGTGCAGCAGCGGCAGCTGCACCACCTCCTGCACCGGGGCGCTGCTCAGGGCCGCGTGCGACAGCCCCACGAAGCCCACCAGCAGCACCGGGCCGGCGATGAGCAGGCTGGTGTACTCCGCCAGCCGCCGTGCAAAGCTGCGCGGCTGGTCGACGTGCCACAGAAAGTTGAAGCTGTCCTCGACCTTCTTGATGGTGCCCACCAGGGTCCAGGCGAGCAGCGCCAGCCCCACCGACCCCACCACGCCGCTGCTGACGTGGCTGGCGAACTGCACCACGCGCGTGGTGAGCTCGGTCGCCGCCGCGCCGCCGACCGGGCGAAAGAGCTCGTAGACGATCGGCTCCAGGTCACGGTACCCGCCGAAGGCCTTGAGTATGGCGAAACTGAAGGCGAGCAGCGGGATGAGCGACAGGAGCGACGTGTACACCAGGCTCATGGCGCGCAGGTTGATCTCCCCGCGCCACAGGTCACGCACCACCGCATACGGGTAGCGCAGCACGCGCAGACTCCACCCGAGCAGGCCGGCGCGCACCGAGGCCGGTCCGAAGAAGCACCAGTCGAGAAAGGCCTGGATGCGCATCCACATGGCTTAAGGATACAGTGCTCAACGCCTTAGATGCGGTGCCCCATGACGGCAAACTCAGGATTTCCACAACGGATCGTCTGTCTGACCGAGGAGACGACCGAGACGCTGTATCGGCTCGGCGAGGATTGGCGCATCGTCGGTATCTCGGGCTTCACCGTGCGCCCGCCGCGCGCGCGCCGCGAAAAGCCGCGGGTCTCCGCGTTCACCAGCGCCCGCACCGACCGCATCGTGGCGCTGCAGCCTGACCTGGTGCTCGGCTTCTCCGACCTGCAGGCCGACATCGCCGCCGAGCTGGTGCGCGCCGGCCTCGAGGTGCACGTCTTCAATCACCGCAGCGTCGCGGACATCCTGCGCATGATCCGCACGCTCGGCGGCATGATCGGCTGCGAGGGCAAGGCGCAAGCGCTGGTGGCTGAGCTGGGCGCGGGACTGGCGCAGGTGCGCGCGCGGGCCGCAAGCCTGGCGCGCCGTCCGCGCGTGTATTTCGAGGAATGGGACGATCCCATGATCAGCGGCATCCAGTGGGTGTCGGAGCTGGTGACACTCGCCGGCGGCGAGGAGTGCTTTCCCGAGCTCGCGCGCCAGGGGCTGGGGCGCAATCGCATCATCGCCGATCCGCTGGAAGTGCCGCGGCGCGCTCCCGACATCGTGCTCGGCTCATGGTGCGGCAAGAAGTTCCAGCCGCAGCGCCTGGCTGCGCGGCCCGGGTGGGACGCCATCCCCGCGGTGCGCGACGGCTACGTGCGCGAGATCAAGTCATCGCTCATCCTGCAGCCCGGACCCGCGGCGCTGACCGACGGCGTGCGCGCGATCCAGGGCATCATCGAGGAATGGGCGCAGCGCGCCTAACTCATGCCGCGCCGTTCGCGGATCAGTTCGTAGGCTTCGATGATCTGCTGCGTGCGCTGCTTGGCGTGCGCCATCATCGACTCCGGCAAGCCGTTGGCCTTGAGCTTGTCGGGATGATGGCGGTGCAGCTGCCGGCGGTAGGCCTTGATGACTTGCGCATCGCTCGCACCCGCCGTGGTCTCGAGCACGCTGTAGGCCTCCTCGAGCGAGCGGTCGCGCGCCGCCGCGCCGGCGCCGCGCGCCGCACCCGGGCGAAAGCCGCCGCGCTGGATGCGCGACACCGCCTCGATGTGGGCGAGCTCGAGGGGCGAGATGCCCAGCGCCGCGGATATCCGTCCCACGAGGGGCCGCACCGGGCCTTGCAGGTTGTTGCCGGCGAGCGCCGCGCGTATCTGGATCTCGAGGAACACGCGCAGCAGGTCGGGCCGGCCGCGGCAGGCGCGCCTGAGACCGGTGAGCTCGGTGCCGAGGTCGAATGCGGGGAGCTTGCCGGCGGTGAAGCAGGCGATCGCCTCGCGCACCTGCGCGACATCGAGGCGCAGGTCACCCATGACGGCGCGCGCGGCGGAGATTTCCAGCTCCGACACGCGGCCGTCGGCCTTGGCGAGATAGCCCATGACGCGGAAAGTGGCGCGGAAGAAGCGCTCGCCAATCGCAACGACGCCCTCGCCCGCGGACAACCTCGCCTGCAGCTCATCGCTGTGCTCATCGAACTGATGCCCGAGCAGCACTCCGAGCACGGCCCCGATCGGACCGAGCGCGGCCGCACCCAGCAGGCCGCCGGTGAGTTTGCCGATCCATTTCATGCTCATGGCTTGGCGTCAGGCCCGAAGGGTGTCGCAGGCTCAAAGGGCCGCTATAGTACCAAGCGCATGCCGGCGCCCGTCGTGTACCGAACCGAACTCACCGGCCTTACCCGCATCCACGAGGGCAAGGTGCGCGACATCTACGCCGTCGGTGACGACACGATGCTCATCGTGACCACCGACCGGCTGTCGGCTTTCGACGTGGTGCTCCCCGATCCGATTCCCGACAAGGGGCGCGTGCTGAACGGCATCTCCAACTTCTGGTTCGCGCGCACCCGGCACCTGGTGCCGAATCACCTGACGGGCCGGGAGCCGGCGGAGGTAGTCAGGGACGAGGGCGAACGCGCCCTGCTGGCCGGGCGGGCGGTGATCGTGCGGCGGCTGAAGGCGTTGCCCATCGAGGCGGTGGTGCGCGGCTATCTCATCGGCTCGGGCTGGAAGGACTACCAGGCGAGCGGGCGCGTGTGCGGGATCGCCCTGCCTCCGGGACTGAAGCTGGCCGGGCGGTTGCCGCAGCCGTTGTTCACGCCGGCGACCAAGGCGCAGATCGGCGCTCACGATGAGAACATCGGTTTCGAGGAAATGGCCGCGCTCATCGGTGCAGAGCTTGCCGCCGCGGTACGCGACGCCGCGCTGGCGCTGTATGGGTTCGCGGCCGAACACGCGCGCAGCCGCGGCATCATCATCGCCGACACCAAGTTTGAATTCGGCGTCGACAGCCAGGGCAGGCTGACGCTCATCGACGAAGTGCTGACGCCGGACTCCTCGCGCTTCTGGCCCGCGGACAGCTATCGCGCGGGTGTGAGCCCGCCGAGCTTCGACAAGCAGTTCGTACGCGACTACCTGGAGACCCTCGACTGGAACAAGCGGGCACCGGGACCGAAACTGCCGCCCGAGATCATCGCGCGCACCAGCGACAAGTACCGCGAAGCGCTCGCGCGCCTGACGGCCTGAGTTTTTGGCGCATACGGCCAGCCTGATTGCGATGGGCTAGACTGTGGCCATGATGCTGCCGGCCTGGATTGCGCCATCGATTCTGTCCGCCGATTTTGCCCGGCTCGGAGCGGAGGTCGACGCGGTGCTCGCCGCCGGCGCCGATCTCATTCACTTCGACGTGATGGACAACCACTACGTGCCGAATCTCACCATCGGTCCGATGGTGTGTGCGGCGTTGCGCAGGCACGGCGTCAAGGCGCCGATCGACGTGCATCTCATGGTCCGTCCGGTCGATCGCATCGTGCCGGACTTCGCCGCCGCCGGCGCCACGTTCATCACCTTTCACCCGGAAGCCTCCCAGCACATCGATCGCACCATCGCCCTGATCCGCGAGCACGGCTGCCAGCCGGGACTGGTGTTCAATCCTGCCACCCCGCTCGACTACCTCGACTACACCCTCGAGCAGCTGGATATGGTGCTCATCATGTCGGTGAATCCCGGCTTTGGCGGTCAGCAGTTCATTCCGACCACGCTGCGCAAACTCTCTGATGCGCGCGCCCGCATCGACAGGGCAGGCCGCGCGGTGCGCCTCGAGGTCGATGGCGGGATCAAGACCGATAACATCCGTTCGGCGGCACAGGCCGGGGCGGACACGTTCGTCGCCGGATCGGCGATCTTCGGCAGTCGCGACTACGGTGAGACCATCCGGGAGATGCGGCGCCTGAGCGCCACCTGACGGCGCAGCGCCTGCGGATGAGCCGCGGATTACGCGCTACGGGTCCTCATCCTCGTCGTCGTCTTCGTCATCATCATCGTCGTCGAGGTCGAGCGGGCTGGCGGCCTTGGTGACGGTGGCGGTGGCGGCGGCCGGTTTCGCGGGCACGATGACCGGGCGCGTCTTCATCTTCGGCCGGGCGTTGAAGACCACGATGGTCTTGCCCGTGGCGCGCAGCAGGCCCTGCTCCTCCAGCACCTTGAGCACCCGGCCGGCCATCTCGCGCGAGCAGCCGACCAGGCGCGAGAGCTCCTGACGGCTGACCTTGATCTGCATGCCTTCCGGGTGCGTCATGGCGTCGGGTTCGCCGCATAGATCCATGATGGCGTGCGCCACGCGGCCGGTGACATCGACGAAGGCGAGATCGCCCAGCTTGCGGTTGGTGCGGTCGAGGCGCGTGGCCAGTTGCGTGGCGAGCTCGAACACCAGCCCCGGACTCTCCGCGGCAATCTGCCGGAAGCGCGGGTAAGTCATCTCCGCGAGCTCGCACTGGTTGCGCGTGCGGACCCAGGCGCTGCGTGTAGGCTGCTCGTAGAACAGTCCCATCTCGCCGAAGAACTGCCCGCGGTTGAGGTAGGCCAGCACCATTTCGTTGCCTTCCTCATCCTCGATCATCACTTCCACCGAACCGCTGATGATGTAGTAGAGGACGTCCGGCAGGTCGCCGGCGTGGATGACGACGGTCTTGGAGGGGACCGCGCGGATGCGGCAGTAACTCAGGAACCGGTTGATCGCGGGGATCTCGCTTAAGGGCTTGATGTTCTCTTCCATAGCGGCTCCCGGGAGATATACAACCTTCAGGACTCATCAAACCCAGTAGGCAGTGCCCGTCATGACACGGGCCGTGTGCCGCATGAGGGCGCACAGCGGTGCGGGCAGACGGGCGCCGCCGGCAGCCGCGGCCGCCGCGCCATGCGCGATCTCTTCCGCCCTCATGGTCTCAAGTATCGCACGGCTGCGCGTGTCGCTTGCCGGGAGTCTGCCGAGGTGATCATCGAGGTGCCCCTCGACCTGACGCTCGGTCTCGGCCACGAACCCCAGACTGGCGCGATCGCCCATCAGCGCGGCGGCCGCGCCGATGGCGAAGGATCCGGCGTACCAGAGCGGATTGAGGAGACTCGGCCGGGCGGCGAGCTCCTTCAGGCGCGTCTCGCACCACGCGAGGTGATCGGATTCGGAGCGCGCCGCGGCCATCAGCATGTCGCGCGTCGCGGCGGAGCGGGCGACGAAAGCCTGACCGTGATACAGCGCCTGCGCGGCCAGCTCACCGGCGTGGTTGACGCGCATGAGCGCCGCGCTGGCACGCCGTTCCGCAGCCGGCAGGGGGTTGAGCGCCTGGTCCGAACCGCCCGGGACGGGCCGGGATGTCCTGGCCGGCGCAAAGACGGATCGCAGTCCACGGTCAAGGGCGGCGATGGCAGAGTCGAGAAGGCGACCGGACTCCATATTTAGGTCCTCTATTATAGAGGGCAATTACGGGCGGCAAACCCTCGCGGGGGCCGCAGGCGCCCCTTTGCATTGCCGCACCTGCTTGAGTACACTTCCCCGCCTTTTTCCGGCCCCGGCCGGCCCCAGGGGTTCTCCCCCGACGGCGGGCGCACCGCCACGAGTGACCTATGAAGACCGTATTTGCCAGGCCCGGTACCGTCCGGGGCGATTGGTTCGTCGTCGACGCCAGCAACAAGACGCTCGGGCGGCTGGCCTCGCAGATTGCCCATCGCCTCAAGGGCAAGCACAAGGTTGATTACAGCCCGCACGTGGACATGGGCGACCACATCGTGGTGGTGAATGCGCAGAAGATCCGTGTCACCGGGCGCAAGCTCTCCGACAAGATCTACTACCACCATACCGGTCACATCGGCGGCATCAAGTCGATCGCTCTCGAGAAGCTCCTCAGCGAGCACCCCGAGCGCGTGATCGAGTTCGCAGTCAAGGGCATGCTGCCGAAGAACCCGCTCGGCCGGCGCATGTTCAGGAAGCTGCACGTGTTTGCAGGCGGTGAGCATCCCCACAAGGCGCAGCAGCCGAAGCCGCTCGCGATTCAATAGGACCGAACATGGCAGCGACCCAGCACAATCACTACGGCACCGGCCGTCGCAAGACCGCGACGGCGCGCGTGTATCTGAAGGCCGGCAGCGGGCGTATCACGGTGAACGACCGTTCGCTCGAGCAGTTCTTCGGCCGTGAGACCGGCCGCATGATAGTGCGCCAGCCGCTCGAGGCGGTGAAGCTCCTCACCAATTTCGATATCTCCGTCAGGGTCGACGGCGGCGGCATCACCGGCCAGGCGGGCGCGATCCGTCACGGCATCACCCGCGCGCTCATCGAGTACGATGAGAGCCTGCGCAGGCCGCTGCGCGCCGCGGGCTTCGTGACGCGCGATGCGCGTGAAGTCGAGCGCAAGAAGGTCGGACGCCGCAAGGCCCGCCGCGGGCCGCAGTACTCGAAGCGTTAGGCTTCGGCGGGCAGCGGGGCACGCCGCTCCGTGCTCACCCGCTCGATTTTGTATCCCGCCACTCCTGGGGGATCGTCTAGTGGTAGGACAACGGACTCTGACTCCGTTTACCTAGGTTCGAATCCTAGTCCCCCAGCCAATTGAAGGGGCCCGTCCATCTGACGGGCCCTTTTTTATAGAACCGCAGGTTCGTCTTAGCGAGTGAGCATTGCCGTCACATCGGACCCGTTGCTCTCGCCGCTGTATACGGCGGTGAGCAGCGGGCTGTGCACGCTGGCGACGGCGCCGGCGATCGCATCCCGGTAGCAGCTCTTCCATTCGCGCTGCTCGTCGAACCGACGACCCTCATCTCCGCAGACCGACCGCGCTGCGCCCTTGATGCGCTTATAGAGGGTGGTTGCGCCGGCGACCGTGGACAGATTCAGGTCGCGGTATGTGACGGTCATGGTGCGCAGGCCATTCGCCCGGTTTGACGCCAGCGCCGGAGCCATGCACAGCAGGCCGACGACACACGCGAACGCTGCGGGGCGTGAGAATGACCGATGTATCCATTTGCAGGTGTTCATTGCGGTTCTCCATGTTGCGTTTCCAAGGACCGCAGGCAGATATGCGCCCGGGCCGCATGAGGTTTGCCTGAATCCTCGTGTCGATTTGATGCTGCTTCCCTGCAAAAGGACAAAGCCCGCGCGAAGAGCGGTCACTGCCGCGGGCATGAGCGGGAGGAATCGAGCCCTCAGAGGCAGCGGCGGAGCTCAAGCCGCAGGCCCGGGCATCAGCGACAACCGGAAGCGCCGCGAAGCGGTGGCGGCGGGCGTTCCCGCCGCGGCCGCGGCACGCCGAGCCAGCTCAAGTCACGGGGTCACTTGTCCACGATAATGATCGGATCGAGCAGCTTGTTGCCGACCCTGACGGTGTACTTGTAGGCCGGCGCGTCCCCGCTAACGGCCTTCAGAGTGCCCCTGAAGTGTTTGCTCGGGAACGCGCCTGGCTCCGGCTCGTTGAAGGGCCACGCGCTGCCGCCGCCGAGCAACACAAACGAGAGCGTGAATTCCTCATCCTTGCTTACCCATTCGAGCGCCGTTCGCTGCCGCGCGCGCGCGTGTCCGTCGTTGGGCGTGCACAGGATGGTGCCGTTCCTGATCTGGATGTTGATCGGTGCCATGGACGTCTCCTAAGTCAGCCAGCGGGTACCTTGTCGGCCTGCGCCAGCAACTGCCGGAAGCGCGCGTCGCTGTGCAGACTCACGAAATCGGGCGCCGCGCGCACCAGCTGCGTGGGATAGCCGAGCCCCAGCGCGCGGCTCAGGGACGCGAGCGCGGTGGCGGAGTCGCGCTGTTCCAGCGCGATGAGTGCGGCGTAGTAGTGCACGAACATGTCGTCGGAGCCGAGCGCCAGCGCGCGGCTGGCGTAGCGCTGCACGTGATCGGTATCCCCGACACGGGCGCTGTAATAGGCGAGCTGGATCCAGGTCACCGCGTCTTTCGGGTTCACCTCCAGGCTCCGTTGCGCGAGCGCCATGGCGCGGCGGTAGTCGCCCTGCGCCTGGACGCGGCCGGCGTCGGTCTGCCAGAGTGCATCCGCCAGGTTGCCCCACACGCGATGATCCTCGCCCGCGATCTCGGTGGCGCGCGAGAACATGCGCGCAGCGTCGGCGTAGCGACCGAGAAAGTAATACACCGTGCCGGAATTGGAGTACGCGCTGCGGGTCGGCTCCCGCGCCAGTGAGCGCTCGAACGCCGTCGCGGCCCCCTGAAAGTCACCGCTCATCTCGAGCGCGGCTCCCAGGTTGTTGAAGGCCAGGGGACTCGCGGGAATGAGTTCGGTGACACGCCGATAGGTCGCTACCGCCGCGGCGGAGCGGCCATGGCGAAACAGGAAATTGCCGAGCGCCGTCTGTGCGGCCCAGTAGGTCGGCTCGACATCGACCGCCTGGCGATAGGAGTGTTCAGCCTCGGCGGTGCGCTGCTGCCCGTCGTAGGCTTCGCCAAGGCCCACGTAACCGTCGGCATCGCCCGGGTCGCCGCGGATCGCGTTGCGAAAGATCGCCTGCGCCTGGACGCTGCGTCCACTGACCAGGTACAGGTGGCCGAGGGCGGCGGAGACCTCCCGCAGCGAGTCATCGAGCTTCAGCGCCTGTCCACAGGCCGCTTCGGCCTGTGTGACGAGCGCGGTATCGCGTGTCTGGTCGTAACCCATGGCGTAGCGCTGGCACAGTCCAGCGTACGCCAGCGCAAATTTCGGATCCTGCGCGAGCGCCTGGTGGAAGGTCTCGTCGGCCTCCTCGAGTTGCGTGACGCCGGCTGGCCCGTGCAGCTTCGCGAGCCCGGCGAGATACAGGTCGAACGCCACCAGATGGGTGGTCGGAGCCTGGGCGGCCCGTTGCGCGAGCTCGCTCGATAGCACGACCTGCAGCGCGCCGATGATGGAGCGCGCCAGATCGTCTTCGATGGCGAGCAGGTCTTGCCAGGTGCGGTCGTAGGTCTGCGACCAGACGTTGTAGCCAGAACTGGTGTCGATGAGCTGGGCCGTCACGCGCAGGTGATTGCCTTCGCGACGCACGCTGCCCTCGAGTATGTGGCGCACCCCGAGCGTCTGGGCGATGGTGCGTACGTCGGCGCGCCGGTCCTTGAATACAAACGCCGAGGTGCGCGCGGCGACGCGCAGTCCCCGGATGCGCGCCAGCCTGGCGGACAGCTCCTGCGCGAGACCGTCGCCGAGATACGCATTGCCGCCCGCCGGGCTCATGTCGAGGAGCGGCAGCACCGCAATGGTCCGCGGCGGCTGCACGACCACCGAGCCCGCTGCGCCGCCGAAGGGTTCCGCAGGCTGCGGGCCACGCAGGTAACGGCTGATGGCCCAGGGCGCAGCCAGCAGCAGCGCTACGGCCAATATCCCGCCCAGCCACCCGAGCACACGTGGTCTGGGTGCGCCGGCGGGTGATGAGCGGCGCCGGTCCACGAGCGGCCTGACGGTGGCCACCATGCGATAGCCGCGGCCACGCACGCCGGCGATGTAGCGCGGCGCATGCGGGTCATCGCCCAGAGCGTCACGCACCAGCTTCACGCGCTGGCTGATGGTCTCGGGCGTAATGACCAGGCCCGGCCACACCCGTTCGGTGAGCTGATCGAAAGTGACCAGGTCGGGCGCGGCGCGTGCGAGGGTGACCAGCAGCTCGAACGAGAGGTGCGGCAGGGGAATGTCGTTGCCGGCGCGTGTAACGCGCTGTTGGCCGAGATCAACGATCAGATCGTCGACCTGGTACCCCGTCGATCCCGGGCTTGTCGCGGCTGCTGTGTTGTTTTCCATACCCGGCGCCATTCTCCGGGTGGGGGTTCACTGCGCGGGTTCGTCCCCCCGATCTTACGCCGGAACGTGCCACGGCGCGCTGCCGGCCAGCCGTGGCACCCACCCGGCCTGACAGGCCGGGTGGGTGCGCGTTCGACCTCACTTGCTGTTCATGGCCGTCACGGTGGACTCCTTGTTCCTGCCGCCATGCACCGAGGTGAGCAGCGGGCTGTTGACCTTGGCGACCGCATCGGCGATCGCGGCCTGGTAGCAGCTCTTCCACTCCTGATACCGCGCCACGCCGGCTCCGGGCTCGTCGCAGACCGAGTTCGCGGCATGCCTGATGCGCTGATAGAGGGTGGTCGCGCCTTCGATGGTCGAGAGGTTCAGGTCGCGGTAACTGACGGTTGCGCTGCGCGGACCACTCGGGTCTGCCGCCGGCGCCGGCGTGGCGCCCAGAAGACAGGCGACCGAGGTGAACGCGACGGACCAGAACGATGAAGGGTGAATCGATTTGAAGCGGCTCATTTGCGGTTCTCCTTGCTTGGGGTTCCAAAGACCGCAGGCAAGGTATGCGCGGCCGGGCCGTGACGCATGAAGGTGGCCTGAAGCCTCGTGAAGTCTTCGTGAAGCTTGGATGAGGATTTGCCGTGGAATGCCACCCCAGGGCGGGGGCGGCGCGCACGGGCGCGAATAGCGCTAGCGGGTCTGGACGCCGTGTGCGGTGCCGACCAGCAGCACGTCTGCGGGGCGGGCCGCGAACAGGCCGACGCTCACCACGCCGGCGATCTGGTTGAGCTCACGCTCGAGCGCGACCGGATCAGTGATGCTGAGATCGTGCACGTCGAGGATGTGGTTGCCGTTGTCGGTGATGCATCCCTGGCGCCACAGCGGTCGGCCGCCGCGCGCGGTGAGCTGCCGGGCGACCAGCGCGCGCGCCATGGGAATGACCTCGATCGGCAACGGGAAGCGGCCGAGTGTGGTGACCAGCTTGGTGTCGTCGATGATGCACACGAAGTGCCGCGCGGCCGCGGCGATGATTTTCTCGCAGGTGAGGGCGCCGCCGCCGCCCTTGATCAGATGCCGGGCGGCAGTCGCCTCATCAGCGCCGTCGATGTAGAGGGCGAGGTCGGTGAGTTCGTTCAGATCGACGACCGCGATGCCGGCGGCGCGCAGCCGTGCGCTGCTCGCCTGCGAGCTCGACACGGCGCTGCGCACACGAGCGGGACTGGCAGCGAGGGCCTCGATGAACAGGTTCACGGTGGAGCCGGTGCCGACGCCGATGGTGACGCCGCCGGGCACCAGTGCCAGCGCCGCCAGCGCCGCGCGCTGCTTATTTGCCTCAGCATCCGTCGCCATCATCGCCCCCGCGCGCCGGTGACTTCCAGAAACGACTGTGCCCGCGTCAGCAGCGGGCACAGTCTTCGAATACGACTCGGCGGCCACTTTCGTGGCCGCCGAGTTAAGGCCTATTTCTTCTTGGCAGCTTTCTTCTTGGCCTTCTTCTTTGCCTTCGCCATGTTGGCTCTCCAATTGACGGGTTAGTCCGGGGTCCGAGTATATACACGCGAAACGAAATTACAAGCGAGCACACGGTGAAGTGTGGTAAGGCGAGCGGCGCATGACGACTCACGAGCGGCGTGCAGCGCGCTCTCGTGAGTCACTCGAGCGAGAGGATGAACTTCCAGTGCGCCGCTTCCACCGGCGTGATCGACAGTCGATTGCCGGGACGCAACAGCACCAATCCCTTGAGTTCCTTGCCGGCATGCGCTCGCAGTTCTTCGAGCGCGATGGTACGCGCGAGCTGGCGCCGCAACTGCACGTCCACCATGAACCAGCGCGGATTGCCGGGCTCGCTCTCGGGATCGTAGTGGTGGTGCTTGCGATCGAAGGCGGTGGGATCGGGGTAGCCTCGCTTCACGATCTGCATGACGGCGACGATGCCCGGCAGCGCGCAGCTGGAATGGTAGAGAAACGCCTGGTCACCCCGGCGCATCTCATCCCGCAGCATGTTGCGCGCCTGAAAATTGCGCACCCCGTCCCACGCGCTGGTGCGGCGCGGGGCGGCGGCGAGATGCTCGACGCCGAAGGTGGCGGGCTCGGTTTTCATCAGCCAGTAGCGCATCGGATGATCCCCTCTTCGGTCACCACCGCATCCATGAGCACGTCATGGGCCGCGGCCGTGATGTGCTCGAGCTGCTGGAAGCCGTAGCCGAGGCCCACCAGGCGCGGCGCGTGCCAGGCGCTGCGCCAGCGCCGGAACGCGAACGCGCGGTCATAGTACCCGCCGCCCGCGCCCAGGCGCAGGCCGTGGCGATCGAACCCCACCAGCGGCAGGAACACCATGTCCAGCCAGCGCGCGCCGATCGTGGCCGCCGCTTCAGGCTCGGCAATCCCGAGGCGGTTACGCCGCAGCGGGCCGCGCATCTCGACGAACTGCATGGCGCGCGAAGCGCGCCGCCGGTCGATGCGCGGCAGGTAGATGCGGCAGCCGCGCTTCCGTGCCAGCGCGATGAGCGGCGCGGTGTCGAGCTCTCCGGGCAGGGCGGCATACACCGCGATACGCCAGTGCGAGCGCAGCAGCAGCGCGCGGTCGACGTTGCGCGCCACGAGGAGCGAGGCGCGCTGGCGCTCGCGCGCCGGCACGCTGCGGCGCCGGGCAACGAGGCTCGCCCGCAGTTGCCTGCGGGCGAGGCCGGGTGAGGATTCAGGTAGCGCCACCCGCAAGTGCCGGTGTGGACCGTTGCTCTCGAACCGGAGCAACAAGTGGGACAAGCTGCGGCACGTAAGGCTTTCCGCTCGAAGGCGGACTTGCACAGCGATGCGCGCAAGCCGTAAGTCCCGAGGGTGTTTCAATTAGGGTCCGAGGTAACCCGGTCCGCTTGTCGAGCACCGCAGGCGACGCCACGAGCACTCTACACCAAGGACCGGTGGCGCGCCTCAGCCAAGCGGCGGGTCGCGGCCTGCGTCACAGCTCGAGTTGCTGGCCCTTGCCGAGCACGCTTTCGACACGCTCGCGCAGCGCGCGCACCCGTCCGCCCACGCCGCTGTCAATGCGTGACTCCTGATCCTTAACCCGCAGGAACTCGTGCGCCAGATTGAGCGCGGTCATGACGGCGATGCGGTCGAGCCCCACGACCTTGCCGCTGTCACGGATCTCGCGCATGCGCGCGTTGAGGAACTCGGCGGCATCCAGCAGCGCAGAACGCTCCTCGTAGGGGCAGGCGACCACGTATTCCTTTTCCATGATGCGGACGCTCACCCGCGCCTGGTCCGGGTGGGTCATGCGCCGTGCTCCAGGGTTTTCAGCCGGCCGATCATGGCCTCCACGCGCGTGCGTACCTGCTCGTTCTTGTGCATGAGCGAGGCGCGCTCTCCGGCGAGCGACTCGTGCCGCGTCCGCAGCGCGCGATTCTCTTCCTTCAGGTGTTCGAGGGTCGTGACCAGCTCTTCGATGCGTTTGGTGAGCCGGGTGAGCTCGAGATCGAGTTGTGTTTTTGTCGTATCGCTCATGGCGCGGACTATAGAGCCGCGCTCTTCGTACGGTCAATTATAATGAGCCGTGCGCGCATGAATCAGCCCGAGTACATCCACATCCGGCAACTGCTGGCGCAGGCACGCTCGCACGCCGACGCGGCCGAGGCGCACGGCACGCTTACCGGTTGCCTGTGTGGCGCGGGCGGGTACCGCTTCGAGGACTGGCTGCGCGAGATCCTGCCCGAGGGGCGTGCGGAGCCTGCCGCGGCGGCTACCCTGCACGCGCTGTACGCCGCGACCGCGGACGCCCTGCTGCAGCCTGACATGGAGTTCGAGCTCCTGCTGCCCGACGACGAGCAGTCGATCGATGCGCGCACTGCGGCGCTGGCCGAGTGGTGCCAGGGATTTCTCTACGGACTGGGCGCCGGTGCCATCCCGGACGCCAGCGGGTTGCCGGGGGAGGCGGGTGAGATCGTGCGCGACTTCGCCGAGATCACGCGCGCCGGGGTCGACGCCGGGCAGGGGGAGGAGTCGAACGAGAGCGCCTACGCGGAGCTGGTGGAATTCGTGCGGGTGGGCGTACAGCTGCTGTTCGAGGACCTGGCCCCCGCCCGCCGGCCGCCGGCGCCGGCCGCGGCTCCGTTGCACTGACGGGCGCGCGGCTCATGGCGACAGACGAGTTTGCGCGCCGCCGCCGCCAGTTGATGCGCCTGATGGGACGCGACTCCATCGCCGTCCTGCCCGCAGCCCCGGTGCGGCACCGGAACAACGACGTTGAGTATCCGTACCGCCAGGACAGCGACTTTCACTACCTCACCGGCTTCGGGGAGCCGGAAGCGGTGGCGGTGCTCGTGCCCGGCCGGCCGCACGCCGAGTACATTCTGTTTGTGCGCGAGCGCGATCCGACCCGCGAAACCTGGGACGGGCGCCGCGCGGGCCCGGCGGGCGCCGCGCGCGACTACGGGGCGGACGACGCCTTCCCCATCACCGATATCGACGAGATCCTCCCGGGGCTGCTCGAGAACCGCACCAGCGTGTTCTACACCATGGGGGCCTACGCGGACTTCGACCAGCGTGTGGTCGGCTGGGTCAATGGCCTGCGCACCCAGGCGCGCAACGGTCGCCACCCGCCGCAGGAATTCGTGGCGCTGGATCACGTGCTGCACGACATGCGGCTCTACAAGTCGCGGCACGAGCTCGCGCTGCTGCGCGCCTCGGCGCGCATCGCCGCCCGGGCACACCAGCGGGCGATGCGTTTCTGCCGCCCCGGAGCCACCGAGTACCAGGTGATGGCGGAGCTGCTGCACGAATTCCGCAGCCACAATGCCGACACGGCCTACCAGCCGATCGTGGGCGGCGGCGCTAACAGCTGCATCCTTCACTACCGGGAGAACAACCAGCCGCTCGCCGACGGCGACCTGTTGCTGGTGGATGCGGGTTGCGAGCTGGAGTGTTATGCCTCCGACATCACCCGCACCTTCCCGGTCAACGGTCGCTTCACCCCCGAGCAGCGCGCAGTCTACGAAGTGGTGCTGGAAGCGAACCGGGCGGCGATCGAGCGCGTGCGGCCCGGCAACCACTGGAACGAGCCGCACCAGGCGGCGGTGCGGGTGATCACCCAGGGCCTGGTGAAGCTCGGGCTCCTCAAGGGTCGGGTTGCCGCGCTCATTCGCAGCGGCGCCTACCAGCGCTTCTTCATGCACCGCACGGGTCATTGGCTCGGACTGGACGTGCACGACGTCGGCGACTACAAGGTGGGCGATGAGTGGCGGGTGCTCGAGCCGGGCATGGTGATGACCGTCGAGCCGGGGATCTATCTGCCTGCCGGTGCCCGCGGCGTCCCCAAGCGCTTTCGCAATATCGGCATCCGCATCGAGGACGACGTGGTGGTGACGCGGCGCGCAGCGGAAGTGCTCACCGCTCGAGCGCCCAAGGACCCCGATCAGATCGAAGCGCTCATGGGGCGGGGCTGAGCATGAAGCCCGTCGATGTCGACGTGGCCATCATCGGCGGCGGCATGGTCGGTGCGAGTCTCGCCGCCGGCCTCGCCGGCACGGGCGTGCGGCTGTTGCTGGTGGAGAACTCCCCGCCCGGCGCCCCTCAGCAGCCGAGCTTCGATGAACGCACCACTGCACTGGGGAACACCAGCCGCCGCATCTTCGAGGGCCTGGGGTGCTGGGACGCGATTGCCCCCGGGGCCGCGGCCATCCGCACCATCCACGTCTCGGAGGCGGGGCGATTCGGGTTCGCACGCCTCAACGCCGCCGAGCACGGGATCGATGCCTTCGGTTACGTCGTCGCCAACCGCAGGATTGGCGCGGCGCTGTGGGGCAAGCTCGCCGCAACCCCGGGCCTGGTACTGCGGGTCCCGGCCCGGGCGCAGGACGTCGTGATCACCGCAGACGCCGTGCGCTTCACGGTGGCCGGCGCGGCCGGAGAGCGCGAACCGGTCGTGGCGCGCCTGGTGGTCGCCGCCGACGGTGCGCACTCGCAGATCCGCGCGCTCGCCGGCATCGAAGCGGCCGTGGAGGATTACGATCAGCTGGCGGTGGTGGCCAACGTGGCCACCGATCGAGCGCACCAGGGCATCGCCTACGAGCGCTTCACGCGCACCGGGGCGCTCGCCGTGCTGCCGCTGCACGACGGCACGCTGGGCGTGATCTGGGCCTGCCGGCCGCGGCACGCGAGCGAACTGCTGGCGCTCGATGACGCCGGCTACCTGGCACGGCTGCAGGCGCAGTTCGGCTGGCGTGCCGGGCGCTTCGTGCGTGCCGGCCGGCGCGGCTCGTATCCGTTGAAGCTGACGCGCGCCTGCGCGACGGTGGCGACGCGCACGGTTCTGATCGGTAACGCCGCCCAGGCGCTGCACCCGGTCGCGGGCCAGGGATTCAATCTCGGGTTACGCGACGCCGCGATGCTCGCGGAAGTGATCGCCAATGCACAGGGCGATGCCGGCGCGGCGCAGCTGCTGCGCCGCTTTGAGCAGTGGCGGGCGCACGATCGCAGCGGCGTCGTGCACTTCACCGACGCTCTGGTGAAGCTGTTCGCCGATTCGCGCCCGGGAGTGGGCTTGCTGCGCAATCTTGGCCTCCTGATGTTCGATCTCATTCCGCCGGCGAAGAGCGCCCTGGCACGCGTGAGCGCCGGTTTTGGCGGGCCTGCGCCGCGCCTGGCGCGCGGGCTTGCGGTGCGCCATGTTTGACGTGGCGATCGTGGGCGGGGGGCCGGTAGGGGCGTGCGCCGCGGCACTGCTCGCGCGCGGGGCGGCTGGCGGCGGCGGCGGTTTGCGTGTCGCGCTCCTCGAGCCGGGCGCGCCGGCGCCGCTGCCGGCGGATGCGCCGCTGGAGTCGCGTGTCGTCGCTCTCTCCCGGGCGAGTGAACGCACCCTCACGCGCGCGGGCGCGTGGCCGCGGATTCGCGGGCCGCGCCTCTCGCCCTACGAGCGCATGCGGATCTGGCACGAGAGCGTCGCTGCCGACAGTGAGCAGGTGCTGGTGTTCGATGCCGCAGATGCCGGCGAACCGAACCTGGGATTCATCGCCGAGAACCGCTTGCTGCAGACGGCACTGCTCGGGGCGTTCACGGACGCGGGCGGACACCTCGAGCCCGCGCAATTGAGTGCCCTCGAGATCACGGAGGCGGGCGTGAACCTCACCACCCGCGGCGGGGTGCTGAGCGCACGGCTGGTGGTGGGCGCGGACGGCGCGCAATCCACGGTGCGCCGCGCGGCAGGCCTGACCGCCGAAGTCTCCGATTATCACCAGACGGCGATCGTGGCGAGCGTGGCGACCGCCAGACCCCACCAGGGGACCGCGTGGCAGCGCTTCATGCACGACGGCACGCTCGCCTTTCTGCCGCTCGCCGACGGCACCAGTTCGCTGGTCTGGTCCGCCGACGACGACCTGGCCGTGCAGCTGCTGGGCGCCACCGCGAACGGGTTCGCACAGCAGCTGGACCGCGCCTCCGATCTTGCGCTGGGCAGTACCCGGCTGGTGAGCGAGCGCACGTCTTTCCCCTTGCGCCGCCTCACGGCGCAACGCTATGTCGCGCAGCGCGTGGCCCTGGTGGGCGATGCGGCGCACGTGGTGCATCCGCTGGCCGGGCAGGGAGTGAATCTCGGACTGATGGACGCCGCAGCGCTGGCGCAGCTGGTGCTGGCGGCCGCCGGCGAACGCGAGGACCCCGGGGCGCTCAGCGTGTTGCGCGCCTACGAGCGCTGGCGCAAGAGCGAGGTCGCGCTCATGGGCACCGCCATCGACGCGTTCGATCGCCTGCTCGCCCACGGTTCCGGCCCCCTCGCGCGTGTGGCGCAGCGCGGCCTGTCGTGGGTCAATCGCAGCCAGGAGCTGCGCCGCTTCTTCATCCGCCGGGCGCTGGGGATGAGCGGGGAGTTGCCGCTCGCGGCGCGCTGATGGCGTGTCTCCGCCCGAGGGCCCGCATTTCGAACCTCTTTCTGCAGATAGTTGCACCTGCACGTAACTATTGCGCTCCGCAGGACTACAGTGTGGGTCGAGGGAGATCAGGCCCTTAAGCACGCGCACGACCCGAATATCGCGCCTCAACACTTACGCGCATGCGTAACTATCTCGCTTTGAACCATATCTTCCACTCCCTTGCCGACCCGACGCGCCGGTACATCATTGAGCTGCTTTGCGATGGTGAGGCGTCGCTGAGTTTCATTGCCGAGCCGCTGCCCACGTCGCTCGCGACGGTCACGCGGCAGGTCCAGGCGCTCGAGAGAAGGGGCCTGATCCGCACGCACAAGATCGGCCGCGTGCGCACCTGCTGGCTTGAGCCACAGGCTCTTGACCTGATCGGTCAATGGATCGCTCAACAGCGCGGCCGCTGGGAGCGGAGCCAGTCGCGATTGTGAGGCCTTCGCCGTCCCGTCAGCCCAGGGGGATCAGGTCCAGCTTCGCGGCGCACACGAAGTCGTTTTCCGACAGTCCGCGGATGGCGTGGGTGCTGAAGGTGACGCGGCAGTAGTTGTAGCCGACCTCGAGGTCCGGGTGGTGATCCTCGATGTTGGCGATATGCGCCAGCGCGTTCACGAAGCTCATGGTGCGATAGAAGTCCCTGAAGCTGAACGCGCGCCGGATGGCGTGCGCGTCTTCAGTCAGTACCCACGCGCTGGAGAGCTGCGCGAGCAGCTGCTGTGCCTGGGTGTGCGTCAGAGGCGCGGTTCCGCCTTCGCAGGGCTTGCATTTGCGTGCGGCGAGTTCGTTCATGTGTCACCCAGGCGCGCATAGCGGCGCGCCACGTACCGTTCGACGACTTCCTGGAACTCTTCGGCGATGCGCTCACCCTTGAGGGTGACGGTCTTCTCGCCGTCCTCGTACACCGGCGCCACCGCTCGCTCGCCGGTGCCGGGCAGACTGATACCGACGTTGGCATGCTTGCTCTCCCCCGGCCCGTTCACCACGCAGCCCATCACGGCGACCGTCATGTCCTCGACCCCCGCGTACTCGCGCCGCCAGTGCGGCATGCGCGCCCGGATGTGCGACTGGATGCGCTGTGCCAGCTCCTGGAAGAAGGTGCTGGTAGTGCGACCGCAGCCCGGGCACGCCACGACCAGCGGCGCGAACGCGCGCAGCCCCATGGTCTGCAGGATCTCCTGCGCCACGAGGACCTCCTGGGTGCGGTCCCCGCCGGGGGCGGGTGTCAGGGACACGCGGATGGTGTCGCCGATGCCCTCCTGCAGCAGCACCGCCATGCCGGCGGTGGACGCCACGATGCCCTTGGACCCCATGCCGGCCTCGGTGAGACCCAGGTGCAGCGGATAGTCGCAGCGCCCCGCAAGGTCGCGGTAGATGGCGATCAGGTCCTGCACGCCGCTCACCTTGGCCGAGAGAATGATGCGGTCGTGCGCCAGGCCGAGCTCCTCGGCGCGCCGCGCGCTGCCGAGAGCCGACAGCGCCACGGCGTTGCGCGTGACTTCCTGTGCAGTCAGCGGCTCGGCGCGCGCGGAGTTTTCGTCCATCAGCCGCGTCAGCAGGTCCGAATCCAGACTTCCCCAGTTCACGCCGATGCGCACCGGCTTGTCATAACGGCAGGCGGTTTCGATCATTTCCGCGAATTGCGGATCGCGCTTGCTGCCGCGGCCGACGTTGCCCGGGTTGATGCGGTACTTGGCGAGCGCGGCAGCGCACTCCGGATGCTCGCGCAGAAGCTTGTGGCCGTTGAAGTGGAAGTCGCCGATCAGCGGCACGCGGACGCCGGCGCGCTCGAGCCGCTCGCGGATAGGCGCGACCGCCGCGGCGGCCTCGCTGGTGTTGACCGTGATGCGCACCAGCTCGGAGCCGGCGCGCGCCAGGGCCTGCACCTGCGCCGCGGTGCCCTCGACATCCGCGGTGTCGGTATTGGTCATCGACTGAACCACGATGGGCGCACCGCCGCCGACGCGGATAGCGCCAATGGACACCTGCACGGAAGAACGACGGGTGATGCTCATGGGGATGTAAGCCATCTGTGGGGCGAATTCTACCGTTGCCACGCTTGGGCGGCACTCACGGGGGCTGCTATCATGACTCAGCCCGAATCAGTCTGTTCGGAGAGAGTCCGGCACGAGCCGGAACGCCGAAGGCGCAAATTCCGCCCGGAAACGCTCAGGCACAAGAACGGCAGACGGCGGAACGGCACGTTTCCGCGGGGCTTCTGGAGAGCGGTGGATTGGTAGTCCACCCACCGAAGGGGAGCGGCGCTTACAGCGCCTGATCTCTCAGGTCACAGGACAGAAGGGCGGCAGGCGCCGTGGCACCACGGCGACGCGCGCCTGCCGCCTTTTTTTGCTTGGAGGATCTGTTGGGAAGACACACCCCGCTGTTCAAGCTGCACCAGGAGCTGGGCGCCCGCATCGTCGACTTCGGCGGCTGGGACATGCCGGTGCAGTACAGCTCGCAGATCGGTGAGCACCACGCGGTGCGCCGCGCCGCCGGCGTGTTCGACGTGTCGCACATGTGCGTCGTGGACCTGCGCGGCGCGCGCGTGCGCGCGTTGCTGCAGCAGCTGCTGGCGAACGACGTGGCGAAGCTCCAGACACCCGGCAAGGCGCTGTACAGCTGCATGCTGAACGAGCGCGGCGGGGTCGTCGACGACACGATCGTCTATTACCTGTCAGATTCCTGGTTCCGCGCCGTGGTGAACGCCGGCACGCGCGATAAGGACCTCGCCTGGATTCGCCGCCACGCGCAGCTCCACAGCGTCGAGGTGACCGAGCGCACCGACCTCGCCATGCTCGCGATCCAGGGCCCGGAGGGGCGTGCCAAGGCGGTGCAGCTGCTTGCGGGGGCGGATGCCGGCGCCGCGCTCGCGCTGCCCACGTTCGTGGGTCGCGAGCTCGGCGGCTGGTTCGTTGCGCGCACCGGCTACACCGGCGAGGACGGGTTCGAGATCATGATGCCGGTGGCGCACGCGGTGCCCGCGTGGCGCAAGCTCAATTCCCTCGGGGTGGCCTCCTGTGGCCTGGGGGCCCGCGACACGCTGCGGCTCGAAGCGGGCATGAACCTGTACGGCAACGACATGGACGAAAACACGCAGCCGTTCGAGTCGGGGCTCGGCTGGACGGTGGCGATGGAGCCGCACGAGCGCGCCTTCATCGGCCGTGAGGCGCTCGCGGCGATCGCGCGCGCGGGCTCGCCGCGCAAGCTCGTGGGTCTGTTGCTCGAGGACCGCGGGGTGTTGCGCAGCCACCAGAGGGTGGTCATTCCCGGCGGCGGCGAGGGCGAGATCACCAGCGGCACGTTTTCCCCGACACTCGAGCGTTCCATTGCGTTCGCGCGTGTTCCCGCGGGCAGCGGCGACGCCGTGCAGGTCGACATACGCGGCAAGCTCCTGAACGCGCGCGTGGTGAAGCCGCCGTTCGTGCGCTTTGGCAAATCACTGGCTAAATCACTGGTTAGCTGATCGAAGGGCCCATCATGAGCAATGTTCCCGCGGATCTGAAGTACAACAAGTCCCACGAATGGGTGCGGACTCTCGCCGACGGCACGGTGGAGATCGGCATCACCGATCACGCCCAGCACGCGCTCGGTGATCTGGTGTTCGTCGAGGTGCCCGAGGCCGGGCGTGTCCTGAAGGCGGGCGAGCCCTGCGCGGTGGTCGAATCGGTCAAGGCGGCGTCCGATGTCTACGCGCCGCTCGCCGGCGAGGTGACCGCCGGGAACCCCAGGCTCAGCGACGAGCCGGAAACCGTCAACACGGACCCCTACGGCGAGGGCTGGCTGATGCGGCTGCGGCCGGCGCCGGGGGCGCTCACCGGCGCGGCACTCCTGTCGGCTGCGGACTATCAGAAGGTCCTGGACGCAGAGGGCGGCTGATGGCCTTCATTCCCCACACCGAAGCCGATGTCGCGGCGATGCTCGCCACCATCGGTGTCGCCCGCATCGAGAATCTGTTCGATGAGATCCCGCCGGATCTGCGCGTCAAATCCCTCGCCGGCTTGCCGCAAGAGCTCAACGAAATGGAAATCGGGCGCCTGATGACCGAGCGTGCCCGTGCTGACGGTGCGCCGCTCACCTTCATCGGCGCCGGTGCCTACGAGCACCACATTCCCGCGGCGGTGTGGGCCATCACCACGCGCGGGGAGTTCTACAGCGCCTACACCCCCTACCAGGCGGAGGCGAGCCAGGGCACGCTGCAGCTGATCTACGAATTCCAGACCATGATTGCGCGTCTCACCGGCATGGAGGTCGCGAACGCCTCGATGTACGACGGCGCTTCCGCCACCGCAGAGGCCGCACTCATGGCGGTGCGCGCCAACCGCAAGTCGAAGTCGGCGCGCATCCTGGTGCCGACCACGTTACATCCGCACTATCGCAAGGTCGCGGTCACGACCGCGGCAAACCAGGGGCTGAAGTTCGAGGAGCTCCCCTATTGCACCGCGGAGGGCGTCACGCCGGTGGCATCCCTCGCCCGCTACGACGGGCAGGACATCACCGCGCTCGTGATCCAGCAGCCAAACTTTTTTGGCTGCCTCGAGGATGTCGATGCGCTCACCGATTGGGCACATGCGCACGCGATCCTGGTGATCGCCGTCGTCAATCCCACCTCGCTCGCGCTGCTTAAACCCCCGGGAGAGTGGGGTGCGCGCGGAGCGGATATCACGGTCGGCGAAGGTCAGCCGCTCGGCGTGCCGCTCTCCTCCGGTGGCCCTTACTTCGGCTTCATGGCGACGCGCATGGACTATGTGCGGCAGATGCCCGGGCGCATCGTCGGACGCACGCTCGATGTCGCCGGGCACGCGGGCTTCACCCTCACGCTACAGGCGCGCGAGCAGCATATCCGCCGCGCCAGGGCCACTTCCAACATCTGCACCAACCAGGGACTGCTGGTGACGGCGGCGACCATCTATATGTCGCTGATGGGTCCGCAGGGACTGGCGCGCACTGCAGCCGCCGCGCACGCGCGCGCCCGCGAGCTCGTGGCGGGCCTGACGCGCGTGCCCGGCGTACACCTGGCATTCTCAAGTCCGTACTTTCATGAGGCGGTGCTGCAGCTCGACCGTCCGGTGGCACCGCTGCTCAGGAGCCTCGCCAGCCGCGGCATCCTCGGCGGGCTCGATCTGTCGGGCTACTTTCCCGAACTCGGCCATGCGCTGCTGGTGTGCGCGACCGAGACCAAGACCAGCGCCGATATCGATCGTTACCGCGCACAGTTGAGCGAGCTGATGCAGGCGGCGCGCGCCGCGTGAGGTTTTCGCATGCCGGCACCTGAACAGCTGATCTTCGAGTACTCGCACGCCGGGCGCGGCGCGCACGACCAGTGGCCGCACGACCCGGGTGCGGCGGCGCTCGCGGACCTGCCCGCGAAGCTGCGCCGCGTGCGTCCACCCGAGCTCCCGCAGGTCGGCGAGCTCGAAACGGTGCGGCATTTCACCCGCCTGTCGCAGCTGAACTTCTCCATCGACACGCACTTCTACCCGCTCGGGTCGTGCACGATGAAGTACAACCCCAAGGCCTGTAACCAGTACGCCATGCTGCCGGAGTTCCTGGCGCGGCATCCCCTGGGACCCGAATCCCACGGGCAGGGGTTGCTGGCGTGCCTGTACGAGCTGCAGGAGATGTTGAAGGAAGTCACCGGCATGCAGGGTGTGGCGCTCAGCCCGATGGCCGGCGCCCACGGCGAATTCGCCGGGGTGGCGATGATCCGCGCGTATCACCGCGCGCGCGGGGATCTCAAGCGCAACGAGATCATCGTGCCCGAGGCGGCGCACGGCACCAACCCGGCGACCGCGACCATGTGCGGTTGCGTGGTGCGCGAGATTCCGGTCGACGCGCACGGAGACGTCGACCTTGCGGCCCTGGCCGCCGCGCTGGGCCCCAACACCGCCGGCATCATGCTCACCAACCCCTCCACCCTCGGCGTGTTCGAACGGCACATCGGCGAGGTCGCGCGCATCGTGCACGAGGCGGGCGGGCTGCTCTATTACGACGGCGCGAACCTGAATGCCATCCTCGGCAAGGTGCGACCCGGGGACATGGGCTTCGATGTCATCCACATGAACCTGCACAAGACCTTTTCCACGCCCCACGGCGGCGGCGGCCCGGGAGCGGGTGCGGTCGGGGTCGGCGCGCGCCTCGCGCCCTTCCTGCCCATTCCGCTGGTGGGCAAGGACGGCGAGCGCTACCGCTGGCTGACGGAAGCGGATGTGCCGCAATCCATCGGACGGCTGTCGGCCTTCATGGGCAACGCCGGGGTGCTGCTGCGCGCCTACATCTACATGCGCCTGCTGGGGCGGGAGGGCATGCAACGCGTGGGCGAGTACGCCACCCTCAATGCCAACTACCTGCTCGCACGGTTGAAGTCCGCGGGCTTCGATGCCGCCTATCCGCAGCGCCGCGCGAGTCATGAATTCATCGTGACGCTCAAGCGCCAGGCGCGCGAACTCAACGTCACCGCGATGGACTTCGCCAAGCGACTGCTCGACTATGGCTTCCACGCGCCGACCACCTACTTTCCGCTGCTGGTGCCGGAGTGCCTGCTCATCGAGCCGACCGAGACCGAGAGCAAGGACGTCCTGGATGCGTTTGTGTCGGCCATGTCACAGATCCAGAAGGAGGCCGAGCAGGAACCCGGGCGCGTGACCAGCGCACCGCATACCATGCCGGTGCGTCGCCTCGATGATGTCCGGGCGGCGCGGCAACTGGATCTCACATGGAAGCCGACAGCGCCGTCGTAGACCGTTACAAGCCGCGCGGACTGACCCGGGTGCTGCGCGCCCTGGGCGCGAGCCTGCGCGGACTGGCCGGCGCGTTCCGCGAGGAGGCGGCGTTTCGCCAGGAACTCGCGTTCGCGGCGCTCGTCATACCCCTGGGGCTGTGGCTCGGACACGGCGGGATCGAGCGCGCGCTGCTGGTCGGGCCCATGCTGCTCATCCTGATCGTGGAGCTCCTCAACAGCGCGATCGAGGCGACGGTGGATCGCATCGGGTTCGAACGGCACGCGCTCGCCGGACTCGCCAAGGACATCGGCTCCGCCGCCGTGCTCATGTCGTTCGTGCTGCTCACCGCCGTGTGGCTGCTGGTGCTGCTCGGCAGATAGGAAACGTCCTGATGCGATTCATGCGCCTGTTGTGCCTGTGCCTGTTCCTGTCGTGCGCGACCGTGTGCGCGGCCGGCGGACCGCTCTCCGCCACCGCCGCGCCGGCGGCAGCGTCGCCCTCCACGCCGGCAGTGCCGCAACCCGCGCCGCCGGGGGAGTCGCCGCCCGCGCAGCTCATGCCGGGAAATCCGCCCGCAGTGGGTACGCAGCCGACGGCCGTCGTGCAGCAGGCCGCCGCCGTGGAGGGAAATCCGGATTGGGCGGAGACGCTCGAGCGCATCGCCGGCAGTGTGGTGTCGATCGACGTCGATTCGACGCGCGCGTTCGATACCGAGTGGAACTCGACCGCGCAGGCGACCGGCTTCGTGGTGGACGCCGAGCGCGGCCTGATCCTCACCAACCGTCACGTCGTAACCCCCGGACCGGTGACTGCGGAGGCCACCTTCCTCAATCGCGAGGAGGTGCAGCTGTATCCGGTGTACCGCGATCCGGTGCATGACTTCGGCATCTACCGCTACGATCCGCAGAAACTGCGCTTCATCAAGCCCAAGGCCCTGCCGCTGTATCCGGAGGGCGCGCAGATCGGGCGCGAGATCCGCGTCGTCGGCAACAACGCCGGCGAGCAACTGTCGATTCTCGCCGGAACCCTGGCGCGACTGGACCGCGACGCGCCGGCTTACGGGGTCGCCAAGTACAACGACTTCAACACCTTCTACCTGCAGGCGGCGTCCGGGACCTCCGGCGGCTCGTCCGGTTCGCCGGTCATCGACATCCGCGGGCGGGTGGTGGCGCTCAATGCCGGCGGCGCGAGCGGCGCGGCGTCGAGCTTCTACCTGCCGCTCGGGCGGGTGCGCCGGGCGCTGGAGCTCATTCAGCAGGGCAAACCGGTGGCGCGCGGCACGCTGTACACAGTCTTCAACTACATGCCCTACGACGAGCTCGAGCGCCTGGGGTTGGACACCCGTACCGAGGCTGCGGCACGCAAGAGTTTTCCGCGCAACACCGGCATGCTGGTGGTCACCGAGGTGCTGCCCGGTTCGCCGAGCGAGAATGTGCTGCAACCCGGGGACATCCTGGTGCGGCTGAACGGGCGCTACGTCACGCAGTTCGAGCCACTCGAGGACGTGCTCGACGCGTCGGTGGCCAGGCAAGTGGAGGTGGAGCTCGAGCGCGGTGGCAAGGCCGTGTCCGCCAAGCTCCCGGTTGGCGACCTGCACGCCATCACGCCCAGCGCCTATGCGGAGTTTGGCGATGCGGTCGTGAATGCCATGTCCTATCAGCAGGCGCGGCACTTCAACGTACCCACCCGCGGCGTGTACGTCGCCAACCCCGGCTACGTGTTCGGCGCGGCGGGCATTCCGCGCGGCGCGGTGATCATGACGCTCAACGGCAGAAAGACCGACAGCCTGCAGGAATTCGAAGCGGGGATCGCGCAGCTGGCCGACGGGGAGCGCGCCCCGGTGCGTTACATCACTATCGATGATCCCAACAACAGCGAGCTGCGCGCCATCCGCATGGATCGACTGTGGTTCCCCGTGCGCCATTGCGATCGGGACGACGCCGCCGGCCTGTGGGATTGCAAGCAGCTCCCCGCCGGTCCCCAACCCAAGCCCGTGCCCGTGAGTTCCACGGTATTTCCGCACTTCAAGGACCCGCGGCTGAACGCGCTCGCGCCCTCGCTCGCCATGGTGACGTTCGACATGCCGTACTCGGTGTCGGGGATCACCGAACGCAACTACCACGGCACCGGCCTCATCGTCGATGCGCAGCGGGGTCTGGTGGTCGTGGATCGAAACACCGTGCCGGTTGCGGTCGGCGATGTGACGGTGACCTTCGCCGGCACCGTGCAGGTTCCGGGGCGCGTGCTGTACATCCAGCCGCAGCACAACCTCGCGGTCGTCGCCTACGATCCGGCGCTGATCGGCAACACGCCGGTCAGATCCGCCAGGCTGACGCCGCGCGAATTGGTCGCCGGCGAACAGGTGTGGGTGGTGGGACTGGGCGGCGACAGCCAGATGCATGCCCGCAGGACCGAGATCGCGAGCATCGATCCGCTGGAATTGCCACTGTCGCGCACCATGCGCTTTCGCGACAGCAATCTCGAGACCGTGCAGCTCGTCAACCCGCCGCTGGAATTCGACGGCGTGCTGGCCGACAAGGCCGGCAACGTTCTGGGCACCTGGTCGAGCTTCGCTTACGAGAGCGGCCGCGAGCTGTCGCAGGATACGCGCGGCGTGCCGATCGACCTGGTGGCCGATATGCTCGATCGCGTGCGCAACGAGCGCGCACTGCACTCGCTCGAGGCCGAGCTCGGGGTGCTGTCACTGGCGACTGCGCGCGAGATCGGCCTTCCGCAGGGCTGGGCGCAACGTCTCGCGCAGCACGCGCCGACGCGGCGCCAGGCGCTCACCGTGGTGCGCATAGTGGGCGGTTCCGCGGCGGCGCAGCGCCTGCAGCAGGGGGATCTGCTGCTCGCGATCGACGGCAACGTGGTGACGCGCTTCCGCGAGGTGGAGAAAGCCGCGGCCGACAAGGATCATGTGCAGGTCACGGTGTGGCGCGGCCAGAGCGAGCAGACGCTCGACATCGCCACCGCGGAGCTTCCCGGAACGGACGTCGATCGCCTGGTGGAGTGGGCCGGCGCGACTCTGCAGGCGCCTCACCGCGCCATGAGTGTGCAGCGGGGAATTGCCCCCGTGGGTGTGTATGTCGGTTACTTTTCGTATGGGTCGCCGGCGACACGTTACGGACTGTATCCGGGCCGTCGGATCATGGAAGTGGACGGTGTGGCCACACCGGATCTGGACACATTTCTCAAGACCGTCACCGGGCGGCCCGATCGCTCCTCGGTGCGCCTGAAGACCATCACCTGGAACAACGCTCCGGAAGTGATTACGCTCAAGCTCGACAAACACTACTGGCCGGCGTACGAGCTGACGCACACCACGCAAGGTGGCTGGGTACGGCGCGCACTCGAGTGAGGCCAATCCCTGAGGGTGGCCGCTCCCGGGGGCCACCGTCGGTGCGGCGCGACAACGGCCCGTTGCCGTATTTGACAGTCGTGACGCACGTGCTGCTTTCCTACAACACGCGGTTGCGGCGCCCCCGGCTTGCTAGAATTCGCCTCCTCTATGGTTCGTGTCGTCAGAGCTACCCAGGTGGAGATCGAGAGCGCCGTGCAGGCGTTGCGCGACGGGGAGCTCGTGGCATTTCCGACCGAGACCGTCTATGGCCTCGGCGCGAACGCCCAGAACCCGGCCGCGGTGAACCGGATCTTCGAAGCCAAGGGACGTCCGCCGAATCATCCGCTGATCGTTCACCTCGACAGCCCGCGCTTCCTGCACCGCTGGGTGCGCGACGTTCCTGAGGCCGCCACGCGTCTCGCCGAGAGCTTCTGGCCGGGACCGCTGACCATGGTGATGCCGCGGGCCCCCAACGTGCATGACGTCATCACCGGCGGCCAGGACACGATTGCGATCCGTGTGCCGGCGCATCCGATGGCGCAGCAGTTGCTCACCGCGTTCGGCGGCGGCATCGCCGCACCCTCCGCCAACCGCTACGGGCGCCTGTCCCCGACCCGTGCCGAGCACGTGCGCGAGGAGTTGGGCGAGGCGGCGCGCGTGATCCTCGATGGCGGGGAGTGCCAGATCGGACTTGAGTCGACGATCGTGTCGTTTGAAGGCGGGGGTGTGCGGCTGCTGCGGCCAGGCAGTGTGACGGCGACGCAGCTGCGTCAGGTCGTGGGCGAGCTGGTGAGCGGCGCCGACAGCGTATCCCCGCGAGTGCCCGGCAGCACGCCGACGCACTACGCGCCCACCACGCCCATGACCATCGCGCCGGCCGGGGAGATCGACGCGCAGGCGGATGCAGCCTCCGCTGGCGCCCGCCGCGTGGCGGTCCTGGCACAGCGCCTGCCGCTGCGCGCCCACAAGTACGCCACCTGGATCAATGCCGGACGCAAGCCCGAAAGCTACGGCCGCGATCTGTACGCGAATCTGCGTACCCTGGACAAAGCCGGCTGCCAGCGCATTCTCGTGCAGGCAGTCCCGGACGGGGAGCGCTGGGAGGCCATCCGCGATCGCCTGCTGCGCGCCGCGACCAGCGTCGCCGAGAGCGACGACGGCACCGGCACCCGGGCGGTGCTGCCGTAAACTTCCTCAGGTGCGACGCCCGCGATTCATCGACCCGTTCCAGCCCACGGAAGTCCGCCGCCTCGTCAGGGAGTTCGGTTCACCGCTCCTGATCCTCGACTGCGAGCGCGTGCGCGTGCAGTTCCGCAAGCTTCGCAAGGCGCTGCCGCGAGTCGATCTGCACTACGCCCTGAAACCCATGCCGCATCCGGCGGTCGTGCAGACGGTGATCGAGGAGGGCGGTTTCCTCGATCTCGCCACCAGCGGCGAGATGCAGCTGGTGCAGCGCTTAGGCGTAGCGCCGGAGCGCTGCATTCACACCCACCCCATCAAGCGCGCCCAGGACATCGCCAACGCACTGCATTTCGGGGTACGGCTCTTTGTCGCCGACAACCCCGATGAAGTGCGCAAGTTCGCGCGCCTTACCGCCACGGCGCAACTGCTGTTGCGGGTGTCGTTCCGCGCCCCCGGCGCGGTGTGCGATCTGTCGCGCAAGTTCGGCTGCGATCCGGAGGAGCTGCTGCCGCTCGCGCGGCTGGCCGCGGATCTGGGTATCGGGGTGCGGGGGCTTTCGTTCCACGTCGGCTCCCAGACCGCCGACGCCGGCAAACACGTCGAGGCGCTGCTGGCGTGCGCCAGGCTGATGGCGGCGGCGCGCCGCGAGAAGCTCGGCGCCTTTGATACCCTCGACATCGGCGGCGGGTTCCCCATCGAGTATGGGCAGCCGGTGCAGGACATCGGCCGCTTCTGCGCGCCGCTGCGCGCGGCGATGGTGCGCCTGCCGAAGCGCGTGCGCGTCATCGCCGAGCCGGGGCGCTACATCGTGGGTCCGTCCGCCATCGGCGTAGCCTCGGTGATGGGGCGCGCACGGCGCGAGGGACACTGGTGGTATTACCTCGACGACGGGCTATACGGCTCCTACAGCGGGCAGCTGTTCGATCACGCGCGTTACCCGGTGGAACCGCTGCGCGCTGGTGGCGAGCGGCTGCCGTCGGTGCTCGCGGGGCCGACCTGCGACAGCATCGACGTGATCGCGGAGAACCTCATGTTGCCGCGGCTGAAAGCCGGAGACCTGGTCGTCGGCCGCGCCATGGGCGCCTATACCTGGGCGAGCGCCTCGGAGTTCAACTTCTTCCCCAAAGCCACCGTGGTGGCAGTCAACGCGCGCCCCGGGGACGGCGGCAGCGTCACGCCGTGCAGCGCTTGATCCGCAATATCGTGTTCGACATCGGCTGGGTGCTCGTACGGCTCGACTACCGTCCGATCCTCGGGCATCTCAAGGCGCACGGCGCGGAAGTGGGCGATCGCGACGCGGTGATGGAGCGCATCGGGCTTGCGGATCACGAATGCGGGCGCTTGCCCGGCCGCGGGCTCCTGGAGCGCCTCGCAGCCCTGGCGCGCCAGCCGGTGTCGCTCGAGGAGACGCATGCGCACTGGGTGAACATGTTCGAGCTCGAGCCGGCGATGGTCGATCTGGCCCACCGCCTGAGCGAAACTCACCGGGTGTTCCTCCTGTCCAACATCGGCGACCTGCACTGGGCACATCTGTCGCGCGAATATCGCCTGCACGCCATCGGGCATGGAGCACTGCCGTCATACCTCGCGGGTGTCATGAAGCCGCAGGCCGGGATCTATGCCGAGGCAGAGCGGCGCTTTGCCCTCGAGCCGGCCGCCACGGTGTTCATCGACGACCGGGCCGATAACATCGCCACCGCGCGCGCCCGCGGCTGGCGGGGCATCGTGCACGGCGGCTACCACAGCACGCTCACCGCCCTGCGGGACCTCGAGGTCGCGTGCGGAAGGTCTGATCCGTGACCCCGGTCATATCCGCGACCCTGCTGCTGATGGCCTCGAACGTCTTCATGACGTTCGCCTGGTACGCACACCTGAAGAATCTGGCCGGCCGGCCGTGGTACCTGGCAGCACTGGTGAGCTGGGGCATCGCCTTCTTCGAGTACCTGCTGCAGGTGCCGGGCAACCGTATCGGCTACACGCAGCTGTCCCTGCCGCAGCTGAAGATCCTGCAGGAAGTGATCACGCTCGGCGTGTTCGTGCCGTTCGCCGTGCTGTACATGGGGAAGGCGCTGAAGCTCGACTACTTGTGGGCGGCATTGTGCATTCTGGGTGCGGTATATTTCGCGTTCCGTTCGCCGGGCGCCTCATGAAGAACGAAGTCCTTGCGGAGCCTCCCACCGCCATCCACGCGCAGGTAATCGCCGCCCGCGAGGGACGCGATCCGCGCGTGATCGCGCGCCTGTTCTCGGGTTGGGCGGTGTTCGGTGAGCGGCAGTTCGTGCGCGGCTACGCCGTGCTGCTGCCGGATCCGGTGGTGCCGAATCTCAACGCCCTCGGCGCCCGCGAGCGTATCGCCTTTCTCTCCGACATGTCGCGCCTGGGCGATGCGCTGCTCAAGGTGACGGGAGCCGTGCGCATCAACTACGCGATCTTCGGCAACCAGGAGGCGGCGCTGCACGCGCACGTCATCCCGCGCTACGTCGATGAACCGGAGGCGCTGCGCGGCACGCAGCCCTGGGCCTACAACTGGGCCGCGGCGCCGGCGTTCGAGCGCTCGTCCTGCCAGGAGCTCGCCGAGAGCCTGCTGCGCGAACTCACGCGTATGGGCGTCACCAAGCCGATGCGCTTCAATCCCGGCGCGAACGCCGACGACTGAAGGCAAGACGCTGCGCGCAGCGGCCCGCTAGAGCTCACTTCGCCGGCTGTGCCGGGGGCGGCGTCGCCGGTTGCGCGGGCGCCGCAGGTTGCGCCGCGGCAGGCGGAGCCGCTTTGACGCTCACCAGCTCGACTTCGAAAATCAGCGCCGAGCCGGGCGGAATGGGCGGCGCGGACCGCAGGTCGTACGCGAGTTGCGGTGGAATGAACAGCTGCCACTTGGCGCCGGGCTTCATGAGACCCAGTGCCTCGGTCCAGCCGGGAATGACGCGGTTGACCTGGAAGTTCGCCGGCTGTCCGCGCTTGTAGCTGCTGTCGAACTCGGTCCCGTTGATCAGCGTGCCCCGGTAGTTCACCGTCACCTCGTCGTTGGGCTTGGGCGATGTGCCGCTGCCGGAGGCGAGCACCTTGTACTGCAGGCCGCTCGCGGTCGTGACGACATCGGATTTCTTGCCGTTGTCGGCCAGGAACTTGGCCGCGGCGCGGTGGTTGGATTCGCCGACCGAGTCCACCAGACCGCGCAGGTTTTCGCGATCCTTGTCCGTCATCGAGGCCTTGCCGGAGATCGAATCGTGGACGCCCTGCGCGAGCTGCTGCGCGTTGATTAACTCGGGCGGAACGCCGCTGGCGCGCAACTGCTCGCCCATCGACACGCCGACACTGTAGCTGGCGGAGCCGGTCTTTGCGGACGCCTCCTTGGGGGCGCCGGGTTTCGCGGGCGCCTTCTTCGCCGTCTCGGTGGTCCCCGACGCGGGTGCGGCGCCCGCTGGCGGTGGCTGGGCGGCGGCGAGCATCGGGCCGGCAACAAGCGCGACCGCGGCGGCGGTGCTGGCGAGCAGGAATGTGCGGCCGCGGCGCGGCGCTGGCAGTGTCATGGGCTACCCTTCGAGAGTCATGCGGGCCGTGCACAGCACGGCTTGGGAACCGCAGCGGGTCGGGAGTTTGGCTGATTGCAGGCCCGCGCGCTGCACTTTCTGCCGTGGCGACGCGGGCTTGGCCGGGAATCCCGGGCGGCTCGCCCCCTTAAGTTAACGCGCCGGCACCGCTCCCGGCAGCTCAAGGCCGCCGCCCACTTCGACGGCGCGCTGATGAGCGGGCCGGGCGCGGATACGCGCGAGAAACCCCCGCACCCTGTCGCCCAGCGGCACTCCCGAGCGTGCGGCTGCCGCCTCGAGCGGATAGCTCATCTGGATGTCGGCCGCCGTGAACTCGGTGCCGGCGAACCACGGGTCCCTGCTGAGCTCGCTTTCCCAGTAGTCGATGTGAGTGCGCAGCTGCGGGTCGATGAACGTCTCTTGCGCGCGCCGCGCAATCGCTCTGACGAGCGGACGCAGCACGGCCGGCGCCTGCCGCGGCAAGCGCCGGAATACCAGCTTCAGTAGCAACGGCGGCATCGCCGAGCCTTCCGCATAGTGCAGCCAGTAGGTATAGCGCAGCCGTGCGTCGCTGCCCGCAGCCGGGCGCAAGCGGCCGTCGCCGTAGCGCTCGATGAGGTACTCGATGATGGCGCCCGATTCCGCCAGCGTGTGCGCTTCGTCGGTGATGACCGGGGATTTCCCGAGCGGATGCACGCGCCGCAGCTCCGGCGGTGCGAGCAGCGTGCGCGGATCGCGCTGATACTGCTGCACCTGGTAGCGGCAGCCGAGCTCCTCGAGCAACCACAGCACGCGCTGCGAGCGCGAGTTGTTGAGGTGATGGACGGTGATCAACGCTCAGTCGTCCGGCCGTTCGTTCGCGGGCTGAGCTGCCGCCGACAGCGATGCGAGCTCCTCGTCCGTGAACGTCCTCTGGGAGAGGAGCCACCTGGCCCGATGCAACTGGGGGGCGGCGACGTATATACGCGAGGGCGCCGCCTGCCCGAGGACGCCGGCATCCGACATGACCCGAACCACGACCCCCTCGGCAGCGAGCACCTCGGCCAGAGACTGCGCGGAGGGCAGATCCGACAGCGTGGTAAGCAGGCACCATTCAGAACCGGACATGGTGTCGCTACAGTGCCAAAGGCAGGATGTTTCTACAATGCGCAACACCGGCAGTCCGTGAGCGGAGCTCAGGCGTGCTCAGCATTCGACAGCTTTCCCGCAGCTTCCGCGAGGGCGGGCGCGTGCACCAGGTGCTCGACCGCGCCGACGCGCACGTGGGCCGCGGCGAGACGGTCGCGGTCACCGGACGCAGCGGCTCGGGCAAATCGACGCTTCTCAATCTCATCAGCGGCATCGACCGCGCCGACCGCGGTAGCGTGGAGATCGACGGCCGTGACGTGACAGCGATGGGAGAGCCCGCCCGCACCCTGTTCCGGCGCGCCCACATCGGCTTCGTCTACCAGTTCTTCAACCTGATCGCGACGCTCGATGTCGCGGAAAACGTGCGCCTGGTGCTGGAACTCAACGGAGTACGCGGAGCACAGGCGCGCGAGCGCAGCCTCGCGGCGCTCGCCGACGTGGGTCTGCGCGAGCGCGCGCACAGCGCGGTGGACCAGCTCTCCGGCGGCGAGCAGCAGCGGGTGGCGATTGCCCGCGCGCTGGTGCACCGGCCCGGACTGCTGCTGGCCGATGAGCCCACCGGCAATCTCGACGAGGAGACCGCGGGTGAAGTGCTGCCGGTGCTGTTGTCGCTCACGCGCGCGCGCGGCACCACCGTCGTGGTGGTGACGCACGATGCCGCCGTGTCGCGTCTGGCGGATCGCGTGCTGGAACTGCGCGAGGGCCGGCTGCTCCCATGATGCCCACCCTGCGTGCAGCCAGCCTGCGGCACCTGCTGCGCCATCCGGCGCAACTGGCGCTGGCGCTCGTCGGGCTGACGCTCGGTGTGGGCACGATGGTGGCGGTGGACGTCGCCACAGCGAGTGCGCAGCGCGCCTTCGAGCTTTCCCTGCAGGCGATCAACGGCGCCGCCACGCATCAGATCACGGGCGGCCCGCGCGGCATCGATGAACGGCTGTACACGCAGCTGCGCACGCACGCCGGCGCGGGCTCGCCGCTGCGGCTCGCGCCGCTGGTGACGGGGTACGTCACGGTGGGTGAGCGCACGATGCAACTGATCGGCGTCGACCCGTTCGCCGCCGCGGAGCTCGCGGGCGGGCAGCGTGTTGCCGCAGCGCCTGACCCGGCAACAGACGGCGTCGACGGGTTGCGCCGCTGGTTTACCGAGCCGGGCGCCGTGGTCATGAGTGCCGCGACTGCCGAGCAGCTGGGGCTGGCGATCAACAGCGGCTTCGACCTGGCCGTCGGCGGCGTGCGGCAGCGGGCCGCGCTCATCGGCCGGATCACCGACGCGGGCGCGGGGTTCGACGCGGTGCTGCTCACGGACATCGCGCAGGCCCAGGAATGGCTCGGAAGCGTCGGCCGCCTGTCGCGCATCGACGTTCGCCTGGCCGAGGGCGCGGCCGGCGCGGCGCTGCTGGCGCGGCTGCGCGCGCAACTGCCCGCGGATCTGGAGCTGCACGCGACGCGCGCACAGGGCGCCGAGACCTTCGCCATGACGGACGCGTTCACGACCAACCTGAAGGCCATGAGCCTGTTGGCACTGCTGGTGGGCGCGTTTCTCATCTACGGGGCAGTGAGCTTCGCGGTGCTGCAGCGCCGCGCCACCATCGCCGTGCTGCGGGCGCTGGGCGCTACCCGCGGCGAGGTGCTCGCCGTCGTGCTGAGCGAAGCGGCGGTGCTGGGCGTCGTCGGCGCGCTCTGCGGGGTGCTGCTGGGGCTGGCGATCGGACGGGGCCTGGTGGGACTCGTTTCACAGACCATCAATGACCTGTATTTCGTGGTGACGGTCAGGGAGGTCACCGTGCCCGTGAGCGGCGTCGTCACGGCGCTGTGCGCCGGCCTGGCAACCGCGCTCGCCGCGGCGCTGCTGCCGGCGCTCGAGGTGGCCGCGAGCGCACCGCGGCTGGGACTGGCGCGTTCAGTGCTCGAAAGGCGGGCGGTGCAGGTGGCGCGAACCCTGGCCGTGGTCAGCGCGGTGCTGGCGGTGGGGGCGGGCCTCATGGTGTGGGCCTCCGGCCGGAGCCTGCTGGCGGGTTTCGCCGCGCTGTTCATGTTGCTGTTGAGTGTGGCGGCGGTCACGCCGGCGGCGCTGCGCGTCCTGGCACAGGCCGCGGCACGGCTCGGCGCGCGAGCGAGCCCGGTGGCGCGGCTCGCCTGCGGCGACATCGCCGCCTCGCTCAGCCGCACGGGCGTGGCGAGTGCCGCGCTCGGCATGGCGCTCACCGCCATGATCGGGGTCGCCATCATGGTGGAGAGCTTCCGGGAGTCCCTGCGCGAGTGGCTCATTCAGACCCTGCGCGCGGACGTATACGTCAGCGCTCCGGGCCCGGCGGAAGCGTCGGAGCGCCGGCTCGACCCGGCCGTCATCCGCGCTGTGCTCGCCACAACGGGGATCCGTGATCACAGTGAGAGTCGCCGGGTGGTGGTCGGATCGGAGCGCGGCGCGCTGGATCTGAACGCGGTCAGATTCGCGCACGCCAGCTACCCGGCGCTGAAGTTCACGCAGACAGACGCGGCGCACGCGTGGCCCCAGGTTGCGCGCGGCGCGATCCTCATCTCCGAGCCGCTCGCCTGGCGGCTGGGTCTGGCGCCGCTCGACACGCTCACCCTGACGACCGCTTCCGGGCCGCAGGCGTTTGCCGTGGCGGGCGTGTACCGCGAATACGGTAACGACCGCGGCGAGGTGCTCATGAGCCTTGGGACTTACCAGCGCCTGTGGGACGACGAGGCGATCAGCGGGATCGGGATCTACCTGGCGCCGGGGGTTGAGGCTTCGGTCGCGGTCGGTGAATTCCGCGCGGCCGCCCGCGGCCGGCAGGCGCTCCTGATCCGCTCCAACGCCGACATTCGCGCGCTGTCGATGCGCATTTTCGAGCGCACGTTCGTGATTACGCGGGTGCTGTACTGGCTCGCCGCGGGCGTGGCCGCGGTGGGCCTGGTGAGTGCGCTGCTCGCGTGGGAGCTGGAGCGCTCGCGGGAACTGGCGATCCTGCGCTCGCTCGGCCTGACCCCGGGGGGTACCGCGCTCCTGGTGCTGGCGCAGACCACTTTCATCGGCGTCGCAGCGCTGCTCGCGGCGATTCCGGCGGGACTGCTGACCGCGCTGGTGTTGACCGGCGTGATCAATCGCCGCGCCTTCGGCTGGCAGATCGATCTGCACCTGACGCCGGCGCAGTTCACCGATGCCTTGTGGCTGGCGCTCGCCGCAGCGCTGGCGGCGGGTATGTACCCGGCGTGGCGCAGCGCGCGCGCGCCGCTCGCGAACGGTCTGCGGGAGGAGTGATGCGCCGCAGCCGCGCGCGGGCAGGGGTGCGGGTGGCGATCGCCGCCGCGGCCACGGGCGCGATCGCGGGCGCGGCGGCGCCGCCCGCGCGGCTGAGTCCTTTGTCCGGCGCCGCGCCGGTGGGCTTTGCGCAGGTGCTGGCGCCCAGGACCTTCGTGTTTCCGCCTGATCACGGACCGCATCCGCAGTTCCGGCAGGAGTGGTGGTATGTGAGCGGCAATCTGGACGCCCTAACGGGCGAGCGCCTGGGATTTGAGCTGACGTTCTTCCGCTTTGCCCTGCAGCCCGAGCCGGCGCTGAGCTCCCCGCCCGCGGCGGCTTCCGCGTGGCGCACACGCCAGATCTACATGGCGCACTTCGCGATTACGGACGTGAGCGCGGGGCGATTTCGCTTCGCGCAGAAACTCTCGCGCGAGGCGCTGGGGCTCGCCGGTGCACAGGCCGTGCCGCCGCGCGTGTGGATCGACGACTGGTCACTCGAGGCCGCGAGCGCGGGCGCCGCGGCGCAGGAGTCGTGGAGCCTGCGCGCGGCGCAGCCCGGGTATGAGCTCGAGCTCACCCTGCAAGCCCTGGCACCACCGGTTCTGAACGGGGACGCAGGATTGAGCCGCAAGTCGGGCGAGCCGGCCGCGGCGACCTACTACTACTCGATTCCGCGCCTGGCCGTGCACGGGCGGCTGATCCGCGACGGTCATCCGCTTGAGCTTCAGGGCCTGGCGTGGATCGATCGCGAGTGGGGGAGCGGGGCCTTGGGCGCGCAGCAGGTGGGTTGGGATTGGTTCGCCCTGCAGCTGAACGACGGCACGGCGCTGATGTTTTACGCGCTGCGCGCCCGGGACGACAGTCGCGATCGGCACAGTGCCGGAACCTGGGTCGAGGCTTCCGGCCGCTCCCGCCCATTGTCCAATGAAGAGGTGAAGATCGAGGTCGCGGATCACTGGAGCAACGCGCAGGGGACCCGCTACCCGGCGCTGTGGCGAATGCGTGTACCCGCGCTGGCGCTCGAGGTGAGCGTGCGTCCCGTGCTGGCCGACCAGGAGCTCAGGACGACGCCCGATTACTGGGAAGGCGCCGTGGATGTCAGCGGAACGCGCGCCGGGCAGAACATCGCCGGGCGTGGCTATGTCGAGTTGGTCGGTTACGCGCCGGAACGCGGATCGCAGCGCGGTACTGGCGCGCACCCGCGTCTTGGCCGATGATCGCAGCCCCTCGCCCCCTTCCCAAACCGGAGACGATCATGCGACGCCCATTCGTTGCCGCCCTCATCACTGCGCTGATTGCAATTCCGGCCTACGCCGCGCTGCCGGACGGCGCCAAGGCTCCGGACTTCAGCACCGACGCTTCGCTCGCGGGCAAGGAGTTCAAGTTTTCGCTGGCCGACGCCCTGAAGAAGGGGCCGGTGGTGCTGTATTTCTATCCGGCGGCGTTCACGCCGGGATGCACGGTCGAGGCGCACGAATTCGCGGAAGCCACGGCGAAGTTCAAGCAGCTCGGCGCCACGGTCATCGGTGTGTCGCATGATCCGATCGAAAAGCTCGACCGCTTCTCGGTGAGCGAATGCCGCAACAAGTTTGCGGTCGCTTCCGATGCGGACGGCGGCATCATGAAGGCTTACGATTCGGTGCTGCCCACTCACCCCGAGTACGCCAATCGCACTTCCTACGTGATCGCGCCGAGCGGGGAAATCATCTATTCCTATACCGCCATGAATCCCGACAAGCACGTCGAGAACACGCTCGCCGCCGTGAAGAAGTGGCAGGACGATCACAAGAAGAGCTGAGGGGCTTAAGTCTCAGGCCAGGTCTGCGAGCTGGGCTGGCACCTGACGGCGCAGCAGCAGGTTGCGCGCTTCCCATTGTTGCTGCGCGGGCAACTCCTGCAGGAAGCTCACCTCGCCCCCCGCCAGGAGCGCGATCGGCACGCCGTCGCGATACAGCAGGCGGTTACCGCTCAGGGAGGGCAGGCGCGCACCGGGCGTGAGGATGCCAGCCAGGTTCAGCGGGTCGGCGCCCGACAGCGACACGTAGTGTCCTTCGTGCGGCTTGCGGCGCGCCTCGCGCAGCAGGGCGATCGCCTCGGGCGCGGCGTACTGCTCGCCGCTGAAGCCGGCGACGAAGCGCCCGCCGCGAATCTCGCCCCGCGCCTCGAGGCGCCGGCAGCACATCAGCAGATCGCGCCACGGCGGCAGCCAATCCGCCTCGCGCGCCAACAGTCGCCAGAACACCACTCCCCAGCGGCGCAACAGCGTGCGCACCAGGTGCTCCACGGTCTCCTCGCCGGGCGCGTGCTCGGCAGCGGCGCTGCCGTCGGAGCGGGCGATCCTCGACCAGCGTCCCGCGGCGTCCATCCCGTAGAGCGCGATGCGCCGCCGTCGCCGACCGCCCATCGCGGGTCTGCGGCGATCGGCGGGCAGCAGCAGCGCGCGCAGCCCCGCGAAGCTGTCGGAGTTCACCACGCCGAGCGCCACCAGTTCGGCCAGCGCTTCCTCCGCCTGCGTGGGCAGGAGCCCGGTCCCGGGCGCGATCTCATCGAAGAAGGACGCGCCGTGCGCGGACAGGTATTGCGCCACGCGCTGCGCGCTCGCCGACAGGTGCATCGCATCCACCGACCCCGCCAGGGTCGACCACAGGCGCATATTGCGCCGCGCGAGCAGCACGATCGGCGTGGCGCGCACCGGCGCCGCGCCGCGCGCCGGATCGCTGCGGCGGGAGCTCAGCCGCGTCCACACGAAACGACCGGCGAGACACTGCTCATCGAGCCAGGCGGGCTCGTACTCGCTGATGCGGTTGGGCAGGATCTCGGTCTCCCAGGCGCTGGCCGGCGCTTCGAATCCCTCGAGCTGCGCCAGGATTGCGCCCACTGCGTCGGGTCCCTCCATGCGCAGCACCGGCGTGACGCGCTGCCACTCGAACAGGAAGCGCAGAAAGTCCCGCGCTTCGATCGGTTCGATCTCGGCGCGCAGGCGCCGCACGGTGTAGCGGTGGATTCGTGCCAGCAGCCGGCGTTCGCACCACTCGCTGGCGATGAGCGCGTCCGCGGTGAACGCGCCGCGCATCGCGAAGCCTTCCGCCTGCAGCGCGGCGAGCGCGGCTTCGACCCGCGCCGGCGGCACGCTTAAGTCCGCCGCGAGCGCCGGCGCAGTCGTGGGTCCGAGACCTTCCAGGCGCCCGCGCACCACCTCCACCAGCGCCGCCTCGGCGCTGAAGGTGCGCGCGTGTGCCGCGGGCGTGATCACCGCGGGCTCAGGCGCCGCATCCGGGTACAGGGCTGCAAACAGCGGCAGTCGCTCGGCCGTCACCCACAGCCGCGCCCCCGCGGCGCCGACTCGTGTCACCCGCTGCTGCGCGACCAGGGTGGCGACAAATGCGGGCCAGAGAGCCGCGCGCTCGACCTCTGCTTCAGTCAGGAACGTGAGCCACAGAAGCGCATCGTGCAACTCGTCCGCGTTGGCGGCGTCGGGCCAGGCTTCCTCGCGCACGCGGCGGATGGCTTGCGGATCGAGCCGGCCGAGGTCGGCGGCGCTCTGCGGATCGAGCCAGCGCCGGCTCATCACCGCCTGGGTGCGCCGCTCCTCCAGCGGCGCGTCATCGAGAAACGCGTAAGGTCTTGCGGACAGCACTTCCAGCGCGAGCGGCGAGGGCTCGGTCAGGTCGCGCGCGATTGCCTGGATGCGGCCCGACTCCAGAGCGCGCAGCAGCCGCTCGAGTCCCCCGATATCCATCGCCTCTTCGAGACAGTCGCGGATCGTCTGGCGCACCAGCGGATGATCCGGAATCTCGAGCTCGCCCGGGAGATTCTCGGCGCACGCGACCTGGTCCGGAAACACCGCGCTCAGCAGGTCTTCCGCCGCCATGCGCGCGAGCGGTGCCGGCACCTTCTTGCCGCCCCGGAAGCGCGGCAGGGCGAGTGCGATCGCGGCGCTCCAGCGCCAGCGCACCGGAAACATGGGCGCGGCGCACAACGCCTGCACCAGCAGCGGCCGCACCGTGCCGGAATGAAGGTAACGGGCGACCTCGGCCAGCTCGAAGCTGTGCGCGGTCGTCAGCGACAACACGATGGTGTCCTCGGTCGCCGCCGCCTGCAGCTCGAAGTTGAACGAGCGGCAGAAGCGCTTGCGCAGTGCCAGTCCCCAGGCGCGATTGATGCGACTGCCGAAGGGCGAGTGAATGACCAGCTGCATGCCGCCGGCTTCATCGAAGAAGCGTTCGAAAATGACGGTCTGCTGCGTCGGCAGCGCCCCGAGCGCGGCCCGCGCGGCGGCCAGATAGTTCACCAGCTGCGTTGCGGCGGGTGCTGCGATCCCGGCGTGCGCCGCGAGCCACTGCGTCGCCGCCTCGAGTCCCTCATCGAGGCGCGCCTCGAGCTCCAGGCGCAGCCGCGAGACGCTCGCCGACAGCTCATCGGTCCGCCCGGGCGCCTCGCCGAGCCAGAACGGAATGGAGGGCGGCTCGCCGTGTGCATCCTCGACGCGGATCCGGCCCTGCTCCACACGCAGGATGCGGTAGGACACATTACCCAGCTGGAAGACATCGCCCTGCAGGCTCTCGACCGCGAAATCCTCGTTCACCGTGCCGACGAACTGCGCCTGCGGCTCGAGAATGACCTGGTAGTCGGCGTTGTCGGGAATGGTGCCGCCGGAGGTGAGGGCGGTCAGTCGCGCGCCGCGCCGTCCTTTGACCAGGTGGTTCACGCCGTCGTGATGAATGAGCGCCCCGTGCCGGCCGCGGCGCGTGCTGTAGCCCTCGGCGAGCATGCGCAGGACTTCATCGAATTCGGCGCGCGCGAGATCGCGATACGGATACGCCCCGCGCAGCAGCGTATACAGACTCTGCTCGTCCCATTCGCGCGCCGCGACCTCCGCGACGATCTGCTGCGCCAGCACGTCGAGCGGCTTCACCGGCATACCTAACCGGTCGAGCTCCCCGCGGCGCACTGCGGCCAAGAGCGCCGCGCATTCCACCAGGTCATCGCGTGACAGCGGAAACAGCCTTCCCTTGGGCGTGCCGCCCAGTGAGTGACCGGAGCGGCCGACGCGCTGCAGCAGGGCGGCGATCGAGCGCGGCGAGGCGAGCTGGCACACCAGATCCACCTCGCCGATGTCGATCCCGAGCTCCAGAGATGCGGTGGCAACCAGGGCGCGCAACTCGCCGCGCTTCAAGCGCGCTTCCGCGTCCAGCCGCGACTCCTTTGCCATGCTGCCGTGGTGCGCGGTGACGTGCTGCTCGCCGAGGCGCTCGGACAGATGCCGCGCGATGCGCTCGGCCTGCCGGCGGGTGTTGACGAATACCAGCGTCGTGCGGTGCTCGCTCACGAGCTGCGCCAGGCGGTCATACAGTTGCGTCCAGACTTCCCCGGACATCACCGCTTCGAGCGGCGCGGCGGGAATCTCCAGCTGCAGGTCGCGCTCGCGCGCGTGGCCCGAGTCGACGATGGTGCAGTCGGCTGCGCCATCGGCGCGCAGAGCGCGTGTGCCGACGAGGAATCGGGCCACGTCCTCGATGGGCTTCTG
>Ga0209626_1000006_pt1 | contig 99142 bp, 90 predicted proteins | sample JacPinW_OM1H0_M2_FD_187962 | JGI IMG/M metagenome (GOLD analysis project Ga0209626, IMG submission 187962) | Forest soil microbial communities from Algoma, Ontario, Canada - Jack Pine, Ontario site 1_JW_OM1H0_M2 (SPAdes) (version 2) | ecosystem: Environmental > Terrestrial > Soil > Boreal... | reverse complement strand
CGCCTCACGCGTCACACCATATCTTTCCGGTCTCAGTGCAAACCACCATCACCACCCCGCTGTCTGCAGTCCTGCCGCTCGGCACGCGCGTCAACGAGCGCGGACGGCTCGAGCTCGGCGGCTGCGACGCGGTCGAGCTTGCGCGGGAATTCGGGACTCCCGTCTACGTAGTGGTCGAGGACGACCTGCGCGCCCGCGCCCGCTCGTTCGTCGATGCGCTCGCCGCTCGCCACGGCGACTTCGACGTCCTGTTCGCCTCCAAGGCGTTCCCGTGCACGGCCGTCTACCGGACGCTCGCCGAGGAGGGACTCGCGTGCGACGTCGCCTCCGGGGGCGAGCTCGCGCGCCTGTCGCTCGCCGTGCAGGTGTCGTGCGCGGCGCAAGCGACACGCTGCATGGTATTCGACGAGGTCGACGCCGGCATCGGCGGCGCGGTTGCGGAGATCGTCGGGCGCGAGTTGCGCGCGCTCGGCGGACGCGGCCAGGTGCTGTGCGTGACGCACCTGCCGCAGGTCGCCTGCCAGGCGCATCACCACCTGCGGGTCACGAAGCTCACCGACGGGCGTACCACGCGCACCACTCTCACCGAGCTGACGGCGAACGATCGTGTCGAGGAGCTCGCGCGCATGCTGGGCGGAATCGAAGTCACCGCCAAGGCGCGCGAGCACGCGCGCGACATGCTGGCAGCCGCCACGCAGGCGCCCGCAAAGGCTTCCCCGGCGGCCGGCGCAAGTGCGGCGCGCGCGCCGGCCGCTGCGGATTCCGCCGACGACACCGTGCGGCGCCCGCGGCCGCCCGCCGCCAGAGGCCGCTAGCTGCTCTTGCCGCGGTTGCGGAAGGCGCAGTTCGGGCGCTTGCAGCGCCCATAAAGAATCAGTGAGTGATCGCGGATCGTGAAGCCGAGCTTGGTCGCCACCGCGGTCTGGCGCTCCTCGATGCTCGAGTCCATGAACTCCTCCACGCGGCCGCAGTCCTGGCACACGATGTGGTCGTGATGGGTCCCCTGGTTGAGCTCGAACACCGCCATGCCGTCTTCGAAATGATGGCGCGTGACGAGACCTGCGGCCTCGAACTGGGTGAGCACGCGGTACACGGTGGCCAGGCCAATGTCCTCATTGGATTCCAGCAGCGTACGGTAGATGTCCTCGGCCGACAGGTGCCGCGTGGCGCTGCCCTCAAGAATCTCCAGGATCTTCAGGCGAGGCAGCGTCACCTTCAAACCGGCTTTACGCAGATCCTTGCCTTCCACGCGTGCTTCTCCGTGCGGTCCGGCGCAGCTGAAACTGCGGGCGATCCGCGATCAGGTATGATTACGAGGATGATTATCCTCCATCGGGCGCAGCTGCGCCTACCCTTGGCCGCGTTCACGGCCCTGGTGCTGCTCGCGACGCCGCTCAGCGGCTGCGTCTATCGCATGAACATCCAGCAGGGCAACTACCTGGAAGGCAAGACCGTCGATCAGCTGCAGGTCGGCATGACCCGCAGCCAGGTGCGCTACCTCCTCGGCACCCCGATGGTGCCGGCGGTGTTCGACAAGGACCGCTGGGACTACGTGTACTACTTCAAGCACGGGCGCCTGCGCAGACCCGAGGAGCGCCACCTGATCGTGTTCTTCACCCAGGACAAGGTGACACGCTTCGACCGCGACAACGTGCCGAATGCGCCACCACAGGCGCCGGAGCAGGGACCGCCGGTATCGAAGTTCCCGAGGATCTGAGGCGCGCGCCTCAGCTCTTGCCGCTGCGGCGCTCGCGCTGCACGCGCTCGCGACGCTGCTCGCGCGGGTCGCGGCGCAGCGGCCGGTACAGCTCGATGCGATCGCCGTCCGCGCACACATCGGTGCGCGCGCGCGGCTCGCCGAAAATGCCCACCGGCGCGGAATCCCAGGGGATCGCTGCGGCCGGATCGGCGCTGGCGCGCGCCGCCGCCAGCGCATCGGCGATGCTCGCTTCGCTGGGCAGCTCGACGCTCCACAGGTATTGACGAGTGCGCGTCGCGTAGGCGACGACGCAGCGTTTGCCGGGCGACGGCGGGCTCACGGCCGCGAGCGGGCGCGCGCCACGAAGGCATCCAGCAGCGAGCCCATCGTGGCTGCGAACTGCGGCTCGAACAGCAGCGCGCTCAGCGGGTTCCTGAACGCAAAGCGCATGACGAGCTCCACGCGGCAACCGTTGGTCTCGATCGGCGTCAGCCGCCACTCGCCCTGCAGGGTGCGAAACGGCCCGCTCACCAGCTGCATGCGGATGCTGCTGTCAGCCTCGAGCGTGTTGCGGGTGGTGAACTCACCGTGCAACGCACCCTGCCTGACGCCAAGGGTCGCGACGATCTCCTGCTGCGAGCGCGACTGCACCCGGGCGTGGGTGCACCAGGGCAGGAATTGCGGATAGCTCTCGATATCGTTGATGAGCGCGAACAGCTCGGAGGGCGGCTTGCTGACGAGCGCCGAGCGCTTGACCTCTCGCATGCGGCATTGTCCCATTACGTCCTGCCCATGGCCAAAGACGCGCAATCGCCCCGACTGATCGCCGAAAACCGCAAGGCGCGCTTCGACTATTTCATCGAGGAGCGCTACGAGGCGGGGCTGGCGCTGCAGGGCTGGGAGGTCAAGTCCATGCGCGCCGGGCGCGCGCAGCTGCAGGAGGCCTATGTCTACCTGCGCGGCGGCGAGGCGTTCCTCATCGGCGCGCACCTCTCACCCCTTCCCACGGCCTCCACGCACGTGACGCCCGATCCGGTGCGCACCCGCAAGCTGCTGCTGAAGCGCAGCGAGTTGCAGGGACTGATCGGCGCGGTGGAGCGGCGCGGCTACACCCTGGTGCCGCTGGAGCTGTACTGGAAGAGCGGCCGCGCCAAAGTGCAGGTCGGGCTCGCCAAGGGCAAGAAGCAGCACGACAAGCGCGCGGTGGAAAAGGAGCGCGACTGGCAGCGCGACAAGGCGCGCCTGTTGCGACGCGGCTGACAAAACGCGCGCCGTCGCCCGCAGGCGCGTATGCTGCCGATGTGAACCTGAAGGGGGCGACCGGTTTCGACGTGGGTTACGAACCTTCAGGGGCGTACCGAGGTGCAGTGCCCTCGTTAATCCTGCTGCAAATCATAGTTGCCAACGACGACAACTACGCTCTAGCTGCCTAACCGCAGCTGACCTCTGACCAGCTCGTGCCTGTGCGACTGAATCAGGGGACGCGCTCACAGGATCGCGCTCCGGCGTGCGACAGGCCGGTGCGTTAAGAGTCACTGTCCGCTGGCGTTGCGTCTTCCCTGCCCCTCGGGTAGCGCCGCGCGAGAAACAATGAGAGGGCTACGTACGTAGATCCTGAAGTCTAGGACTTGCGGACGGGGGTTCGATCGAGGGTCGCGCCAGATCGCAAGGTTTGGCTGACAACGGAGCTCACATCGGTGAAACCTGACGGCGCCTCTCACCAGGGGCGGCATGGCAACGCCGAGGGGTAGGAAGAGGGCCAACCTCAGGCCTGCCCTGTAGAGACTCATAGACCTGCCGACGGCACATCGCCTGGGCGGGCACTAGGATCCAGCTGGCCATGACAGCCGGATAACACGCTCCGCGTCCACGCGCTGCCCTGCAGCGCGCGGACGAAGGCATAGTCCAGCCCGCGGCGAAAGCCACGGATGTGCTGTCCCCCCGCCTCCACCAACCGGCGGTTCCCGGCCTCCACGGCCGGGAACCGATGCCCGGCGCCGAACGTCCAGCACGCGGCATCACCAGCGCAACGGGCAGCGCCACGCATATCTCATCAAACCCGCAAGATTCTCGGGCTGTGCTTTGACGAGCATTGCCGGCAGAATCCTGGACCTGCTGCATAGGCCCAGCAAATGGACGGGGTTGCGTGCCGCTAAGGCAACTATCCGACACCGAGGCCGCGTACCTGGCCGGGATCATCGACGGCGAGGGCACGATTACGCTAACGAGGACACATCGGGGCGAGAACCGTCGCCCTGTGGTGAGCGTCAGTAGTACGGAATTGCCCCTGCTTCTCCATGTGCTGTCGGTGGTCGGCGCGGGAAAGATCACGAGCAAGGTCTGCGCACAAAACCATCACTCGCCGAGCTTCGCTTACGCCATCTGTAGCCGGCAGGCGCTGACGTTGCTGGGTCGCGTCTCGCCATACCTCCGCACCTACAAGGCCGGGCGTGCTCGCCTTCTCGTCGAGGGGTACGTGCGCGTTACCCCTCGGAATGGACGCTATACGCCGTGTCAGCGCGCAGCACGGCAAGCCTTCGAGGAGCGTTTCTTTGCCAATTCCGTGCGCGCAAAAGCCCGCGTCGGGCCGCGCGAGCTGCGCGTCAGGCGTCGCCGTGCAGCGTGACGAGCGGGCCATACAGGTCCGGCCGCCGGTCGCGGAACACGAACCAGTTGTCGCGCAGTTGCGCAATGCTCTCCAGGTCGAAGCCGTGGATCAGGACCGCATCGCCCTCCTCGGGCGCCTCAGCGACTTTCGCGCCCATGGGGTCCGCGATGAACGATGAGCCGTAGAAGCGGATGTACAGCCCCTGCGGGTCCTGCAGCGAGCGCTCGAGTCCGTAGCGGTTGGCGGCGATGAGCGGGGTGAGATTGGCCGCCGCGTGTCCCTGCTGGGTGCGCTGCCAGTGCTCGCGCGAGTTCACCGGCAGTGCCGGGGGCGGCTCGGTGCCGATTGCGGTCGGGAACAAGAACAGCTCCGCCCCCATGAGCGCCATGACGCGCGCGGTCTCGGGAAACCACTGGTCCCAGCAAATGCCGACGCCAAGGCGCGCAAAACGCGTGTTCCAGACTCTGAATCCCGTGTCCCCCGGGGAGAAGTAGTTCTTTTCCTGGTAGCCCGGCCCATTGGGGATGTGCGACTTGCGGTACACGCCGAGGTTCGTGCCGTCGGCATCCAGGATGGCGATGGAATTGAAGTAGGCGGGACCCGCACGCTCGAAGAAGCTGATCGGCAGCACCACCCCGAGCTCGCGCGCTACCGGGCCGAAGTGACTCACGGCGCGATTCTCCGCGGCGGTGCGCGCGAGACCCAGGTGACGCGCGTCCTGCTCTATGCAGAAATACGGCGTCTCGAACAGCTCGGGCAGGAGAATGACCTGCGCGCCCCGCGCGGCCGCCTGGCGCACCAGCTGCTCGGCCCGGGCGATGTTGTGCCCGCTGTCCCAGTCGCACGCCATCTGGATGGCGGCCACCGTCACCGGTCGCGGCGTGCGCCGGAAGTGCTCAGGGTCCCTGGACATCACGCGCGATTCTACTGGCTTGCCGGGCCCATCGCCCGGCGCTCGGCGAGCGAGCGGTTCACCTGTTCGACGATGCGCATGGCCGTCTCCAGCGCCATGAGTCCGGCCTCGCCCGGAACCACCGGCGCGCGGCCGCTGCGAATGCACTCGAGGAACGAGTCGATCTCCGCCTTGAGCGCATCACCGGGCTCCAGACTCTGCTCCTCGATCGTCACCGGCAGCGGGCCCGGGGGATCTGCGGGCGCGCGCTTGCGGATGAGTGTCAGGATCTTCTGCTGCAGATCAAGTGACAGGTAGGCGTCGTCCTCGAATATGCGCATTTTGCGCTCGGTCTTGAAGCTGACGCGCGAGGCGGTGGCATTCGCGACACAGCCATTGGCGAAGCGGATGCGCGCGTTGGCAATGTCGATTTCCTCGGAGAACACCGGCGTGCCCACCGCGTCGATGGACGTGATCGGCGCGCCGACGATGGTCTGCACGATGTCGATGTCGTGGATCATCAGATCGAGCACCACGTTCACGTCGGTGCCGCGCTCGCGGTACGGCGCGAGGCGATGACATTCGACGAAGCGCGGGGAGTGCAGATGCGGCTCGGCCGCCAGTATCGCTGCGTTGAAGCGCTCCAGGTGCCCGACCTGCAGAATCCGCTTCACGCGTGCGGCGAGCGCAATCAGCTCGCGCGCCTGCGCCGGGGTATCGGTGATCGGCTTCTCGACCAGCACGTGCGCACCGGCTTCGAGGAAATCACGCGCGATGGCAAAGTGCGCCGGGGTCGGTGTGACCACGCTCACCGCGTCAACGCTGCCGAGCAGCTCCCGATAGTCGCTCACGGCACGCGTTTTAAGCTCGGCGGCGAGAGCCTCACGCGCCTCGGGCCGGGAATCCGCGACCGCGACCAGCTCGCAGCCCGTCGCCTGCGCGTACTTCTGCGCGTGAAAGCGGCCAAGGTAGCCCACGCCGATGACGGCGGCTCTGATTTTCTGCATGAGAAGGCTATTATGCCCGCCCGCGCGGCGACGCCCGCAGGGCACGTGTTAAGGAACGGCTGCCAGCGAATGTCCACACCGCCCCCGACCGAAGGCACGACACCCCTGGAGCGCCTGGCGCACCTGCGCGATACCTACGGCGCCCTGCCGCGTCCGCGGCGCGAACTGGTCGTTTTCGGCCTGGCGCTGCTGTGCGGGCTGATCGTGATGCCGTTTCTCATCTGGTTCGCCGGCAGCCGCGTGCTCGGGCCCTATACCCACGGTCAGAATGCACACGCCGGTCCGCTCGCTCTGGTTGCGGACTTCTTCTCGGGGCTGGTGCACGGGTCGGGGGTGTTCTGGGCCGTGGCGCTCGGGCCGGCGGTGCTGCTGCTGCTGATTCGCCTGTTCGTCGCCCTGGTGCGGGCGCTGCCCACTCCCGGCGACGACTGAGGCCAGGGGCCGGCCCGTCAAGGGCTTAGGGCGGCGCCAAGCGGGGGGCGCGTCTCACTTCGGCCAGTACATCCACACCGCCACGGCCAGCATCCCTAAGGTCGCCCCATGGGCGCCCAGGCGCCAGGAGCGCTCGCGCAGCTCCCCGTAGAAGCTCCCGCCCGAGGCCGCCGAGAACAACGTAAAAACCGCTATCGCGCGCAGCAATGGGGCGTGCTCGGGCGCGAATCGCGCCTCGTCGGCCGGCAGGAACAGGATCACAATCCAGGTCATCAGCAGCCCGGTGGCCAGGGCGACGGCCGACCCCATGACGATTCCCAGGAGCGCTGTCAGAGGTCTCATGATGTGAGGGCCGTACTTGCTAAAGACGAACCGCACGCTCTAGCCTAGCTCTAAGAGTCTACCGAACCTGCGAGCCCTAATGATGACCCTACCTTTGCGCCGATCCTCCGGGTGGATAACCGCCGCGGTCCTGCTGGTATTCGCCCTGGCGCTCGCCGGCTCCGTGCAGGCCCCGGCAGGCACCTCGGTATTGCCTCCAGGGACGGTGGCGCCCACCGACACACAGCGCTCGACGGCGCGCAGGATCGGCCGCATCCTCGAGGAGGCGCACTACAGCCGCGCGGCGCTCGACGAGAAGATGTCGGATGTGGTCTACCACCGCTATCTGGAATTCCTCGACGGCCAGCGCAGCTACTTCCTCGCCAACGACCTCGACGAGTTCAGCGCTTACCGCCTGCGGTTCGGCGACATGATCCGCACCGGCGACATCGACCCTGCGTACCTGATCTTCGCGCGCTTCCAGCAGCGCAACCGCGAGCGCATACAGCGCGCGATCGAGCTGCTGAAGAGCGAGCCTGACTGGGCGGCGAACGAAACATTCGAGTTCGACCGCACGCACGCCGCGTGGCCGGTCGATCAGGCCACCATGGAGGAGTTGTGGCGCAAGCGCGTCAAGAACGATGCGCTGTCGCTGATGCTCACCGGCAAGGCTTGGCCGGATGCGGCCGAGATCCTGCGCAAGCGCTACGAGCGCGTGCTCAAGCGCGTCGACCAGGTGACCAGCGAGGACGTGTTCGAGGGTCTGATGAACGCCTACGCGCGTGCCTTCGATCCGCATTCGAGTTACTTCTCACCGCGCAGCTCCGAGGAGTACCGCATCCAGATGAGCCTCAACTACGAGGGCATCGGCGCGTCGCTCCAGGTAGTGGACGACTACGTCACCATCATGAACGTGCTCGAGGGTGGCCCGGCGGCAGTAGCCGGCACGCTCAGCACCAACGACCGCATCATCGGCGTCGGTCAGGGACATGAGGGTTCGTTCACCGACGTCATCGGCTGGCGGCTGGATGACGTGGTGCAGCTGATCCGCGGCAAGGCCGGCACGTCGGTGCGCCTGCAGGTGCTGCCGGCCGGCGCGGCCCCCGGCAGCCCGGAAAAGGTCACGGAGTTCGTGCGCAACAAGGTCACGCTGGAAGCGCAGGCGGCGCATAAAGAAGTGAAGTCCGTGGCACGCAACGGCCGCACGCTCAAGATCGGCGTGATCACCGTACCCGGGTTCTACCAGGATATAGCCGCGCAAAACGCCGGCGATCAGAATTACCGCAGCACCACGCACGACGTGCTGAAACTGCTGCGCGAGCTCAAGAGCGAGAACGTCGAGGGCCTGGTCCTCGACCTGCGCGGTGACGGCGGCGGCTACCTCCCCGAAGCCACTGCGCTCACGGGACTGTTCATCAATCACGGCCCGGTGGTGCAGCTGCGCGATACCGCAGGCAGGCTAGAGGTGCTGGACGACCCGGAGCCCGCGCCGGCCTACGACGGTCCGCTCGCGGTGCTGGTCGACCGCCTGAGCGCGTCGGCTTCGGAAATTTTCGCCGGCGCCATCCAGGACTATCACCGCGGCGTGATCCTGGGGCAGACCACGTTCGGCAAGGGCACGGTGCAGAACCTGGTGCCCCTCGATCGCTGGTCGCCGAAACCGGTGAACGGACAGCTGACCGTGACCATCGGCAAGTTCTACCGGGTGACGGGTGAAAGCACCCAGCACCGCGGCGTCGAACCTGACGTGCCGCTCGTCTCGCCCCTCGACACCAAGGAGATCGGCGAGAGCGCGCTGGAGTCCGCCCTCCCCTGGGATCGCATCGCGGGCGTCCCCTTCAGGATGAGTGCCGGTACCTCAGCCGCCCCGCCGGTGGCGGCACTGGCGACCGAAGAGGGTACGCGCGCGCAGCACGATCCGGACTACCGCTGGCTGGTGTCGGACATCGCCGCCATCGACTCGGTGCGCGGGCAGCACAGTGTGTCGCTCAACCTCAAGACACGGCGCGAAGAGCGTACCCGGATCGAGAGCGAGCGGCTGGCGCGGGAGAACAGCCGGCGGGCGGCGAAAAACCTGCCGCCGCTGAAGAGCGTCGAGGAGCTCGACAAGTCCAAGGATGAGGCCGCCGACGTGGTGCTCGAGCAGGCGACCCAGGTCATGGGCGACATGGTGACCGGGGCGCACCCGCAGCCACCGCAAAAGACCGCGCGCGCCAGTTAGCCGCGCGCGAGCCCGCTCGAGCGGACTTTCAACGCAGCAGGACCCGGAACAGGTCCCAGGTGTCCTCGGCGAGCACGTTCGGCAGCCGCTCGGCATCGGCCCCGAGCGCCGCCACCAGCAGTACGTCGCCTTCGGTAAACGCGAGTGAGTTCGGGATCGGCGAAGTGTCGGCCGCGGCGCGGTAGCGCGCCACGCGCTGCAGCCTCTCGGTGCGGACCTTGATTTCCTCGGCAACACCGGCGCGAGTGCCGAGCAGGCCGTGCGCGCGCGCGATCTCCCCCATCAGCAGCACGCATTCCCGCGGAGAGCCGTAGTCGTCGGGGGTCTCGCGGCGGGCGGTCGCCTCGCGCGCCAGCGTGAGCATCGGGGTCTTGAGTTGCGTCAGGCGTAACCACAGCACTTCCGCATAGGCGATCGCGGCGAGATTGATCGAGCGCCGCGCCGGCAGCGACAGTCCCTGAAACTCGGGCGGGGCCTCGCCGGCGATTGCCTCGAGGCCGAGCTGCGCCTCGCTGAGGGACACCCCGGCGCTGACCACCGCCGCCGCGGCGCCGGCGACGCGCCGCTCCAGTGCGCGGCGCTTGAAGTAGTGCCAGAAACGGGTGAGCTGCGCCCGCTGCGCTTCCACTGCCGCAAGCTCCGCCGTGGCCTGCGTATGCAGCGCCTGAGCCGCGTGCAACTGGCTCTCCGCGGCCTGGCGCCGGGCGAACTGGCGGCGGTTGTACTGGGCCAGGTGCTCGCGCCGTTCGCGCTCGTCCTGTTGCCGCACGAGATCGGCGACCAATTGGGTGATGAGGTCTCGGCCCGACTGCCACAGGCGGCGCAGCTGATAAAACACCAGCGCCGGGTAAGCGCTCTCGGCGGCGCCCAGGCGCCCCTCGAGCGTGGTGAGCATTTCCTGGACGCGCTGGGTGGCCGCCTCCTGCTGCTTGACGAGGTCCTTGAGGCGGAAGGTTTCGTCCTGCAGCCCGCCGTAGGCCTTCTTGAGCTCGGCGCGGTTGCGAAACAGCGCCAGCACCCGATGGTCATCATCGGGTGAGCCGTCCGGGCGGAGGCTGAGCTTTAGAAAGCCGAGTTGACGCAGCGCTTTCATGAGAAGTGCGGCGGCCGACCGCCCCCTCTCATGCGCCGGCTTCGGGCTCCGTGCGGGATGAGAAGCGATGACCTCGCTCCACGCAGTATTCCAGCCACTTATTTAACATCATGTTCCGCGCCCAACGCTGATCCAGTTCACGCTCCGCGTGGCTGCGCAGGGCCTTGAGGAGCGGCCGACTGTGAACTGCCGCCCATTGCCGCGCCTCGACCAGGTGCGCGTCATGGTAGATGCGCACCTGCATGTCGGGGTACGGCAGGCAGCCGTGCGCCTGGGGCAGCAGATAGGTCAGATTCACGGTGCTGGTGTAAGGCGAGCGCCCGGTCACGGTGAGAACAAGGTCACAATCGCCGCGCACGGCGGACCGATACTGGCCGACGAGCGCCGGCAGCTTGCCGGCCAGCCAGCCGAGCCGTATGAAGTTGCTCTCATACAGTCCCATGAGCGCGACGAAGCTGCGCGGCCGCGCGCGCCACGAAACCGGGGTCTGTGTGTCAGTGAGCAGCACGCACCGACTATAACGCACAAGGCTTGCCCTGCAAGCCGATCGCCGCGCGAATTTGTCGCTGTCTGCGCCCTCACCGCCGCTTGCAATTTTCGTGCGACCTGACGCGCGCGCGCGAGTCGTGCAACAATATACAGCTCACGGGCGCGCCTGCTACGGGCGCAGACGCCGCTCGATGCCGCTGGTGTTCAGAATCCGGCTGGCGATCTCCTCGATCGAGCACTCGGTGGTATTGAGCCACGGCAGGCCGTAGCGCGCGAACAGCGCCTCCGCGGTGCGCAGTTCGTACTGCACCTGCTGCTGCGAAGCGTAGCGGCTCTCCGGGCGGCGCTCGCTGCGGATCTGTTGCAGCCGCTCGGGCCTGATGGTCAGCGCATAGAGCTTGGCGCGGAACGGCTCCAGTCGCGCCGGCAGCCTGCCGGCTTCCAGATCCTCGTCGGTGAGCGGATAGTTGGCGGCGAACACCCCGTATTGCAACGCCAGGTACAGGCAGGTCGGAGTCTTGCCGACCCGCGATACCCCGATCAGTACCACATCGGCGAGCGCGTAGTCCCCGCCGCTGCCGTCATCGTTGGCGAGCGCGAAGTTGGTGGCGTTGATGCGTGTGGTGTAAGCGGCGAGATCGGCCATGCCGTGCGCCCGCCCGGCGCGGTGCGTCGAGCGCGTGTTGAGTTCGCGCTCGAGCGGACCCACAAACGTCGAGAACAGATCAAGGAACAAGGCATTCGCCGTCACCACGACCTCGCGCAGGTCGTCCTGCACCAGCGTGCTGAACACGATCGGCCGCAGGCCCTCCTCCTCGGCCGCACGGTTGATGCGCCGTACGGCTTCCTGCGCCTTGTCAAGGCTCGACACAAATGGCAAAGTCACCGGCCGAAATTCCTGTCCCTCGAACTGCGTCATGAGACTGTGGCCCAGTGTTTCCGCAGTCACACCCGTCTGGTCGGAAACGAAGAATACGGTTCGACGGCTCACGGCGCGGGTGTACTCATCAAGGCTGCTGCGATGAGTCCGCAGTGTTTCACCCGGCGCGCGCGCGAGCAAGCGCCAAGCCGCTCGCGCTGACCTTCAGGAGCGTCCTTGAAAGCCTACGTCATCCCGTTCGAGCAGTTGGCAATGCGCGACGTCGAGACGGTCGGCGGCAAGAACGCCTCGCTCGGGGAAATGATCGGCTCGCTCGCCAGACTCGGCGTGCAGGTGCCCGGGGGCTTCGCCACCACCGCGCACGCCTATCGTGAGTTCCTCGAACAGGATGGGCTGGATGCGCGCATCAGCGCCGAGCTTGCCGCGCTCGACGTCGATGACGTGGCGCGGCTCGCCGCCACCGGAGCACGCATCCGTCAGTGGATTCTCGCGACACCCTTTCCGCCGGCCTTGACCGCGGCGGTGAGCGCGCAGCTGCAGCGCCTGAGCGCGGGCGCCGATCTCGCCGTGGCAGTACGCTCCTCGGCGACCGCCGAGGATCTGCCCGAGGCCTCGTTCGCCGGCCAGCAGGAGAGCTTTCTCAACGTGCGCGGCGAGGCTGACGTGCTCAAGGCGATGCACGAGGTGTTTGCCTCGCTGTTCAACGACCGCGCGATCTCCTATCGCGTGCACCAGGGCTTCGACCACGGCGCGGTGGCATTGTCGGCCGGCGTGCAGCACATGGTGCGCAGCGATCTGGGCGCGAGCGGCGTCATGTTCACGCTCGACCCCGACTCGGGCTTTCGCGACGTAGTATTTATCACCGCCTCGTGGGGACTCGGGGAGACCGTAGTCCAGGGCGCCGTCAACCCCGATGAGTTCTACGTCTACAAACCCGCGCTGCGCGCCGGCAAGCTCGCGATCCTGCGCCGCACCCTCGGCGGCAAGGCGGTGAAGATGGTGTACGCGCCGGGGGCTTCCGCCGAGCGCGTGCAGACGGTCGCGGTGCCGGCGGCGGACCGGCGCCGCTTCTGCCTGAGCGATGCCGATATCGTCACGCTGGCGCGCCAGGCGCTGGTCATCGAAGAGCACTACGGCCGGCCGATGGACATCGAGTGGGGGCGGGACGGTGCCTCGGGCGCGATCTTCATCCTGCAGGCACGGCCTGAGACGGTGCAGAGCCGCAGCGGCCGCACCATTCAGCGTTACGCCCTGAAGGGCCGCTCGCGGGTGCTGGCCACCGGCCGCAGCATCGGCCAGCGCATCGGCGCCGGAGCCGCGCGCGTCATCCGCGAGGCGAGCGAAATGGCGCGCGTGCAGAACGGCGACGTGCTGGTCGCCGACATGACGGATCCGGACTGGGAACCGGTCATGAAGCGCGCCGCCGCGATCGTCACCAACCGCGGCGGCCGCACCTGTCACGCGGCTATCATCGCGCGCGAGCTGGGGGTCCCCGCGGTGGTCGGCTGCGGCGATGCCACGCAACGCATCCGCGAGGGACAGGAAGTGACCGTGTCGTGCGCCGAGGGCGACACCGGCTACGTCTACGAGGGGCTGTTGCAGTTCGAACGCAAGCAGGTCGAGCTCGATACGCTGCCGAAGATCCCGGTCAAGATCATGATGAACGTCGGCAACCCCGACCGCGCCTTCGATTTCGCCAACATCCCGCACCACGGCGTGGGGCTCGCGCGGCTCGAGTTCATCATCAACCGCATGATCGGCGTGCATCCGCGCGCGCTGCTTGAGTTCGAGCGCCTGGACGGGGAGCTGCAGGAGCAGATCCGCGCGCAGATGGCCGGTTATGCAAGCCCGGTCGGCTTCTACGTGGAGAAGCTCGCCGAGGGGATCGCGCAGATCGCCGCGGCGTTCGCCCCCGAGCCGGTCATCGTGCGGCTCTCCGACTTCAAGTCCAACGAGTACGCCAACCTCATCGGCGGCAGTCGCTACGAACCGCAGGAGGAGAACCCGATGCTGGGGTTCCGCGGCGCCGCGCGCTATGTCGATGAGACCTTCCGCCCCTGCTTCGAGCTCGAGTGCCAGGCGCTGAAGCGGGTACGCGAGAGCATGGGCCTCACCAACGTGCAGGTCATGGTGCCGTTCGTGCGCAGCGTGGCGGAAGCGCGCCAGGTCACGGCACTGCTGGCGCAGAACGGCCTGCAACGCGGCGAGCACGGGCTCAAGGTGATCATGATGTGCGAGCTGCCGACCAACGCGCTGCTCGCGGAACAGTACCTCGAGCACTTCGACGGCATGTCGATCGGCTCGAACGACATGACGCAGCTCACCCTCGGGCTGGACCGCGACTCGGCCATCATGGCGCGCCACTTCGACGAGCGTGACGAAGCGGTGCGCAAGCTCCTGTCGATGGCGATCAGCGCCTGCCGCAAACACGGCAAGTACGTCGGCATCTGCGGCCAGGGTCCGTCGGATCACCCCGACCTCGCGCGCTGGCTGCTCGATCAGGGCATCGAGAGCATGTCGCTCAACCCCGATACAGTGCTGGAGACCTGGCTGTTCCTCGCGCAGCGCCCTGCAGGCGGCCTGGCCTCCTGAGGTTCTAGGGCACGCCGGCGTATGCCGGCGCGAACAACCGCGCGCGGTAGTGCCGCAGCTCACGGATCGATTCGTGGATGTCCGCGTGCGCGAGGTGAGTCCCCTGCTTGACGAAACTCTCGGCCACCGCCGGCGCCCAGCGGCGCGCCAGCTCTTTCAGCGTGCTGACGTCGAGATTGCGGTAATGAAAGAAGCATTCGAGCTCGGGCATGCAGCGCGCGAGAAACCGACGGTCCTGACAGATGCTGTTGCCACACATCGGCGAGCTGCCGCCGTTGACCAGCGCCGCGAGGAACTCCAGCGTGCGCTGCTGCGCTTCAGCGACGCTGGTGCGGCTGGCGCGCACCCGCGCCAGCAGGCCCGAGGAGCTGTGCTGGCGCTGATTCCAGTCGTCCATGCGCGCGAGCACTTCATCGGGCTGATGGATGGCGAGCACCGGGCCATCGGAGATGAGATTCAACTCCCGGTCGGTCACCACGGTGGCGATCTCGATGATCGAATCGGTGTCGGGCTTCAGACCCGTCATCTCCAGATCGATCCAGACCAGATAGTCGCCGCTCGGCATGTGCGGGTGGGTAGTGGTAGCGTGTCTTGACCGTGCAACAGACAATCCCAGTGTAGCAGACGACCACTCACCCGCCGCATGAAGCAGACTCTGGTTGGACGCGTGATCGCCACTTTTGGCCGGCACCTGCTGGTGCGCGAGGCCGGCGGCCGGGAACTGCGGGCGCGTCCGTTCGGACGCGCCCTCATCGTGGTGTGCGGCGACGACGTGCGCTGCAGCGTCGATTCACGCCACGATGAGGTGCACGTCGTGGAAGTGCTGCCACGACGCACGGCGCTGTATCGCGCCAACCAGCGCGGCGGCGCGGAACCGGTGGTGGCCAACCTCACCCGCCTGCTGGTGGTGCTCGCCCCGCTCCCCGCACCGGATCTGTTCGTCGTGGACCGCTACCTGGCGGCGGCCACCGCCGCCGGACTCCCCGCCACGCTGGTCGTGAACAAGAGTGACCTCGGCATCGACGACGCGCTGACCGCCGAGCTCGCGGTGTACCGCGCCGCCGGCTACGGCATCATCACCTGCTCGGCCGATACCGGCCTGGGTCTTGCGGAGCTGCGTGCCGCCCTGACGCCCGGGGTCGTGGCCGCCCTGGTCGGACAATCCGGAGTCGGCAAGTCCTCGCTGGTGCTGCGCCTCGTGCCGCAGGCGCAGATCGCGATCGGCGAACTGGTGCGCGCGGAGGAAGGACGTCACACGACCACCGCCGCGCGCCTGTTCGATCTGCCAGACGCCGCCGCTCTGATCGACTCGCCCGGCGTGCGCGACTTTGCGCCCGCCGCCGCCGCGCTCGATGAACGCACCCTCGGCTTCGTCGAAGTGGAGCGTCTGGCTCCCGGCTGCCGTTTCGCCGATTGCCGCCACCTGCGCGAGCCCGGATGCGCGGTGCGCACGGCCGCCGAGAGTGGTGCCCTGCATGCGCGCCGCTACGAGAGCTACCGGCGGCTGCGCCGGCTGCGCGAGGATTTGAGCACGGCGCGCCGGCCGCAGCGCCGGCGTTAGCTGACCGACTGGCGCCCGGCGAGCGCGTGCGCCAGCGTTCCGCCGTCGACGTACTCGAGCTCGCCCCCCACCGGCACGCCGTGGGCGATGCGGCTGGCGCGGATGCCGCGCCGCGCGGCGAGCTCGCTCAGGAAATGGGCGGTCGCCTCGCCCTCGACCGTGGAGTTGGTGGCCAGGATCAGCTCACGCACACCGCCCTGCTCCAGAATCGCCTCCAGCTCGCGCACGCCGAGCTGCTCGGGTCCAATGCCATCGAGCGGCGACAGGTGCCCCATGAGCACGAAGTAGCGGCCGCGGTAGCTGCCCGAGGACTCGATCGCGACCACGTCGGCGGGCGACTCGACCGCGCACAGCAGCGCCGCGTCGCGCTGCGGAGCGGCGCAGATCGCGCACAACTCCCCCTCGGTGAGCATGCGGCAGCGCCGGCAGCGGGCCACGGATTGCAGCGCCGCATCGAGTGCCTCCGCGAGCGCGCGCGCTCCTGGCCGACCTTCCTGCAGCAGGTGAAACGCCATGCGCTGCGCGGTCTTGGGGCCGACTCCCGGCAAGGCGCGCAACGCGTCTATCAGACGGGCGAGATGCGGCGAATGCTTCATCGCGCCCGCTTCAAAACGGTAACTTCATTCCCGGCGGCAGCTGCAGTCCCGCGGTCAGGCTCGCCATTTTCTCCTGCACGCGCGCCTCGACCTTGTGCACGGCGTCGTTGGCCGCGGCCGCGATCAGATCCTCGAGCATCTCGCGGTCCTCGCCGCTGACCGCCGGCTCGATCTGCACGCGCTTGACTTCGTGACGACCGCTCATGGTGACCTTCACCATGCCGCCGCCGGCTTCGCCGACCACTTCGATGTTGCCGATCTCGGCCTGGGCCTTCTGCATGTTCGCCTGCATCGCCTCGGCCTGCTTCATCAGCTCGCTGAAGTTGCCTCGCATGAGAGCACTCACCTGTCAGGCGCTGCGCGCCGGGATGGGAAAGGAATCATTTTACCGGACGCACGCTGTCGGGCAGCACGGTCGCGCCGAAGCGCTCGCGCAGGCCCTGCACGCCCGGGTCGGCCTCGAATGCACGCCGCGCGGCAGCCAGCTCCTGCTCGGAGGCGCGCCGTGCGAGAAGCGCCGGCGTCTCGGCGAGCGCACCCCCGACCTGAAACTCCAGCCGCACCGGCTCGCCGTAGTAGCGCGACAGCGCCTGTGCGAGCTTCTCTTCCTGCGCCGGCGTACGCACCGGCTGGTTGCGCGCATCGAGCGCCAGACGCACGACCGCGCCCTGGCGGCCGACGAACACGCAGTGGCTGGCGAGCTGGCGCGCCGCGCCCGAGAGCTCCAGCGCGCTCACGATAGTTGCCCACGGACCGGGGTCGGTGGCGCTGACGGCATCGGCAGCGCTGCTGGCGGCGGCGGGGCTGTGGGCGCCGGCAGCGCTGCCGGCAGCGGCAGTGCTCGCCGCCGCGCGCCCCCCGGGGGGCGCCGCCGGCGCGCGCGCCGCGCTCGACTCCCCCGCCGGGCGGAACGCGATCATCCGCAGCAACGTCATCTCAAAGCCAACGCGCGGCTCGGGAGCGAGCCCGAGATCGCGTCGGCCGATGATCGCCGTCTGGTAGAACAGCTGCACGTCCTCGGGACTGAGGGCGCGCGCGAGCCGCTCGAGCAACTCGGGCGCGTACAGCTCATCGCCCTCGTAGTCGCTCACCGCCTGCTTGAATCCGATGCGCACCAGCAACGCCGCGAGCTCATCGAGCACTTGCGCGTAATCCGGGGCGAACTCCTCGAGCGACTGCGCGCAGCGCAGCAGCGCGGCGGTATCGGCGGCCGCCAGGAGTTCCGCGATGCGCACCACGTGATCGCGGGAAATCGTGCCCAGCATGGCACGCGCCTGCGCCTCGCCCGCCTGACCGTCACCGAAAGCGATCAGCTGATCCAGCAGCGAGAGTGCGTCGCGCACGCTGCCGTCGGCCGCCTGCGCCACGAGCTTCAGGCCGGCGGCGTCGAACCCCACCCCCTCCTGCTCGAGAATCCGGCGCATGTGAGCCGCGATGTCCGCGGCCGGCAGCCGTTTCAGATTGAACTGCAGGCAGCGCGACAACACGGTCACCGGCAGCTTCTGCGGATCGGTGGTCGCGAGCAGGAACTTCACGTGCGGCGGCGGTTCCTCGAGGGTCTTCAGCAGCGCGTTGAACGAGTGCGCCGAGAGCATGTGCACCTCGTCGATGAGATACACCTTGTAGCGGCCGCGGGACGGCGCGTACTGCACGTTATCGAGCAGGTCGCGAGTGTCGTCCACCTTGGTGCGCGAGGCCGCATCGACCTCGATGAGATCCGGGAAGCGGCCGGCGTCGATCTCGCGGCAGCTCGCGCATTCGCCGCACGGCTCGGCCCTGACACCGGTCTCGCAGTTGAGGCACTTGGCCAGGATCCGTGCAATGGTGGTCTTGCCCACGCCGCGCGTGCCGGTGAACAGGAACGCGTGATGCACGCGTCCGCTCTCGAGCGCGTTCACGAGCGCGCGCCGCACGTGCTCCTGGCCGATGAGCTCGGAGAATTTTTTCGGGCGCCAGGTGCGCGCCAGCGCGGTGTAGCTCATGAACGGTCCCAAAGTGCGCGAGCATTGGAGGCGGCCCGCACCAGCTTAAGCTCCGGCACCCGACATCGCCGCTGCCGCTGCTGCCTTCCGGCCCTGACGGGATTCACGACTGGTCGTCGCGGAGAAACCGATGCGGGCCACCATGTTCAATTGGCTGAAATGGCCTGCGGCCATTTCAGGGTCTGGCGGAGAGGGTGGGATTCGAACCCACGAACACCCGTTGAGATGTTACTGGAATTCCAGTCCAGCGCCTTAGACCGCTCGGCCACCTCTCCAATCAATGACTTACGAGAGTTTTCTCGAAAGAATCCCGGACGAGTCCGAGAGCCTTTCAAAAAAGGCGGCGCATGATAAGGCATCCGGTCGCGGCCTGCATCAGGCCTGCGGCGGCGCCGCGGCTTGCCGGACCTTGAACGAGGGCGGCTCATCGAGACACGGGTCCCTGCCCCTGCGCGCCGGTGGCGCCGGCTCGTTGAGCGCCGGTATGCGCAGCGAATTGTTGGTCTCGGGGGCATCGAGTCCGGCGGGAATCTTCAGCGGCGCAACGCTGTGCGCGCCCAGGTACGCCTGCGGCCCGTGACAGGAGTTCATCCGCAGCGCGTGGCAGGCGCTCAGCGCCGGCAGCAGCGGTGCGAGCCACAGAATCACCCTAACAGACTTCATTCATGCCTCGTTCGATCCTTTCGCCGCCGCGGCGCGCCCCTTCAGGGCAACGCGCCGGCCGCGCGCGCGGCCGCCCGCACGCTTGCCTGATACTGCGCCGACAACGGCGTGAGCGGCAATCTGATCCCGGCCGCGACCAGACCCATCTGCGCCAGGGCCCACTTCGCCGGGATCGGATTCGCCTCCACAAACAGCTCGCAGTGCAACGCACTCAGGCGGGCGTCGAGCTGCTGCGCCCCGCTGCGGTCCCCGGCCAGCGCCGCGGCCACCATCTCAGACATCGCACGTGGAGCCACGTTCGCGGTGACGGAGATTACCCCGCGCGCCCCCGCGGCAATGCTGTCGCGCGCGCTGGCGTCATCGCCGCTCAGAACCACGAAGTCCTTTGCGCAGGTGCCGACCAGCTCGCGCACCCGCGCCGTCTCCGGCACCGCCTCCTTGACCCCGACGATTCCGGCAACCTTCGACAGGCGCGCCACCGTCGCCGGCTTCATATCCACCGCCGTGCGTGCCGGAACGTTATACAACAATAGCGGCTTGCGCGCGGCCGCGGCCGCCGCGCTGAAGTGCAGGTACAGTCCCTCCTGCGTCGGCCGGTTGTACGCGGGGGTCACGAGCAGGAGCCCGTCGATGGGCAGCTCCGAGAGCCAGCCGACCCGCTCCACGGTGCCCGCCGTGCTGCTGGTACCCGCCCCCGCGATCACCGCCACACGTCCGCGCACCTGCGCGCAGGCGCGCTGCGTCAACTCGCGCAGCTCCGCGTCGTGCAGCGTCGCCGACTCCCCGGTCGTGCCGCCGACGACGATGCCGTTGGTGCCGTTCTCCAGGTGGAAGTCGAGCAGGCGCACCCAGGCTTCGAAGTCGACCGCGCCATCGGGCCGCATGGGAGTGATGATGGCAACCAGGCTGCCTGAAAACATGAGACCTGCAAGCGTCCGCGGGAAGCGTGTGATGTTACGAGTGACGCTTGCGTCTAAGCAAGCCTCAAACCGCGCTTGTCCGCTGGCCAAGGTCGCAACCCGCCCCCGCTCCCGGTACACTGCCCCAGGCGAATCGCCGGCAAAACTCACCCGTCACCCCACAGATGAAGCAGCACCTGGCCGTTTCGGCGATCGGCAGCGACCGCACGGGGATGGTTCATGAGCTGACCCGCGTAATCAGCGAGTCCGGCGGCAACATCAGCGAAAGCCGCATGGCGAACCTCGGCACGGAATTCGCGATGCTGTTGCTGGTGTCGGGTAACTGGCACGCCCTGGCGAAGCTCGAAACCGAGCTGAAGCGTCTCGCCGAGACCAGCAACCTCAGCATTCACCTCAAGCGCACCGAGCCGCGTACGCCGCGCACCGACATGCTGCCGTATTCGATCGACGTGGTGTGCCTCGATCAGAGCGGCATCGTCTCGGGTCTCTCGGGTTTCTTCGCCACGCGCGGGATCGACATCGCCGAAGTCTCGACCCGCAGCTACCCGGCCGCACATACCGGCGCCCCCATGTTCGCGGTGCAGATGATCGTCAACGTGCCGAGCCGCATCCACGTGGCGCACCTGCGGGAAGAGTTCATGGAATTCTGCGATTCGCTCAACCTCGACGCCATCCTCGAACCGGTCAAGTCCTGACAAAGAGATGGCCACGATCAAACCCGGGACCAGGGTGCCTGACTTTTCCCTGCCCATGACGGGCGGCGGCACGTGGAGCCTGAAGCAAGCGGCGCGCAAGCGCCTGGTGATCTACTTCTACCCGCGCGACATGACCTCCGGGTGCACTCGTGAAGCCGGGGATTTCCGCGATCTGCAGGCTGCGTTCCGCAACGCGGGGGTGCAGGTGGTCGGCATCTCGCGCGACAGCGTCGCCTCGCACGACAAGTTCGCCGCCCAGGAATCGCTGCCCTTCCCGCTGCTCTCGGATGCGGATGAGACCGTGTGCCGACTCTTCGATGTCATCAAACAGAAAAGCCTGTACGGCAGAAAGTATATCGGGGTGGAGCGCAGCACTTTTCTGCTGGACGGGAGCGGGCGCCTGCAGCAGGAGTGGCGCAAGGTCAAAGTGCCGGGTCATGCGGAGGAAGTCCTTGAAGCAGCGCGGCGTTTATGAGCCCGGTCCCACGGCCGCTTCGGGCGAGTCACGGGAAATGAAGCCGCGCTCGCGCGCCGGACGGCGCCTGTTCGTACTCGACACCAACGTGCTGATGCACGATCCGACGGCGATCTTCCGCTTCGAAGAGCACGACGTGTATGTGCCCATGGTGGTGCTCGAAGAGCTCGACGCGCACAAGAAGGGCCTGTCGGAGGCCTCGCGCAACGTGCGCCAGGTGAGCCGCTTCCTGGACGACATGATGCGCGATGTCACCAAGGAGCAGATCGACCGTGGCCTGCAGCTGCCGAGCGGCTACTCGGGCAACCACGGCAAGAAACCCTCCACCGGGCGGCTGTTTTTCCAGACGCGCCAGCTGCCGAGCGTGCTGCCGCAGGGCCTGCCCGGACAAGGCGGCGACAATGCCATCCTGGCGCAGACGCTGGCACTGCAGAACGAGCACAAGGACGCCTTCGTCATTCTCGTTTCCAAGGACATCAATCTGCGCATCAAGGCGGCGGTGCTCGGGGTGCACGCCGAGGACTACTACAGCGACAAGACCCTCGAGGATGCCGACGTCCTCTACAGCGGCATGACGGCGCTGCCGACGGACTTCTGGGAGCGGCACGGCAAGGACATGCGCTCGTGGAAGGAAGCCGACCGCACCTTCTATGAAATCACCGGCCCCGCGGTGCGTGACTGGCAGCCGAACCAGGGGGTGTTCGAAGACATCCCGGAAGGCATCGAGGGCATCGTGCGCAAGATGAGCGGCGATACCGCCACCATCGAGCTGATGCGCGACCATCGCAACGAGCGCCACAACGTCTGGGGCATCACGGCGCGCAACCGCGAGCAGAACTTCGCGCTGAACCTGCTGATGGATCCGGAAATCGACTTCGTCACGGTGCTGGGACCGGCCGGGACCGGCAAGACCCTGCTGGCGCTCGCCGCCGGCCTCATGCAGACGCTGGAATCCAACCGCTTCGTGGAAATCATCATGACGCGCGTGACGATTCCACTCGGCGAAGACATCGGGTTCCTGCCCGGCACCGAAGAGGAGAAGATGGAGCCCTGGATGGGCGCCCTCATGGACAATCTCGAGGTGCTCACCGGGTCGCAGGAGGGGGGCAACTGGGGCCGGGCCGCCACCAACGACCTGTTGCGCAACCGGATCAAGATCCGCTCGCTCAACTTCATGCGCGGGCGCACCTTCCTCAACCGCTTCCTGATCCTGGATGAGGCCCAGAACCTCACGCCGAAGCAGATGAAGGCGCTGACCACCCGCGCAGGCCCTGGCACCAAGCTCGCCTGCCTCGGCAACATCGCCCAGATCGATACCCCCTACCTGACGGAAATGACCTCGGGTCTCACCTACGCCGTGAATCGCTTCCGCGGCTGGGCGCATTCCGGACATATCACGCTGGTGCGCGGGGAGCGCTCGCGGCTCGCCGACTTCGCCTCGGACATCCTCTAGGTGTACGCTTGAATGCGTCCCGCAGGCCGCCCTTGTAAGCGTCTGTAACCGTGGGGAAACTCATGACCGCCCTCCGCGGTCAAACTCCGATCATGCGCCGTCTCCTGCCGGCCCTCGCGGCCGCCGTTGTCACCGTTGCCACCCTGGCGTTCGCGGACGAGCCGCCGTCGACGCCGCTGATCCTGAGCGCCCCGGCGGCAGGCTCGGACCTGCCCGACATGGGCAGTCCCGCGGCGGCGGTGCTGTCGCGCAGCGATGAATACCGCCTGGGAGCCATGGTGACGAAGGAGCTGCGCGACCAGAACGCGCTCATCGAGGACCCGGAGATCAGCGAATACGTGAATGGCGTGGGCAGGCACCTCGCCGCGCAGAGCGCGGAAGGGGGCCGGGGCTTTCAGTACTTCGTGATCAAGGACACTGCCATCAACGCGTTCGCCGTGCCGGGGGGCTTCGTGTTCATCAACGCCGGGCTGGTGCTCGCCAGCTCGACCGAATCGGAGCTCGCGGGCGTCATGGCGCACGAGACTGCGCACGTCACGCAGCACCACATCGCGCGCATGATCAGCGACCAGTCGAAGCAGAGCCTGACCACCGCGGCCGCGCTTCTCGGTGCGATCCTGCTCGGGGCGCTCGGCGGCGGGCAGGCGATGGAAGGCGGCATCGCCGCCGTTCAGGGTCTCGCCGTTCAGCATCAGATCAACTTCACGCGCGACAACGAATGGGAAGCCGACCGCGTCGGCATCGGCTTCCTCGCCGGCGCGGGCTACGATCCCTATGGGATGGGCCAGATGTTTGAGACCATGAGCCGCCACGAAGGGCTCGCGGCCACCTACATACCCGCGATGCTCATCGATCACCCCGTGACCACAGACCGCATCGCCGAGCAGCGTGCACGTGCGGCGCAGTTTCCGCCCCGCAAGGGCAAGGATTCGCAAAGCTACGAGCTCATCCGCGAGCGGGTGCGCGTGCTGACCGCAACCGGCGAGGTGGACCTCGCGCAGGCTTACGCCCAGAAACTCGCGCACGGCCACGCCACGCTCGGCAACCGCTATGGTGAGGCGCTGGCGCTGATGAACGGCAATCGCGCGGATGAGGCGACCCGGATCCTCGCGCCACTCGTGCAGCAGCACGAGGCGCTCACCCTGCTGCACGTCGCCCTCGGCCAGGCGCAGGCCAAGGCCGGACACCTCGACGAGGCACTGGCGACCTTCCAGCACGGCGAGGAACTCTTCCCGCGCAACGTGCCCCTCACGGTGCGCTTCGCGGAGACTCTCATGGCCGCGGGCCGGCCGGCGGCCGCGCACAACATGCTGCTCGACGTGTTCAACAACGTGCCGCCCACGCCGGACCAGATCCGGCTCACGGCCCTCGCCGCCAGCGCCGCGGGTGATGCCGGCGACGCCTATTTCTACATGGGCGAATACCAGATCGCGGGCGGGGACCTCGCGCTGGCGGCGCAGCAGCTGCAGCTGGCGCTCGCTTCCCCCAACATCAGCCCGATACAGCGTCAGCGCTACCAGGCCCGCCTCGATGAGGTGCGCGACTACCTCGCGAGCATCCGCAAGCGCCGACTGACCGACAACGGCGACGGTCAGGGCCAGCAGACCGGCCAGCGGCGCGGCGGCGGGCGCTGACGCGAGCCGCTGAGGATTCCTGCACGATTCACGGCACCGGACCGGCGGTGCGCGGCTGCTACAATGCGCCCTTCATTTGCCTGTGCGACCTGCTATGCCACCGATAACCCGGATGTCACTGTCAGCGCTCTGCCTCCTGCTGCTGGCGGGCTGCGCCGCGCTGCCTCCCGGTCAGCGCAGCCCGCGCGACCCGTGGGAGCGCATGAACCGCGCCACCTACCGCTTCAACGACACGTTCGACAAGGCGATCGCCCGACCGGTGGCGCGCGGCTACCGCAGGGTGACGCCGCATGTCGTGCAGACCGGCGTGAGCAACTTCTTAGATAACCTCGAATATCCGATTGTCATGGTCAATGACCTGCTGCAGGGGCAATTCAAGCCCTTCCTGTCGGACACCGGTCGCCTGCTGCTCAACACCACCGTCGGTATCGGCGGTCTGATGGACCCGGCCTCGTCAGTGGGCCTCGACAAGAACGATCGCGATTTCGGCCAGACGCTCGGCAAATGGGGCGCCGGGACCGGACCGTATCTGGTGATTCCGTTTCTTGGCCCTTCTGATGTGCGCGACGCGGTCGGCCGCGTTGGCGATGAGTACTGCAACCCCAGGCACTACATCCGCAACTCCTGGGTCAAATATGGGCTGGCGGGCTTGCGGGCGATCGATACGCGCGCACGTCTGCTGGACGCCCAGAGTGCGCTCGACAGCGCATACGACCCGTACGCCTTCCTGCGCAATGTCTACCTGCAGCATCGCGACTTCAAGGTGAACGGCGGGCAGTCCGCGAGCGAAGAGGAGCGGGAGCAGAAAATGCTGGAGGAAGCCGGCGAGGAGCAGCCGCCCGAAGGCTCCGCGCCGCCTCCGAGCCCGCCACCGCACTGATCGCGCGGTCGCAGCGCCCGGCTACACGCCGCGCTCCAGCAGCTCCTCGACTTCACCGATCCGGGCAAGCGCCACCAGACCCGCCGGCAGGTGCGTGTAGCGCAGCGCGCGGCCGGCGCGCTTCATGGCGCCCAGCCAGTCCAGCAGCACCGCAAGACCTGCACTGTCGGACGCCGTGATGCCGCCGCAATCGACCTCGAGCTCACCCCCGGCGGCGCCGGCGAGGGATTGCAGGCCCTGCTCGCGCGCCTGACGCGCGGTCGCAAACGTCAGCAGCCCGCGGGCCGTGAACCGGCCATTCCCCGACGCCACCACCTCGAACGTCCCGCCGGTGTCGTGCCGAACGCTCGCCTCGGGCGGGGCTTTGTTCATCCGCCCTTGCCGCCGGTCTGCTTGCCGATCGCTCCGGGCTTCTCGCCCGCCTCGAGACGCTTGATGACCGAGTCGATCCCCTGTGCCTCGATCTGCTCGCCAAAGTCCGTGCGGTAACTGTTGACGTAGCTGATGCCGTCGATCACCACGTCCCACGCCTTCCAGCCCTGCGGCGTCTTGTGCAGGTAATAGTTGACGGCGACGCGATCGCCGTTGGCGCGCTTGACCTCGGTGCGCACCGTGGCCCGTGTCGCCTCGGGATCGACCTTGGTGGGGAAGATCTTGAGCCGGTCGGAGGAAAAGTCGACCAGCGCGCTGCCGTAGTTCGTGAGCAGCGAGTGATAAAAGGCGTCGACGAAGTGCTTGCGCTGCTCGGGAGTCGCCGTGCGCCAGTGCGCACCGAGCACCAGGCGCGCCGAACCCTCGGTGTCAAAGTGCGGCAGCAGGTACTTGTCGACCAGCTGCCCGACCCGGGTCGGGTCGCGGCGGTACGCATCGCGATCCTTGTCGAGCTCCCCGAGCATGCCCTGGGCGGCGTTCTGCACGACTTCCGTAGGTCCCTCGCCGGATGCCGCGTTCGCCGCGGGCGCGCTCTGCCCCTGCGCCGCCGGCGGGGTCTGCGCCTGCGATGCGTTTGCGAGGGAGCACACCAGCCACAAGCTGGTCAATACCACTGTCGTGTGTCTCATTTCTTCGACTCCACCTTGCTCTGGTTGTCCGCGCCCTTGCCCTGAGTGTCGCCGCCACCCTTGCTCGAGTAGCTCGCGAAGAACTTGTTGATCAGACTCTCGAGCACGATGGCGGACTGGGTCTGGTCGATATGCCCGCCCTCCTTGAGGTAGCTGTCGAGCCCTCCGGGGCTGACGCCGATGTACTTGCCCCCGAGCAGCCCCTGCGTCTCGATGCTGGCGAAGCTGTCCTCGGGAATCTGGTTGTACTGCGGGTCGATGCGCAAGCTGACCACGGCCTTGTAGTCCCTGGAATCAAAGCGGATGCCCGCCACCTCGCCCACGTGCACCCCCGCCATGGTCACCGGGGCGCCCACCTTGAGGTCGCCGATGTTGTCGAACTCCGCGGTCACGTGATAGCCGGCCTTCGGAGCGCCGAACTTCAGCCCGTTGGCCGGCAGCTGCGAGGTGAGAAACAGCAGCGCGGCGAAACCCAGCAGCACGAACAGGCCGGTTCCGATCTCGAGAGTGCGGTTGGGACGCATGGATGCAAGTCTCCTGTTACAGGAATGCCGCGGTCAACATATAGTCCAGCAGCAGCGTGATCACCGAGGAGGCGACCACGGTGCGCGTGGTCGCGAGCGCCACGCCTTCGGCGGTGGGTGCAGCGTGATACCCCTCATGCACGGCGATCAGGCTGCAGGCGATGCCGAACACCACGCTCTTCACCACGCCCTCGGTGACGTTGCGCAGCCCGACCGAGCCCTGCATCTGCGACCAGAACACGCCCTTGTCGACCCCCATGAGCTCTACGCCGATGAGCTGCGCGCCGTAGAGCCCGATGACGCTGAAGATCGCCGCCAGCAGCGGCATCGCGAGCACGCCGCCCAGAAACCGCGGCGCCGCGACATAGCGCAGCGGGTCGACCGCCATGATTTCCATGGCCGTGAGCTGATCGGTGGCGCGCATCAGGCCGATTTCCGAGGTCAGCGCCGTGCCGGCGCGGCCGGCGAACAGCAGCGCCGTGACGACCGGCGCCAGTTCCTTCAGAAGACCGAGCGCCGCGGCCGTGCCGAGCGCCTCCACGGAGCCAAACCGCTGCAGCAGCTCGTAGCCCTGCAAGCCGAGCACCATGCCGACAAACAGCCCCGACAGCATGATGATGATCAGCGAGCGAGCGCCGGAGTTGTAGATCTGGTGCACGATCAGGCGCGGCCGGCGCAGCGCCGGCACGCACTCCCCGAGGAGCCGTACGAAGAAGATCGCGACCGATCCGAGCTGGCGCACGCCCTCGAGGATGAAGCCGTTGCCGACGCTGGCGATCATGACTCGTCCGCCGCGAACAGCTGCGTGGCGTAGTCGGGCGCCGGGTAGTGGAACGCCACCGGACCGTCTTCGCTGCCGGTCATGAATTGCCGCACCGCCGGCGAATCGCTGGCGCGCAACTGCTCCGGAGCGCCCGCGGCCGCGACCCGCCCGCCCGACAACAGATAGCTGTCGTGGGCGATGGTCGCGAGCTCGCGCACGTCGTGGGAGACGACGATGCTGGTGATCCCGAGCGCTTCGTTCATGTGCTTGATGAGGCGCATAATGACCCCGAGCGAGATCGGATCGAGCCCGACGAACGGCTCGTCGTAAATCAGCATCTCCGGGTCCAGGACCACCGCGCGCGCCAGCGCCACGCGCCGCGCCATCCCGCCCGACAGCTCCCCCGGCATGAGCTCGGCAGCGCCCCGCAGGCCCACCGCCTGCAGCTTGGTGAGCACCAGCTTGCGGATCAGCGCTTCGGGCAGATCGGTGTGCTCGCGCACCGGGAAGGCAACGTTCTCGAACACGTCCATGTCGGTGAGCAGCGCGCCATTCTGGAACAACATGCCCAGGCGCTTGCGCAGGGCGTAGATCTCGCTGCGGCTCAAAGCCGCGAGATCCTGACCGCGCACCCGCACCTCGCCACGATCGGCGGCGATCTGCGCCGTGATCAGCTTGAGCAGCGTCGTCTTGCCGGTACCGCTCGGCCCCATGATGGCGGTGATGCGTCCGCGCCGGACCTGGACGTCGAGCCCTGTGAAAATCGGCCGCCCGCTCACGGCGTAGTACACGTCGCGCACGTCGACCACCACGTCAGTCGCCGCAGCGCCTGACGCGGGTTGGGAGGATGCCGGGCTTGTCACGCGATCGCGGTGGCCGCCTTGAAGCTCAGGCGGCCTGGCTCTCCATGTCAGCCGCATAGCGTCCGGTGGTCGCCAGGCCATTGAGCTTGGCGCGCTTGGCTAACTCCTTCTGCCCGGCGGCGAAATTCGACGCGACTCCACCCCACGCCCTGAGCGCGGTGTCCTGCAGTGCGCGGCCGTAGCTGAAGGTCAGTGACCAGGGGAGCGGGGCGAGCTTGTTCATGAGCGACAGGTGCAGCGTGGCCTCGGCCGGGGACTGCCCGCCGGACAGGAACGCGATGCCCGGCACGGCCGGGGGGACATGGCGCCGCAACACGCGCACCGTGGCCTCCGCCACGGCCTGCGGCGGCGCCCGACTTGCGGCTTTCTTGCCCGAGATCACCATGTTGGGCTTCAACACCATGCCCTCGAGCATCACACGATGCTCGAACAGCTCCTGGAACACGCGCGCGAGCACCGCCTCGGTCACCTGCTCACAGCGCTCGATCGAGTGTGCGCCGTCCATGAGCACCTCCGGCTCGACAATCGGCACGATGTCGTTCTCCTGGCACAGCGCCGCATAGCGCGCCAGCGCATGCGCGTTCGCACTGACGGCGAACGCGCTGGGGATGCCGTCGGCAATATCGATGACCGCGCGCCATTTGGCGAAGCGCGCGCCGAGCCCGCGGTACTCGCCGAGGCGCTCGCGCAGGCCGTCGAGTCCCTCGGTGATGGTCTCGCCGCTGAAACCTGCGAGAGGTTTCGCGCCCAGGTCCACCTTGATACCCGGGAGGATTCCCTGCTTCGCCAGGTACTGCGGAAAGGGCGTGCCGTCCCGGGTCTTCTGGCGGATGGTCTCGTCGTAGAGGATGACGCCGCTGACCGACTCGGCGGCGCCGGGCGCCGTGAACAACATTTCGCGATAGCTGCGGCGATGCTCCTCGGTCGACTCCAGCTTGATGCTATCGAAGCGTTTCTTGATGGTGCCGCCGCTTTCGTCCGCGGCCAGGATACCCTTGCCTCTGGCAACCATTGCACTCGCAACACGCATCAGCTCACTCGTGTTCATCGTCGCATCCTCCGGCATCGACGGCGGGCGCCTGACAAGCGCGCGAAGCGCGCGCCGCGCAGCCTTCCTGATGACTACCCCTGGAAATCGGGGCGCCAAGGATAGCAAATCAGCCCGCCGGCGGGCCGCACTCCTGGAGCGCGCGACGCCACGCCGGTGCACCGGCTTGGCTCCGCCGGCAATTAGTACTAAACTAGTCCTAGTTCAAGAGGGCACTCTCATGCTGCGTATGAGCCGGCTTACCGACTACGCCACCGTGCTGCTCGCCGCGCTCGCCGGCGAGCCCGGGCGCGTGCAGACCGCGGCCTTGCTCGCCGAGCAGACGCGCATCGCCGCCCCTACCGTATGCAAGCTTCTCAAGCAGCTGCAGCGCGCGGCGCTGGTGACCTCGACCCGGGGCCCACGCGGCGGCTACCAGCTGGCACGTCCGGCGACGCAGATCAGCGCGGCGGCGATACTCGACGCCCTCGAGGGACCGCTCGCGCTCACCGACTGCTCCGCGGGACACGGCAACTGCGAGATCGAGGATACCTGCCGCGTCGGGCGTGTGTGGCAGCGCCTGAACCTTGCCATCCGCCGCTCGCTCTATGAGGTGAGTCTTGCGCAGCTCGCGGGGCTGGACGCCGCTCCGGCACGACTGCCGGCGCTCGAGCGTGAGATGAAGGCGGCGGCCTCGCGCGCGCCGGTGCGATCGTGAGTGAGCCCATGAGCGAAAATGCGCGACAACTCGAGACCCTCATCGGACGAGGCTACCAGCACGGCTTCGTGACCGAGATCGATTCCGACACGGTGGCGCCCGGCCTGGATGAGGATGTGGTGCGCCTGATCTCGCGCAAGAAGCAGGAACCGGCCTTCCTCACCGAGTGGCGGCTGAAGGCGCTGCGCCACTGGCTCACCATGCGCGAGCCGCACTGGGCGCACGTGAAGTTCACGCCGATCGACTACCAGAGCATTTCCTACTACTCCGCGCCCAAGTCGAGGAAGGACGGACCGAAGAGTCTCGCCGAGGTCGATCCGAAGCTGCTCGAGACGTACGAGAAGCTCGGCGTACCGCTGCACGAGCGTGCGCGGCTGGCCGGTGTCGCGGTGGACGCGGTGTTCGACAGCGTTTCCGTAGCCACGACCTTCAGGGAGCGGCTGGCCGCCGCGGGGGTGGTGTTCAGTCCGTTCTCGGAAGCCGTGCACACGCATCCGGAGCTGATCGAGCAGTACCTGGGCAGCGTCGTGCCCTACACCGACAACTTCTTCGCGACCCTCAATTCCGCGGTGTTCTCGGATGGCTCGTTCGTGTACGTGCCGAAAGGCGTGCGTTGCCCGATGGAGCTGTCGACGTACTTCCGCATCAACGCGCTGAACACCGGGCAGTTCGAACGCACTCTCATCATCGCGGATGCCGGCAGTTACGTGTCATATCTTGAAGGCTGCAGTGCGCCGCAGCGCGACGAGAACCAGCTGCACGCGGCGGTGGTCGAGCTGATTGCGCTCGATGACGCGTACATCAAGTACTCGACCGTGCAGAACTGGTATCCGGGCGATGCCAACGGCCGCGGCGGAATTTATAACTTCGTGACCAAGCGCGGCGAGTGCCGCGGACGCCACGCGCATATTTCCTGGACCCAGGTGGAGACCGGCTCGGCGATCACCTGGAAGTACCCGAGCTGCGTGTTGCGCGGTGAGGGCTCGATCGGCGAGTTCTACTCGGTCGCGACCGTGAACCATCACCAGCAGGCAGACACCGGCACCAAGATGATCCACATCGGGCCCAATACCCGCAGCACCATCATCTCCAAGGGTATCTCCGCCGGCCACGGCCAGAACACCTACCGCGGACTCGTCAAGATCCTGCCGAGCGCGCACGCCGCCCGCAATTTCACCCAGTGCGACTCGCTGCTGATGGGCGCTCAGTGCGGGGCGCACACCTTCCCGTACGTGGAGGTGAAGAACCCCTCGGCCACGGTCGAACACGAGGCCAGCACCTCCAAGATCAGCGAGGACCAGCTGTTCTACTGCCTGGCGCGCGGCATCGCCCAGGAGGACGCGGTCAACATGATCGTGAGCGGCTTCTGCAAGTCGGTGTTCAAGGAGCTGCCGATGGAGTTCGCGGTCGAAGCGCAAAACCTGCTGGCCGTGAGCCTGGAAGGCGCGGTGGGCTGACATGACAGCTTCCCGGACCCCGCTCCTCGCCATCAACGATCTGCACGTCACCGTGGAGGGCAAGCAGATCCTGAACGGGCTCACGCTGCAGGTGGGGGCCGGCGAAGTGCACGCCATCATGGGACCGAACGGCTCGGGCAAGAGCACACTTGCGCACGTGCTCGCAGGCCGTCCCGGCTATGAGATCACCGCCGGCACCGTGAGCTATGAGGGGCGCGATCTGCTGGCGCTCGCCCCGGAGGAGCGTGCCCGTCAGGGGGTGTTTCTCGGCTTTCAGTACCCGGTCGAGATCCCCGGAGTCAACAACGTCTATCTGCTCAAGGCCGCCGTCAACGCCGTGCGCAAGCAGCGTGGCCTGCCCGAAGTCGACGCCTTCGAATTCCTCGGGCTGGTGCGCGAGAAGATGCGGCTCATGCATATAGAGGACAGCTTCCTCTCCCGCGGCGTGAACGAGGGTTTCTCCGGCGGTGAGAAGAAGCGCAACGAAGTGCTGCAAATGCTGGTGCTCGAGCCGCGGCTGGCGATTCTCGACGAAACCGACTCCGGTCTCGACATCGACGCCCTCAAGGTGGTCGCGGCGGGCGTGAACTCCCTGCGCTCGCCCGAGCGCGCGTGCGTGCTGGTCACACACTATCAGCGTCTGCTCGAATACGTCGTGCCGGACATCGTGCACGTGCTGGTGCGCGGGCGCATCGCCAAACGCGGCGATCGCACCCTGGCACTGGAACTGGAGCGGCGCGGCTACGACTGGGTCACAGGGGAGGCGGCCTGAGGTTCCCATGGGCACGCCACTCACCGCCCGCATCCTCGAGGAACACGCCAACACCTTCCGTGCGCTGCCGCCTGCCGGGGCCATGGAGGCGCGCCGGCGCACGGCGATCGAGGCGCTGACGGCGAGCGGATTGCCGACCTCCCGCGACGAGAACTGGAAGTACGCCAACCTGCGCCCGCTCGAGCGCCTGCGATTCATTCCCGCTCCTGCCGCACAGCCGGTAACGGCAACGGATCTGCCCGCGGCGATACCCGGCTTTGCCCGCTACGTGTTCGTGGATGGCGCGTTTGCACCGGCACTGTCGGCGGCGCTGAATGCAACCGCCGCCGCGGTCACAGCGCTGGCGGCTGCGCCCGATGCCGGCCGCGCACCGGCCGGCGTGCCCGCGCAGACCTCGGCCGCAGGCGCATCCGCGGATGAGCGCTTTGCGCTGCTGAACGAAGCGTTCGCCACCGACGGCGCGGCCATCCGCGTTGCCGCGCACCATGAGCCGGTGCGCCTCGAGCTGCTGTTCGTGGCGAGCGCGGATGCGCTCGCCGGGGCGTCGTATCCGCGCGTGGAACTGCAGCTCGACAGCCAGGCGCAGCTGCTGCTCATCGAGCGGCACGTCAGCGCCGGCCCCCACGCGAGCTTCGTGAACAGCGCCGTGACGGTCGATGTCGGCTTCGGCGCCAGGCTGCACCATTACCGGCTGCAGGAGCTGGCGCCGGGCGCCATCGTGTTCGACACGCTGTGCGCCGTAGTCGGCCGCGACGCCTGCTACCGGCTGTACGGCATCAGTACCGGCGCGCAGTCGGCCCGCTCCACCCTCGCAGTGCGACTGGCCGGGGAGCGCGCCGACCTCACGCTCGCGGTCGTGGCGCTCGGCGACCGGCAGCAGGTCCAGGACACCTACGCGCGGGTCGAGCATGCCGCGCCGCGTGCGCGCACCGAACAGGTGTTTCGCGGAATTTCCGCCGGACGCGCGCGCGTCGCGTTCAACGGCAAGATCGTGGTGGGCAAGGACGCGCCCGGGACGGATTCGCGCCAGTCGTTGCGCGGACTGCTCGCCGGCCCGCAAGCGGAACTCGACGTGCGGCCGCAGCTGGAGATCTACACCGACGAGGTGCGCTGCAGCCACGGCGCCACCGCCGGCAAGCTCGACGAGAACATGCTGTTCTACCTGCTGTCGCGCGGACTTGAGCCCGAGGTCGCGCAGCGGCTGCTGAAGTGGGCATTCCTCGAGGATGTGGTCGCCAAGATCGAGGTCGCGGAGCTGCGGCGCCAGATCGAAGAGCGCCTGGCGCTGCAGGTACACGAGCCCCTGGCGCGCGCGGAGTCAGCCTGATGGCCGCCAACGTCTCCCTCGCCGCAGCGCCGCCGTACGATGCCGAGCGCGTGCGCCGCGACTTTCCGATCCTCGACACCATGGTGAACGGGCATCCGCTCGTGTATCTCGACAGCGCCGCGTCCTCGCAGCGCCCGCTCGCGGTGCTGCGCGCGGTCGAGGACTACGAGACGCACTCGCACGCCAACGTGCATCGCGGCGTGCACGCGCTCAGTCAGGCGGCCACCGCCGCGTATGAAGGCGCCCGCGAGCGCGTACGGCGTTTCATCAATGCCCGCACGACGCGCGAGATCATTTTTGTCCGCGGCACCACCGAGGGGATCAACCTGGTCGCGCAGGCCTACGCCCGCCCGCGCCTGCGGCCAGGCGACGAGATCCTCATCAGCGCGCTCGAGCATCACGCCAACATCGTCCCCTGGCAGATGGTGTGCGAGCAGACCGGCTGCACGCTGAAAGTGGCGCCGATCAACCGCCGCGGCGAACTGCAGCTGGAGGAGTTCCTCAAGCTCCTCAGCCCGCGCACGCGCCTGGTGGCGGTGGCGCACGTGTCCAACGCGCTCGGCACGGTGCTGCCGGTGAAGCGCATCATCGAGGCCGCCCATAGCGTCGGCGCGGTGGTGCTGATCGACGGGGCGCAGGCTGTGCCGCACTCGCGCGTTGACGTGCGTGCGCTGGGCGCCGATTTCTACACCTTCTCCGGCCACAAGCTCTACGGGCCCACCGGCATCGGGGTGCTCTACGGGCGCGAGGAGCTGCTCGCGGCCATGCCGCCGTGGCAGGGGGGCGGGGACATGATCCTGACGGTGTCGTTCGAGAAGACCACCTACAACGAGCTGCCGTGGAAGTTCGAGGCCGGCACGCCCAACATGTCCGGCGCCGTGGGTCTGGCCGCCGCCATGGACTACCTCGAGAGCCTGGGGGTCGAGGCGATCGGCGCGCATGAGCAGCGCCTGCTGCAGCTGGCCACCGCGGAACTCGCACGCCTGCCGCAGATCGATATCATCGGCACCGCGGCCCACAAGGCCTCCGTGCTGTCGTTCACCATGAAGGGCGTGCACCCGCATGACCTCGGCACGATCCTCGACGCCGAGGGCGTTGCCGTGCGCACCGGCCATCACTGCGCCATGCCGGTCATGACGTTCTTCGGGCTGCCGGCGACGGCGCGCGCCTCGTTCGGCTGCTACAACACCGAGCGCGACGTGGCGAGCCTGCTGCAGGCGCTGGGCAAGGCGCGTGAGGTGTTCGCCTGATGGACCTCAAGGACCTGTACCGCGACGTGATCCTGGACCACAACCGCCACCCGCGGAACTTTGGCCGTATCGAGCCGGCCGACGGCCGGGCCGAAGGGCACAACCCGCTGTGCGGCGACCGGCTGTCGGTGTTCGTGGTGCTGGACGGCGAACGCGTCGCGGACATCCGCTTCGAGGGCAAGGGCTGCGCCATTTCGACCGCCTCGGCCTCGCTCATGACGGAAGCGGTCAAGGGCAAGGACCGCACCGCGATCCGCGCGCTGTTCGACAAGGTGCACGCGCTGCTGACACGCGCCGATGCCGCACCCGACGGCGCGCTCGGCAAGCTGGCGGCGCTGTCCGGAGTGCGGGAATTTCCGGTGCGCGTGAAGTGTGCCAGCCTGTGCTGGCACACGCTCAATGCGGCGCTCGAGCACGGCGCGGCGACGATATCCACCGAGTAGCGCGCCGATGCGCACACACGAGAACGAGCCCTTTGTCGTCAACCGCGAAGTGCGCGCGGTGATCGTCCCGGCTGGCCAGGAGGTGAAACTCAGGCCCGGCCAGGCCGGTTACATCACCCAGGCCCTCGGCGGCAGCTTCACCGTGTACCTCGAGGGCAACCTGTTCCGCATCGCCGGCGAGGATGCCGACGCCATCGGCCAGGAGGCGGTCAAGCCGCCCGAGTTGCCGCCCAATGCCAAGGAAGAGGATGTGCGCAAGCTCGCCTGGGAGCAGATGCGCGCCTGCTTCGACCCGGAGATCCCGATCAACATCGTCGACCTGGGTCTGGTGTACGCATGCGACGTGACGCAGAACGAGGACGGCACGCGCACGGTGGAGGTGACGATCACCCTCACCGCCCCGGGGTGCGGCATGGGCGAGATTCTGGTCGATGACGTGCGCGACAAGATCCAGCGGATCCCGACGGTGCGCGAGGCGCGCGTGTCGCTGAGCTTCGACCCCCCCTGGAACCAGAGCATGATGTCCGAGGCTGCGCGCCTGCAGACCGGGATGTTCTGATTTGAGTTCCCGATGGATCGATATTGGGGGCGCGGCCGCCGTCAGCGAGACGGCGCCCCTCTCGGTAGAGGTCGACGGCGTCGCAGTGGTTGTCGTACGCTGCGGCGCCGAGCTGTACGCGGTGGAAGACCGTTGCACGCACGACGGCGAGTCGCTCACTGGAGCGCAAGTGGAAGCCTGTCAGATCATCTGCCCGCGGCATGGTGCGCACTTCTGCCTGCGCACCGGTGAGGCGCTGACCCCGCCCGCCTACGAGCCGCTGCGCACCTACCGGGCGCGCGAGCAGGATGGCCGGGTCCTGCTGGAGCGGCCGGAGTGAGACGCGGCGCATGAAGCGGCTGACACTCATGCGCCATGCCGATGCGCGCTGGAACGATCCGGCCATTCCCGACCTGGAGCGTCCGCTCAACCGGCGCGGCACCGCCGCGGCGGAAGCCATGGCGCGCCGGCTGCTGGACCTGGAACTCATTCCCGACCTGCTGCTGGCGAGCCCGGCGCGCCGTACGCAGCAGACCGCCGACATCGTGGCACGTGAACTCTCGCTGCCCGCCAGGCGCGTGCTGCGCGAGGAGGCGCTGTATCTGGCGAGCGCACCGGACATGCTGAAGCTGGTGCAGGGCACCGGCCCGCGGGTCGCGCACCTGCTGGTCGTCGCTCACAATCCGGGCGTGTCGGAGCTGGTGCAGCTGCTGAGCCCGCAGCGCAGCAGCGCCGGGCTGGCCACCGCTGCGCTGTGCTCGATCGCCTTCGATGCCGCGCACTGGAGCGCCATCGGGGCCGCCGCGGTCACCGACGTGCAGCGCGAGAAACCCCCGGCGCGGCTGTTCGGGCTGCTTGGCTGACGCCTCAGGCCGACGCGCGCCTCTGTGGCAGCCTTACCTCAACACTCCGGCACGTTGACCGCGAGTCCGCCTTGCGAGGTTTCCTTGTAAATGGTGGACATGTCGGCGCCGGTCTGACGCATGGTGGCTATCACCTGGTCGAGCGACACCTTGTGGGTGCCGTCGCCGCGCATCGCCAGGCGCGCGGCGTTGATGGCCTTGACCGACCCCATGGCGTTGCGTTCGATGCAGGGAATCTGCACGAGACCTGCGACCGGGTCGCAGGTGAGACCCAGGTTGTGTTCCATGCCGATCTCGGCGGCGTTTTCGATCTGCTCAGCCGTGCCCTGCAGCGCCGCCACCAGCCCCGCCGCGGCCATCGAGCAGGCCACGCCCACCTCGCCCATACAACCCATCTCCGCTCCGGAGATGGAGGCATTTTTCTTGTAGAGCATGCCCATCGCCGCCGCCACCAGCAGGAAGCGCACCACTCCGTCATCGTTCGCGCCCGGCTCGAAGCGCTGATAGAAGTGCAGCACCGCCGGCACGATGCCCGCAGCCCCGTTGGTGGGAGCTGTGACCACGCGGCCGCCGGCGGCGTTCTCCTCGTTCACCGCCAGCGCGTAGGCGTTGACCCAATCCATGACATCGAGCGGTCCCGCCTTGGCGCTCTCAGTCAGCATGCGGTACAGGCGCGGCGCACGGCGGCGCACCTTGAGCACTCCCGGGAGCAGCCCGGTCTGACGGAAGCCGCGCTCCACACATGCCTGCATCACCTGCCACAGGTGCAGGAGCCTGGCGCGCACCTGCGCCTCGCTCGCCCAGGTGCGCTCGTTCGCCAGCACCAGCTCGTACATCTCCAGCCCGTGTTCACGGCACAGGGCGAGCAACTGCGCGCCCGAAGCGAACGGGTACGGCGGCGGCGCGAGCCTCCCCGCCTCGCGCGCCTCCTGCTCATCGCCGCGCACGATGAAGCCGCCGCCAATGGAGTAGTAGTCCTCCTCGCGCAGCGTGCGCTGATCGGAGCCGAGCGCGGTGAAGCGCATGCCGTTGGAATGCCCCGGCAGGCGCTCGTGGTGCATGAACAGCAGCTGCATCGGCTCATCGAAGGCGATCTCGTGCTCGCCGAGCAGACGAATGCGCCCGCTGGTGCGGATGCGCTGCACGGTGGGTGAGAGGCTGTCGGGATCGACGCTCTCGGGCTCCGCGCCTTCAAGGCCGGCGAGGATCGCGCGGTCCGTGCCATGGCCCACCCCGGTGAATGCGAGCGAGCCGTACAGACGCACGGCGATCTCGCGCGTCGCGCCGAGCAGGCCATCGCGCTTGAGGCCTGAGGCGAACTCGCGCGCCGCCCGCATCGGACCCATGGTGTGCGAGCTCGACGGCCCGATGCCTACCTTGAAAATGTCGAAGACGCTTAAGCTCATGTATCACCCCGGCAACGAGCGCTTCAGTGTGCAGCGTAACGCGCTACCCCACATGCTTTGCGGCGACGTGCGGCGGCTCAAATGCGACCCCGCAGGCGCCGCAGCTGCCGGCGCTCGTGCTTATCGGGCCGCACCGAGGGACGCGGCGTGAGCCCGGCCGCCAGCTTCATGCGCGCAGCGAACTCGGCGCCGCGCGCGGCGCTTGCGGGCGTCTCCTGGTAGCAGCGCCCCGCCGCCGCCGCCGGTCCGCGGCGCTGTGGCACGCCGGCGACCGCACACTCGAATTGCACCGTGGCGCGCACGAAGCTCACCCGGTCCCCGGCACGCACTTCGTGGGCCGGCTTCACGCGCGCGCCGTTCACGTGCACTCTGCCGCCAGTCACCGCCCGGGCGGCCAGCGAGCGTGACTTGAACAGGCGCACGGCGAACAGCCAGCGGTCGATGCGGGCGGTGCCGGGATGGCCGCTTGCTGCGGGCTCGGACATTGAGGCTCAAGTATAATTGCATCCCATGAATCAGGCTGTCATCGAGCGCCTGCGCGGCGAGCTCAGCGCTTTGCGCGCGCAGGGCCTCTACAAGAGCGAGCGTGTGCTCAGCGGCCCCCAGGGCGGCGTGGTGCGCGCCGGCGAGCGCGACGTCATCAACCTCTGCGCCAACAACTACCTGGGTCTCGCAAACCACCCGGTGGTGCGGGCGGCGGCGCAGCGCGCGATCGATGAGTACGGCTACGGCATGGCCTCGGTGCGCTTCATCTGCGGCACGCACGCCACTCACAAGGCGCTCGAGCAGCGCCTCGCCCGCTTCCTCGGCACCGAGGACGTGATCCTGTATTCATCCTGCTTCGACGCCAATGGCGGCCTGTTCGAGACGCTGCTCGATGAGCGCGACGCGGTGATCTCGGACGCGCTCAATCACGCCAGCATCATCGACGGCATTCGGCTGTGCAAGGCGCAGCGCCACCGCTACGCCAACAACGACATGGCGGAACTCGAACAATGCCTCAAACAGGCGCACGGTGCGCGCACGCGCCTCATCGCCACCGACGGCGTGTTCTCGATGGATGGCTTCATTGCGCGCTTACGCGAGATCTGCGACTTGGCGGCGCGCTACGACGCGCTGGTGATGGTCGATGATTCGCACGCCACCGGCTTCATGGGAGCCACCGGCCGGGGTACGCCCGAACACTGCGGCGTCGCCGCGCGCGTCGACATCCTCACCGGCACACTGGGCAAGGCCCTGGGCGGCGGCAGCGGCGGCTACGTTGCCGCGCGCCGCGAAGTCATCGAGTGGCTGCGGCAGCGTTCGCGTCCCTACCTCTTCTCCAACAGCATTCCGCCGGTGGTGGCCGCCGCCAGCCTCGCGGTGCTCGAGCTGCTGGAACACACACCGCAGCTGCGCGCACAGCTGTTCGAGAACACGCGCCTGTTCCGCGCCGGGCTCACCCAGGCCGGCTTCGACCTCAGGCCCGGCGAGCATCCGATCATCCCGGTCATGCTCGGGGATGCGGCGCTCGCCGGCCGCATGGCCGACCGGCTGCTGGAGCGCGGCGTGTACGTCATCGGCTTCTCCTATCCGGTCGTGCCCAAAGGGCAGGCGCGCATCCGCACGCAGATGTCCGCGGCGCTGACCCGCGAGCAGCTGGAGCGGGCCCTGGACGCCTTCAGCAGCGTGGGCCGCGAGCTCGACCTGCTCTGAAAGATCCACTCATGAAAGCACTGGTCAAGCAGCAGGCGGCGCCCGGTATCTGGCTCGAAGACATCCCCGAGCCCAAGGTCGGCCCCAATGACGTGCTGATCGAGATCGCCAAGACCGCGATCTGCGGCACCGACATGCATATCTACAACTGGGACGCGTGGGCGCAAAAAACCATTCCGGTGCCGATGGCCGTGGGTCACGAGTATTGCGGCCGCATCGTCGAGCTCGGCTCGGAAGTGAAGGGCCTGCAAAAGGGCGATCGCGTTTCGGGCGAAGGCCACATCACCTGCGGTTACTGCCGCAACTGCCGTGCCGGCCGCCGCCACCTGTGCCGCAATACGGTCGGCGTCGGCGTCAACCGCCCGGGTGCCTTTGCCGAGTACCTGGCGATTCCGGCGGGCAACACCTTCAAGCTCACGGACTCGATCCCCGATGACATCGCCGCCATCCTCGATCCGTTCGGCAATGCCACCCATACCGCACTCGCCTTCAACGTGGTCGGCGAGGACGTGCTGATCACCGGGGCGGGTCCGATCGGCATCATGGCCACGGCGATCGCGCGCTTCACCGGCGCGCGCCACGTCGTCATCACCGACGTCAACGACTACCGGCTGGAGCTGGCACGCAGGATGGGCGCCACGCGCGCCATCAACGTGCAGCGCGAGTCACTCGATCAGACCATGAAGGATCTGGGGATGCAGGAGGGCTTCGACGTCGGCCTCGAGATGTCGGGCAATGCGAGCGCGTTGCGCGAGATGCTGCGCACCATGCACCACGGCGGCTCCATCGCCATTCTCGGCATACCGCCCGAGGACACGGCCATCGACTGGAGCCAGGTGATCTTCAAGGGCCTCACCCTCAAGGGTATCTACGGCCGCGAGATGTTTGAAACCTGGTACAAAATGGCGAGCCTGCTGCAGAGCGGGCTCAGGCTCGAGCCCGTCATCACGCATCACTTCCCGGTGCAAGACTATCTCAAGGGCTTCCAGACCATGGGGTCGGGCCAGTCCGGCAAGGTGATCCTCGACTGGTCGACGCTGTAGTGAGGCTACTGCGCCTCGCAGAAGCAGTATGCGTACAGCCGGTTCGGCACGCTGAAGCGGCTCAGGCGCTCGACTTCGCGCGCCAGCGGATCGAAGCGCTGCGCGACTTCGCGCAGCGCGAGCTCGCCCGGGCCGGCGCGAAACAGCGCATGCGCCGCGCGCGACTTCAGTTGCAGCGCCAGCGCCTGCACCCAGGTGAGCTCGGGCTCGAGGAACTCGGGTGCATAGTCGGTGAGCTTGGCGCGGCGCGCGGCGGCCTTGACCGCGTCGCTGAATGAACCGAGCTGATCGACCAGCCCCAGGCGGTGTGCATCCGCACCCGCCCACACCCGCCCCTGGGCGATGGCATCGACCTGCTCGTGGGTCTTGTTGCGGCCGCTGGCCACGCGCGCGAGGAACTCCTCGTAGCCGCGGGTGATCTGGGATTGCAGCAGCGCGCGCGCCTCCTCGCCGAGCGGTCGATCGATGCGCAGCTGGCCCGACAGTGGCGTCGTGCCGACTCCGTCGACGCTGACGCCGATCTTGCCGAGGGTTCTGTCGACGGTCGGAATGATGGCGAAGATACCGATCGAGCCGGTCAGCGTCGCCGGGCTCGCCCAGATCTCGTCCGCCGGCGCCGAAATGTAGTAGCCGCCGGAGGCGGCGTAACCGCTCATCGACACGACCACGGGCTTGCCGGCGGCGCGCAGCGCCAGCAGTTCACGGTAGATCTGCTCCGAGGCCAGGACGCTGCCCCCGGGGCTGTCGACGCGCAGCACCAGCGCCTTCACGTCCTTGTCGAGGCGCGCTGCGCGGATCAGCCGCGCGGTGGACTCTCCGCCCACGGTGCCCGGCGGCTGATCGCCGTCGAGGATCTCGCCGGCGGCCACGATCACACCGACGCGCGGCTTGCCATTGGCCTGCACTTTCTTCTCGGCGCGCGCGTAGCGCACGTAATCGGCCGCCGACACCGATTTGAAGGATCCGCTCGAGTCGTCCTGACCGACGAGCTCGATGAGCCGATGCTCGGCCTCGAGGCGCGACTTGATGCCGGTGACGAGGCCGGCCTGCAGCGCGACCTGCGGGGCATCGCCGCCCGCCGCGGGTACGGTCTTCGCGAGCGCACCGACGTACTTCGTCAGCGCATCGGCCGGTAGCTTGCGCGCGCGGGTCACGGCCCGCTGGTAGCTGTTCCACAGCGCGTTGAGGTAACTGCGGCTCTCCTCGCGATCCTCGGGCGACATGCTGGTGCGCGTATAGGTCTCGACGGCGCTCTTGAAGGCGCCGACGCGGAATACGTTGATGTCCACGCCGAGCTTGTCGAGCGCGTCCTTCAGATAGGTGCGGTAGCGGTCGTAGCCCTCGAGCAGCACGAATCCCATGGGATCCACGTAGATCTCATCGGCCTGAGCGGCGAGGTAGTAGCGCTCCTGGGTCAACTCCGTGCCGTAGGCGATCACCTTCTTGCCGGTGGCGCGGAACTCGCGCAGCGAATTCGCCAGCTCCTCGAGCGTGACCTGGGTCGCGCCGTCGAATTTCTCCAGGTCCAGCGCCAGCACCTGGATACGTTTGTCGCCCGCCGCCGCGTGAATCGAGTCGGTCAGATCCCACAGCAGCGTCTGCGCGTGACCCTCGCCGCGTGCCTCCTCGACCACGCGCTCCACCGGGTCGCCCGAGAGCTGCTCGACCAGCTCCCCCTGGGGAGCGATGAGCAGCGCCGCCCGCGCCGGGATGCGTGGCACGCCGGCGCGCAGCAACCCCACGAGCAGGGCGAAGATCGCCAGCAGCACGATCAGGTGCAGGGCCTTGCGCAGGCCGTCCAGGCCGCGCCACAGGCCGGAAAAAAACGAACGCGGCGTCATGACTGCTTCAGATCTTTTCCTCGATCCTCGCAGCCTTGCCGGACAGATCGCGCAGGTAGTAGAGCTTGGCGCGGCGCACGTTGCCGCGGCGCTTGACGGAGATCTCGCTGATGGCCGGGCTGTGGGTCTGGAACACGCGCTCGACGCCCTCGCCGTGAGAGATCTTGCGCACCGTGAACGAGGAGTTGAGTCCGCGGTTGCTGCGCGCGATCACGACACCCTCGTACGCCTGCACCCGCTCACGGTCGCCTTCCACCACCTTGACCTGCACCACCACGGTGTCGCCGGGCTTGAAGTCCGGAACCTGGCGGGTCATGCGCTGCTTCTCGATTTCCTGGATTATCTTGCTCATATCAGTCACCTCGATCTTCGCTTCCGGCCGCACCTGCGGACAGGAACTCATTCAATGCGCGCCGCGCCTCGGGCGCGAGCTGCGCGTTCGCCAGCACGTCGGGCCGGCGCTCCGCGGTGCGCGCCACCGCCTGCGCGAGCCGCCAGCGGCGGATGTCGGCGTGGTCACCGGACAGCAGCACCGGCGGCACGCCCCGGCCTTCAAACACCTCCGGGCGCGTGTAGTGCGGCCAGTCGAGCAGGCCGTGCGCAAACGAATCCTCGGCGCTCGAGCGCTCATCCCCCAGCGCGCCCGGGAGCAGCCGCGCGAGCGCGTCGATGATCACGAGCGCCGGCAGCTCCCCGCCCGAGAGCACGTAGTCGCCCACCGACAACTCGCGATCGATGCCGAGCTCGACCACACGCTCGTCCACACCCTCGTACCGTCCGGCCAGCAGCAGCATACCGGGCAGCGCCGCCAGCTGCCGCGCCTGCGCCTGGCCAAAGGGCTGACCCTGCGCCGACAGGTACACCCGCGGGCTCCCCGGCGGCAGCCGCGCGTGCGCGGCGCGAATCGCCGCCAGCAGCGGCTCGGGTTTCATCACCATGCCCGGACCGCCCCCGTAGGGACGATCATCGACCGTGCGATGCGCGTCGCTGGTGTGCAGACGCGGATCCTCTGTCGCCACGCTCATGAGCCCGCGAGCGATGGCGCGCCCGACGATGCCAAACTCGAGGGCTCCCGCGATCATGCGCGGAAACAGCGTGACAACCTCGATCTTCATGGAGCCTTCTATTCCAGCTCCGCCGGCCAGTCCACCAGAATCGTACGCGCCGCCAGATCGACCTTCCGCAGGTGGCGCGGCACCGCCAGCACCCAATGCTGGCGCCCGCCCGGCGCCTGCGTCACCATCACCGCGCCGGTGGGCATATCCACGAAGTGGCTCACCGTGCCGAGCTCCGCACCCTCGAGGTTGCGGACGCTGAAGCCCACGAGATCCGCGCGGTAGTATTCGCGATCACCCGGCGGCGGCAGCGCCGCGCGATCCACTTCCACCACCGCCCCCGTGAGGGCGGCAGCCTCGTCCCGGTCCGCCACTCCTTCCAGGTGCGCGACCAGCCCGTCCGCGTGGGCTCGCGCCTCAGTGACGCGCCGCGTGAGCCGTTCGCCGCTCGCGAGCCTCAGAACCCATTCCCGGTACTCCAGCAGCCGGCGCGGAGGATCGGTATGCGACTGGACGTGAAGCCAGCCCTTGACGCCGTAGGGCGCCCCCAGGCGACCCAGTTCCACCCACGCCACGGCCCGCGGGCCTCACCCGGCTTAATCAGGCCGTCGCCTGTTTCCGGTAGGAAGCCACCAGGGTGCGCACCCGGTCGGAAGGTTGCGCCCCCTTGTCGACCCAGTAGTCGATGCGCGGCAGATCGAGCTTGAGCTTCTGCTCGCCGCGGCGGGCAATGGGGTTGAAGAACCCCACGTGCTCCAGGCTGAGGCCCCCCTGGCGCTTGCGGCTGTCGGTTACGACCACGTGATAGAAGGGCTGGTTGCGCGCCCCGCGCCGCGTCAGGCGAATGGTTACCATGATCGTATCGCTCTCGTTCCGGCAGGCGAGCGCAAAAGCGCCGCCCAAAAAAGAGCGCGGATTCTACGCAACCTGCGAATCCTGCGCCAGTTTTTCCACGCACCCTGGCCGCCACCCGGGAATCTAAGGCGGCATGCCGCCCTTGAAGGCGCCCATGAGCTGCTGCAGCCGCCCGCCTTTCATGCTTTTCATGACGCGCTGCATCTGCAGGAACTGCTTCAGCAGCCGGTTCACGTCCTGAACCTGCACGCCCGAGCCCCCGGCAATGCGCCGGCGTCGCGAGCCGTCGATGATCGCCGGGTTACGCCGCTCACGGGGGGTCATGGAATTGATGATGGCGATCTGCCGTCGCAGGTCCCGATCCCCCTGGTCCGCCGACACCGCGCCCTTCCTGGTCAGCGCCCCGGGCAGTTTGTCCAGCAGCGCGCCGACGCCCCCCATCTTCTGCAGCTGCTCGAGCTGACTCTTCAGATCCACCATGTCGAAGCCCTTGCCCTTGAGTGCCTTGCGCGCCAGGCGCCCGGCCTCCTGGGCGTCGACCTGGCGGTGAACCTGTTCGACCAGGCTCACGACATCGCCCATGCCGAGAATGCGCGAAGCCATGCGCTCGGGGTCAAAGGGCTCGAGCGCGTCGGTCTTCTCGCCGACGCCGATGAACACGATCGGTTTGCCGGTGACCTGCCGCACCGACAGCGCCGCGCCCCCGCGTGCATCCCCATCGGCCTTGGTGAGGATGATGCCGGTGAGATCCAGCGCTGCGCCGAACGCGCGCGCGGCGTTCACCGCGTCCTGACCGGCCATGGCGTCCACCACGAACAGGCGCTCGGCGGAGCCGACCGCGGCGTCGATGTCGCGCACTTCGGCCATGAGACTCTCATCGACATGCAGGCGCCCGGCGGTGTCGACGATGAGGGCGTCGAACACCCCGCTCTTCGCCCGCTCGAGCGCCGCGCGCGCAATCAGGGCGGGAGCCTGGTCGCTGCTGGCGGCGAAGTATTCGGCCTGCACCTGGCCCGCGAGACGCTCGAGCTGCAGCATCGCGGCCGGGCGGCGCACGTCGGTGCTGGCGAGCAGCACGCGCTTGCGCTCGCGCTCGATCAGCCAGCGCGCGAGCTTCGCCGCGGTGGTGGTCTTGCCTGCGCCCTGCAGGCCCGCCAGCAGCAGCACGACCGGCGGTTGCGCACGCAGCTTCCAGGGCGCGCCCGATCCGCCCATGAGCTGCACCAGCTCGGTGTGCAGAATACCGATGAACGCCTGTCCCGGCGTCAGGCTCGCGAGCACCTCGGCGCCGAGCGCCTTGGCCCTGACCGACTCGATGAACGACTTCACCACCGGCAGCGCGACGTCCGCTTCCAGCAGCGCGACGCGGGTCTCGCGCAGCGTCTCGGTGACGTTCTCGTCCGTGATCCGGCCGCGGCCGCGCAGATTTTCGATGCTGCGCGACAGGCGCGCCGTCAGATGGTCGAACATCCGTGGATTATAGGGTCGCGGGGGCCGTTTCCCCGCTCGCGGCCCCAAGCTTCTATGCTAGAGCGTCCGCGCCGCCAGGCAAACCGAGGGATGCCGCCTTGAACGTCGCTTCGAACGCCCCACTGCTGGTGGCGCTGCTCGTGCTGCTGGTCATCGTCGCCTTCTCCTCCGGCACTGAGGTGGCGATGCTGTCCGTCAACCGCTACCGCATCATGCACCGCGCACAGGCCGGCTCGGGACGCGCGCGCACTCTCGAGCGGCTGCTGCAAAAGCCCGACGACTGGCTGGGAGCGAATCTGGTCATCCTGGCCGTGGCCAGCATGTTCGCATCCGCCATCACGACCATTCTCGCGCAGCGCACCGGGCACACTTACGCGGTGCCGCTAGCCGTGGCGCTGCTCACCATTGTCGTGATCGTGTTCTGCGAGCTGACGCCCAAGGTCTATGCGGCGTCCAACCCCGAGGGCGTCGCGCTGCACGCCGCCGGCATCTACCGTGTGCTGGTGCTGGTGACGCGCCCCGCGCTGTGGCTCACCAGCAACCTGGCGTATGGGTTCCTGCGCCTGTTCGGCGTGGTGCGCGCCACCAACACCACGCAGGCGCTCAGTGCCGAGGAGCTGCGCACGGTGGTCACCGAGGCCGCGCCGGTCATTCCCGCGCGGCACCGGCAGATGCTGCTGTCGATCCTCGACCTGGGGCGCGTCACGGTGAACGACATCATGATCCCGCGGCAGGAGATCTCCGGCATCGACGTAAGCGAGAGCTGGGAGGACATCCTCGATCAGCTGCGGCAGACGCCGCACACGCGCCTGCCGGTGTACGAAGGCGAGCTCGACAACCTCATCGGCCTGCTGCACATGAAGCGCGTGGCGCACGAGCTGGTGCGCGGCACCCTGAGCCGCGAGCGGCTCATCGAGATCGCGCGCGGCCGCGAGTCGTACTTCGTACCCGAGGGAACCGCGCTCAACCTGCAGCTCGGGCAGTTCCAGCGCAATCGCCGCCGACTTGCCTTCGTCGTCAACGAGTACGGCGACATCGAGGGGCTGGTGACGCTCGAGGACATTCTCGAGGAGATCGTCGGGGAGTTCACCACCGATCCGGCCACGGTGACGCACAAGGACGTGCACACCGAGCGCCCCGGGGTGTTCATCGTCAACGCCAGCGTCACGATCCGCGCGCTCAACCGGGCACTGGGGTGGCAGCTGCCGACCGGGGGACCCAAGACCGTCAACGGCCTGCTGCTCGAGCACCTGGAGACCATCCCGAACGCCGGCACCATGGTGCGTGTCGGTGCCTACGAGTTCGAAGTGCTACAGGTCGGCGACAACGCTATCCGCACCGTGCGGGTGCGCCCGCCAGCGGCCGCCAAACCCCCCGTGGCGGTTACGCACTCGCCGTAAACGCCGCCGCCAGCGCCTCGGCCACGCGCGAGACCGCGAGCACCGTGAGCCCGGCGGGTGGTTTGCGCGGCGCATTGTCGCGCGGCACGATCGCGACGCGAAATCCCTGCGCGCACGCCTCGCGCAGCCGTTCGTCCCCGTACGCGACCGGACGTACCTCGCCCGTGAGCCCGATCTCGCCGAACGCCACCAGCTGCGCCGGCAGCGCACGGCCCTTGAGGCTGGAAGCGAGCGCGATCAGCACCGGCAGGTCCCAGGCCGTCTCGGTGATCTGAATGCCGCCGACCACGTTCACGAACACGTCGTGCTCCTGCAGCGACACGTCCGCGTGCCGGTTGGCCGCGGCCAGCAGCATCGCGAGGCGATTGGCGTCGAGCCCCTGCGCGATGCGCCGCGGCGCGCCGAAGCGCATGCGATCCACCAGCGCCTGCAGCTCGATGAGCAGCGGCCGCCCGCCGTCGCGGCTCACGGTGACAATGCTGCCGGCGGCCGGCTGCGGCGAGCGCGCCAGAAAAATGGCGGCGGGGTTCCTGACCTCCCTCAGTCCGCTCGGGCTCATGGCGAAGAAGCCCAGCTCGTTCACCGCGCCGAAGCGGTTCTTGGTGGCACGCACGATGCGATAGCGGCTGCCGGCTTCGCTTTCGAAATACAGGACGGTGTCCACCAGGTGCTCGAGCAGGCGCGGGCCGGCGATCGTGCCCTCCTTGGTCACGTGGCCGACAATGATGACGGCGGTGCCGCTCGACTTGGCGTAGCGCACCAGCTCCGCGGTGCACTCGCGCAGCTGCGACACCGCCCCCGCTCCCGCGCCCGCGCTGCCCGACTGCACAGTCTGAATGGAATCGATGACCAGCAGCGCCGCGCGCTGCTCTGCGGCAAGCGCCAGGATCGAGGGCAGATCGGTGTCCGCCACCACTCCCAGGGCCTCGGCGCTGAGCGCGAGACGCTGCGCGCGCAGGCCGATCTGGGCCACCGACTCCTCGCCGCTCGCGTAGATCACCGGACGTGAGGCTGCCACGCGAGCCGCGACCTGCAGGAGGAGCGTGGACTTGCCGATGCCGGGGTCGCCCCCCAGGAGGATCACCGACCCCGGGACGAGGCCGCCGCCCAAGACCCGGTCCAGTTCCGCCTGGCCGCTGCCAAAGCGCTGCGCGTCGCCCGCGGGCCGCGCCCGGCTGCCTAAGGTCACGGCGGCCGCGGGCGCGGCGGGCCGCGCTCGCGCCGGGCTGCGTTGCTCGAGCGAGTTCCACTCCCCGCACAGCGGGCACTGCCCCTGCCACTTGAGGGTCTCGCCCCCGCAGGAGCCACACACGAACACCGCATTAGGGCGAGCCATCGATTCGCCTTCGGTCCACTTTCGGCTAGGATTCGCCGCCGGGGAGGCCCGATTGGCCTCTTTTGTGACCAAAGCCGCCCGGCCTGCCTAGTGGCGATGCTAGCGTATGGCGGCTCGAATCGGGGACGGGAAAGTGACGCGTATCACAATCGGTGGAGCACTGGCGGGTCAGGCCGCAGCATGAGCTTGCGAAACAAGCTGCGTTTCGTCGGGCTCACCGACACCGGCAAGGTCCGCGAACACAACGAGGACACCATTGCCGTTGATGCGGACATTGGGCTGCTGGTGCTCGCCGACGGCATGGGCGGCTACAACGCCGGCGAAGTCGCGAGCGGCATCGCCGTCAAGACCATCGTCAACCTGGTGCGCGAGCACGTGGAGCGCGAAGACCTTTCGGTACCGGACCGTGAGTCCGGCCTGTCACGACCCAACATCATCCTGCGCGATGCCATCAGCCGTGCCAACAAGATCATCTATCAGACTGCGCGCACCCAGCCGCAATGCGAGGGGATGGGCACCACGGTGGTCGCCGCCCTGTTCTTCGACAACAAGGCCACCATCGCGCACGTGGGCGACTCACGGCTGTACCGCCAGCGCGGCGACAAGCTCGAGCAGGTGACCATGGACCACTCCCTGCTGCAGGAGCTCGTCGACCGGGGTTTTTACTCCGCCGAGGAAGCACAGCGCGCGGGAAACAAGAACTACGTCACACGGGCGCTCGGCGTCGAGTCGAACGTGGACGTTGAGATCCAGGAAGTTCCGGTGGGCAAAGGCGAGGTGTACATCCTGTGCTCGGACGGTCTTTCGGACATGGTCGAGGACGAAGATATTCATTTAACCATCAACACCTTTAGTGCTAATCTGGATACGGTCGCCAAGCAATTGATCCAACTGGCCAATGACAATGGAGGCCGGGACAACGTCTCGGTGGTCATGGCGCACATCATGGATGCATTTCCGGCTCGCACGAAGATATTCGACAAGATCCTGGGTTGGTTCGGCTGACACGCGATAGAGGCAAAAGCACATGGCAAGGTTGGTCTTGAGCCTGGATGGCCAGGTGATGGCGGAATACAACATGAACAAGGAGCGCTACACCATCGGTAGGCTCCCTGACAATGACATCCGCATTGACAACGCTGCCGTCAGCGGTCACCACTCGCTCATCATCAATATCCTCAATGACTCGTTCCTCGAGGATCTGAACAGCACCAACGGCACCTACGTCAACGGCAAGCTGATCAAGAAGCATGCGCTGCAGCACGGCGACGTCATCACCGTCGGTCACCATCAGCTGCGCTTCGTCGAGGACGACGAGCAGCAGGACGAGTTCGAGAAGACCATGGTGATCCAGCCCTCCGCCCGCCCGGTGGAGAGGGTGCGCGCCGCCGCCGCGGCCGCCGAGCAGGCCGGCGGCTCGCTGTCGGCGACCGGGCGCTCACGCGCGCTCGCGGACGGCGCCGCGGCGCTGAAGAAGGCGAAACTGCAGGTGCTGTCGGGGGCGTTCGCAGGCCGCGAGGTGGAGCTCAGCAAGGCCCTCACCACGCTCGGCCGTCCCGGGGTGCAGGTGGCCGCGATCACGCGCCGCGCCGAGGCCTACTACATCGTGCACGTCGACAGCGGCAAGGCCGACGACTACCCGTTGCTCAACGGTACGCCGATCGGAGCCCAGGCGACCCGCCTGAGCGACAACGACGTGATTCAGCTCGCCGGCGTAAAGATGGGTTTCTTCGTGAACTGACGCGCCTGGCGCGGCGCAGCAGGTCCACTCTCCCCTCAGTGCGGCTCGAGCGGCACGCGCTGGCTCACGCTGCAGAGCAGCTCGTACGGGATGGTCCCGGCGTGGCGCGCGACCTCGTCCACCGGTAATCCGGGTCCCCACAGCACCACCGGCGTGCCGACATGCACTGCGCGCAACCCGGAGACATCCACCGCCATCATGTCCATCGACACCCGGCCCGCGAGCGGTGCGCGCTCACCGTCCACCAGCACCGGCGTGCCTCCCGCAAGGCTGCGGTGCAGGCCATCGCCGTAGCCGGCCGCGATGATGGCGATGAGGGAATCCGCCGTGGCGACCCAGGCGCCGCCATAGCCGACGCTCTCGCCGCGCGCCACGCGTCGCATCGCGATCACCGAGCTCGCAAGCGTCATCACGGGCTTGAGAGCCAGGTCGGTCGCCGAACAATCGGCAAACGGGGACGCGCCGTAGAGCGCGAGTCCGGGCCGCACCCAGTCGCAGCCCAGCTGCACGGTGCCGAACAGGCCGGCGGAGTTGGCGATGCTCACCGCGTACTGGAGACCGCGTGTCGCCTGCCGGAAGCGCGCCAGCTGTGCCTGCGTCACGGCCTCGTCGCGCTCGTTGGCGCACGCCAGATGCGTGAGCAGGCGAATCTCGAGCGGCGCGGGCGTGAGACGGCGAACACGCTCGAGCGCCGCCGCAAACTCCGCGGCGGGGAAGCCGAGACGGTTCATGCCGGTGTCGATCTTGATCCACAGCACCAAGCGGTGCGCGCCGCGCATCTGCTCCAGCAGCTCGATCTGCAGCGCATCGTGCACCACCAGCTCGAGGCCGTGGTGCGCCGCCTCCTGCAGCTGCGCGGCACTGAACACGCCCTCGAGCAGCACGATGGGTGCCGTGATGCCGGCGGCGCGCAGCGCCAGCCCCTCTTCCAGGCGCGCGACGGCGAAGGCGTCGGCCTGCCCCAACGCGAGCGCGGTGGGCACCAGCCCATGGCCGTAGGCGTTGGCCTTGACGACCGCCATGACCCGGGCGCCGCCGGCGCGCGCACGGATGATGCTGAGGTTGTGGCGCAGGGCGTGCGTGTCGATGACGGCCCGGATCAGCCGGCTCACCGCAATACGCCTTCCGCGTAGCTGTCGGGCGCGTAGTTGGCGAAGCGCGTGAACTGTCCCTGGAAGGTGAGCAGGAAGGTGCCGATCTCGCCGTTGCGGTGTTTGACCAGATCGATTTCCGCGATGCCCTTCTTGGTGGTGTTGCGGTCGTAGACTTCTTCACGATAGATGAGCAGGATCATGTCCGCATCCTGTTCAATTGCGCCGCTTTCACGCAGGTCGGACATCACCGGTCTCTTGTGCTCGCGCTGCTCCACGCCGCGATTCAACTGTGACAGCGCGATGACCGGAACCGCCAATTCCTTGGCGAGCGCCTTGAGCCCGCGGGAGATTTCCGCGATCTCGGTGGCGCGGTTTTCCCGCGTGCCCGGCACGTACATGAGCTGCAGGTAATCGACCACGATGAGGCTCAAGCCGTGTTCGCGCTTGACGCGCCGCGCACGGGCGCGCAGCTCCGTGGGATTGAGGGCCGGGGTCTCGTCGACGAAGATCTTGGCTTCCGACAGCTGGCTGGTCGCGCCGGTGATCCGCACCCAGTCGTCGTCGGAAATGCGCCCGCTGCGCAGACTGTTGAGCGGTACGCCCCCGATCGAGGCCAGCATGCGGGTGATGACCTGCTCGGAGGGCATCTCCATGCTGAAGATAGCCACCGAGGCGCGGGTCGCGGGGTTCACGGCCGCGTATTCGGCCATGTTCACGGCGAGTGTGGTCTTGCCCATCGAGGGTCGTCCGGCGACGACCACCAGATCCCCGGGGCGCAAGCCGCCGGTGAGCTTGTCGAAGTCGGTGAATCCCGTCGGCAGGCCGCGCAGCTTGTCGGGATTGTTGTGCCAGTCATCGATCTGATCGATGACGCCGGGAAGCAGCTGGCGGACCGCCACCGCGCCGTCGCGCTTGCGGAAGCCCCATTCGGCAATATCGAAGACGCGCTGCTCGGCGCGGTCGACCAGCTCGCGCGCGGTCTCACCGTCGTTGTTGAACACGGCGGAGGCGATGTCGGTGCCGGCGCGAATCAGCTGCCGCAGCAGCGAGCGCTCACGCACGATGTCTGCGTAGGCGCGAACGTTGGCGGCCGTTGGGGTATCGCGCGCAACCGAGCTCAGGTAGGCGAGTCCGCCGGCCGTCTCGAGCTTGCCGGTGCGCTCCAGATGCTGGGACACCGTCACTACGTCGCAGGGTTTGCCGTCGCCTGCGAGCGTGCCGATGGCGGCGAAAATCAGCTGGTGATCGGGACGGTAGAAGTCTTCCTGCGTGACGACGTCCGCGATGTTTTCCCAGGCCACCGGGTCGAGCAGCAGGCCGCCCAGCACCGCCTGCTCTGCCTCGACCGAATGCGGCGGTACCGGCACGTCCAGCAGCGCGACCGAGCCCGAATCCCCGCGCGCCTTGGGCGTACCGGCCACCGCGACTTGCCTCTCGCTTAGCGCTACTCTTCGGCCACGATCGTCACGTGCAGAGGCACGTCGATGTCGGCGTGCAGGTGCAGGCTGATCACGTGCTCGCCGAGCATGCGCAGCGGCCCTGCCGGCAGGCGCACCTCGCTGCGCTCGATGTTGAAGCCGTCACGCGTACAGGCCTCGGCGATGTCACTGGTGCCGATCGAGCCGAACAGCTTCCCCTCGGTACCCGCCTTGGCATGAATGGTGAGCTTGAAATCCTTGATGGCAGTCGCACGCTCCTCGGCGGAGACCAGTTGCTCGCGCGCCAGGCGCTCGAGCTCGGCGCGGCGCGCCTCGAAGCGCGCAATGTTCTCGGGGGTTGCGAGGGTCGCCTTGCCCTGCGGCAGCAGAAAATTGCGGCCGTAGCCGGAACGCACCTTCACGCGCTCGCCGATGCTGCCAAGATTGGCGACCTTCTGCAGGAGAATGACTTCCATCGAGGTGCCCTCAGTGCTGATCGGTGTAGGGCAGCAGCGCGAGAAAGCGCGCCCGCTTGATCGCCACCGCGAGCTGGCGCTGATAGAACGATTTCGTGCCGGTGATGCGGCTCGGAACGATCTTGCCGGTCTCGCTGACATAGCCCTTGAGGGTGGCGAGATCCTTGTAGTCGATTGACTTCACGCCTTCGGCGGTGAAGCGGCAGAACTTCCTGCGACGCGAGAAGCGGCTGCCGCCGCCGCTGCTGCCGCCGCTGCCGCCGCCGCCGCCGGGTCCTCTGGACATTGCCATGGCTGTTATTCCTCGAAGTAGTTAGGTGCTGGCGCTCAGACGCTCTCGGCGACGGGGCTGTCGTCGTCGTCGGGCGGCGGGCCGAGCTCGTCACGTGCGCGGTCGCGGCGCCGTCCACCCTCGCCTTCCTCGTCCGCGGCCTTCGCCATCGGGGAGGGATCGGTCACGGCGGCATCCATGTTCACCACCAGATGACGCAGCACGGCGTCGCTGAAGCGGAACGAGCCGGTAAGCTCACCGAGCGTCTTCTGATCGGTCTCGATGTTCATCAGCACGTAGTGTGCCTTGTGCACCTTGGCGAGCGGATAGGCGAGCTGGCGGCGCCCCCAGTCCTCCAGGCGATGCACGCGGCCGCCGCCGGCGGCGATCATGCCGTTGTAGCGCTCGATCATCGCGGGCACCTGCTCGCTCTGATCCGGGTGCACCAGGAAGACGATTTCGTAATGCCTCATTGTGTGCTCCTTTCGGATTAAAGCCGCCCGGATTTAAGGCTTGCCCGGTGCGGCAAGGAGATACGCGGACTTGAGCGATGTGCCGACCGCCCGCGCCCCTTTGGATAAAAAGGGGCGCGAAGCATACTGAAACGGCCTCGCCGCTGCAATGCCAGCAACTCGTGCCGCACTTACCGATCAATGAGTTGAGATCCGAAGGGGCTCAGGGCGGGCGCGGGGACCCTCAAGGCGGCGCGGTCAGGGGCCGTTTGCGGCGCGCAGCGGTTCCGCTACGGGTATTTGTCCAGTTCGAGCCGACCGATCTGATTGCGGTGCACCTCATCGGGTCCGTCGGCGAGCCGGATCGCGCGCGCCTGTGCGTAGGCGTTCGCGAGATAGTCATCGCACAGCCCCGCCGCGCCGTGTGCCTGGATCGCCCAGTCGATCACCTGGCAGGCCGCGTCTGCGGAGGCGGTCTTGATCATGGCGATCTCGGCGCGGGCCGCCTTGTTGCCCACCTTGTCCATGAGCCAGGCCGCCTTGTAGACCAGGAGCCGCGCCTGATCGATGCGGATCCGCGACTCGGCGATGCGCTCGAGCGTCACCGTCTGCTCGCCGATCGGGCGGCCGAAGGCGACGCGGGCCTTCACCCGCCTGCACATCTTCTCCAGTGCCCGCTCCGCCACTCCGATGAGTCGCATGGCGTGATGAATCCGCCCGGGCCCCAGCCGTCCCTGCGCGATCTCGAATCCCCGCCCCTCCCCCAGCAGCAGGTTCTCCGCCGGCACGCGCACGTCCTTGAACTCGATTTCCATGTGGCCGTGGGGCGCATCATCGAAACCAAATACCGGCAGGTGCCGCAGGATGGTGACCCCTGCGGTGTCGCGCGGCACGAGAATCATCGACTGCTGGCGGTGCTGCGGCGCGCCCGGATCGGTCTTGCCCATGAATATGAACAGCCGGCAGCGCGCGCTGCCCGCGCCGGAGGTCCACCACTTGCGCCCGTTGATGACGTAGGAGGCGCCATCACGGACGATGGAGCTCTCGATGTTGGTGGCATCGCTCGAGGCCACGCGCGGCTCGGTCATCGCAAACGCGGAACGAATCGCGCCGTTGAGCAGCGGCTCGAGCCACTGCTGCTTCTGGGCAGGGGTGCCGTAGCGTTCGAGCGTCTCCATGTTGCCGGTGTCGGGGGCCGAGCAATTGAACACCTCGGACGACCAGCGCACGCGGCCCATCATCTCGCACAGCGGCGCGTATTCGAGATTGCTCAGTCCCGCGCCATGGTGCGAGTCCGGCAGGAACAGGTTCCACAACTGCGCTGCCCGCGCCTTGTGCTGCAGCTCCTCGAGCAGCGGGGGTTCCTCCCAGCGATTGCCTTCCCCGAGCTGCGCCTGGAAGCGCTCCTCGTTCGGATAGATGTGCTCGTCCATGAACGCGCCGAGGCGCTGCAGGTAGTCGCGGGTCCTGGCGCTGAATTCGAAATCCACGGTCTGACTCCTGCGGCGAGTGCGCGCACTTCAGGGGCGCGCGCTCTACTGAGCTTGCCTCTGGCGCACGGCCTCGTAGAGCAGCATACCCGCGGCCACTGAGACGTTGAGACTCTCGACTGCGCCAAGCTGCGGCAGCCTGACCAGAAAGTCGCAGTTCTGCTGCGTCAGACGCCGCAAGCCCGTCCCTTCAGCCCCGAGCACCAGCACCACCGGTCCCTTGAGATCCGCCTGGTGCGCGCTCTGGTCCGCCGCGGCGTCGGCGCCCACGACCCAGAGACCGGCGTGCTTGAGAAGCTTGAGCGTGCGCACCAGGTTGGTCACGGCGACCACGGGCGTCGTTTCCGCAGCGCCGACCGCCACTTTGCGTACGGTGGGCGTGACCTGTGCGGCACGGTCGCGCGGCACGATCACGGCGAGTGCGCCGCAGGCATCTGCGCTGCGCAGGCAGGCGCCGAGATTGTGCGGGTCCTGCACGCCATCGAGCGCCAGCAGCAGGGGTGCGCTCGCGCTCTGCAGAGCCGCGAGCAGCTCATCCTCGGTCCAGGGCGGCAGTGGCGTGATGTCGGCGGCAACACCCTGATGGGCGACGTCGCCCAGCCGCTGCTTCAGCGCCTGCAGGTCGACCCGCTGCACCGGTCGCTGGTGGCGCCGCGCCAGCTCCTCGATGGCGTGCACGCGCGGATCCTCGCGCTGCTGTGCAATGCGCACGCTGTGCACGCGTTCAGGATGCCGCTCGAGCATGATGCGCACCGCGTGCATGCCATAGATCGTCTCGGTGGCCGGTCGCACGCGGCTACGCCTCTTCCGCCAGCGCGAGGTCGACCAGGCCCTCGATGGGATTCACCGCCGTCACCGCCACCCGCACGTGCGCCCCCGTGCGCAGCCGCCGTCCGGTGCGCTGGCCCCGCCAGGCGTGACCGTCGTCCTCCATGACGTACTGATCATCCCGCAGGCTGTCGATGTGCAGCAGGCCGTCCACCGCGACGTCCAGGATCTGCACGAAGCAGCCAAAATCCACCACCGTGGTGATCAGCCCCTGGAACGTCTGCCCGACGCGCTCCTTTAAATAGGTGCATTTGAGGAAGGCGGCGACGTAGCGGTCCGCCTCATCGGCGCGCTTCTCCAGCCGCGAGGTGCTCTCACCCAGTGCGCTGAGCTGCGCCGTCGGGTAGCGCACGCCCGAGTCGCCCTGCGCCCCGATCAGCGCCTTCAGGGTCCGGTGCACGACCAGGTCCGGGTAGCGGCGGATGGGTGAGGTGAAGTGCGCGTAGTGAGTGAGCGCCAGCCCGAAGTGGCCGATGTTGGTCGGCTGGTAAATCGCCTGCTGCAGCGCCCGCACCACGAGTGATTCGACGAACGCGCGCTCCGGGGCGTTCCCCACGCGACGCGCGATCGCCTGCAAATCCCGCGTGGTCACGGTCTTCGGTATGCGGGCATCCAGCCCCAAAGCGGTGAGAGTTGCCGCCAGCCTCTCGAGCTTCTCGTTCTCCGGCTGGCCGTGCACGCGGTACAGGGTCGGCATGTGCGCCTTCTCGAGCGCCTCGGCCACCGCGACGTTCGCCAGGATCATGCACTCCTCGATGAGCCGGTGCGCGTCGTTGCGGGCGCGCAGCTCGATGGCGCGCACCCGCTCGCTTGCGTCGATGACGAACTCGGCTTCCGCCGCGTCGAAATCCAGCGCACCGCGGTGGCCGCGCGCCTTGTGGAGCGCGTGGTAGACATCGACCAGCACCATGAGTCGCTCGAGCAGCGGACCCAGCTGGGTGCGCGCCGCCGGCCGGCCCGCGAACAGCGCGTCGTGCGCGAGCGTGTAGGTGAGGCGCGCCGCCGAGCGCATGACCGCCGGATAAAAGCGTGCGCTTTTCAGGGCACCGCTGCGGCTGACCACCATGTCGGCGGCAAAGCACAGGCGATCGACCCGCGGTGCCAGCGAACACAGGTGATCCGACAGCGCGGTCGGCAGCATCGGCAGCACGCGGGTCGGGAAGTAGACCGAGGTGCCGCGCGCCTGCGCCTCGGCGTCGACTGCACTGCCGGGTCTCACGTAGTGACTCACGTCAGCGATCGCGACGATCAGGCGGAAGCCCCCGGGGTGCGGCTCCGCATACACCGCATCGTCGAAATCCCGCGCATCCTCGCCATCGATGGTGACGAGTGGAAGCTCGCGCAGATCCACACGCGCGTTCGCTTCGCGCGCATCGACCTGCTCACCGTGTGCCTGCGCCTCACGCAGCGCCGCGGCCGCAAACTCGTGCGGCAGATCAAAACGTGCGATCGCCGACTCGGTGGCGAGTTCGACCGGTCGATCCGGATCCAGGCGTTTGCCGATCACCGCCTGGGCGGGAGAAGCGGAGCCGGCGTGACGCGTGATCCGGGCAATAACCCAATCGCCGCTGCGTGCGCCGTGCAGGTCCTGCGGCGCGACCGCACAGCGCAGCTGCAGGCGCCGATCCGCAGCGTTCACCCAGGCGTTGCGGCCCTGGACTTCCACGGTGCCGAGAAACGCGCTCACACCGCGCTCCAACACCTGCTGCACGGCGCCCGACCAGCGATCAGTCGCGTCACGCGACACCTTCACGCGCAGCCGGTCCCCGTGCATCACGCCGCGCATTTCCGGCGGCGACAGGAACACGCTCTCTTTAAATCCCTCCACGCGCAGGAAGCCGTAGCCGGCGCGATTCGCGCTGACCGTGCCCTCGACGAGTGAGCCCGGCCTTACGCCGGAGTCAGACGGCACCGACTTTCCGGCGCGCCGGCTCGCGCGCGCGCTGTGGCCGCCGGTCGCGGTTTGCCCGGCGCTCCGGGATTCAGCGCCCTGCGTCCTGCCACCGCGGCTCTGCGACGGTGCGCTGGCGCCGCGGTCGCGCCGTCCGAACTTTCCCCTACGCGCCTTCAATTGACAGCCCCCGAACCCGTGCGTACATTTCGCGGCCTTCCTCGCCTGCCCGGGTGGCGGAATTGGTAGACGCACTAGTTTCAGGTACTAGCGGGTAACACCGTGGAGGTTCGAGTCCTCTCCCGGGCATTCTAATCAAACACTTATAGTACATTATTGATGTAGTTTCTTGGATGGTTATTTCGCTGCTCACGCGTGAGAGTTTCCGCCGGAGACAAGCGATCAGACCGGATGATTCTACGCACTCTCCCTCAGCGACGCTTGCTACTCAGTCCGGGGCGAGTCCCGCCGCTCCTTCTCGCAAGGGGTCAGAGTTGCGGGAGCGGACATGGATTCGCGAAGCGTCGATGGGCAAAGGATCTTAGAGTGCGTAGTCGAAGCCGACGCCGATGGTTCGGGGTTGAATAATAGTGACCGCGCTTTGTCCGGGCGCGTTCGGCGGGCCGACTTCGAATGTGCCGTTCACCCAGGCGCGCTGATCCGTAACATTTCGGGCGAATGCTCTCAGCGTAAGCGGCCCCTTGGCAATGCTCGCGTTCAGATCGAGCACCGAATAGGACGGCAGCAAGGCCGCAGGTGCTGCGCTCGCGACGGACGCTATAGCGAAGGCCGCGCCCGTCGTGCCCCATTCCTGGTCGATCCAGCGGAAGACACCGCCCAGGTGGGCGTGCCACCGGTCTGCGGGCTGCCAGTCATGGTCGGCGGTCACCGACAGGCTCCGCTTGGGGACATTGGATATCTGGTAGCCGGCTAACAGGAATAGCGGGGGGCCGCTGACGACACGGGTGAGTCCGGCTTCGGTGTACGCGGCGGTGAATCCAAGATTCAGCCCCGAGAGCGGCGAGATGGCCCCGGCAAGTTCCAGACCCTGTGATCTCCCGTGGCCGCCGTTCGTGGTCACGCCAAGCGGGGCATTATTGGTGGCGATCTGGACGTTGTTCCAGTCGATGTAGAACACAGTCAGATCAAAGAGCGCCTTGCGGTCCAGGAATTCGGACTTCAGGCCCACCTCGTAATTGATGAGGGTCTCCGCGTTGGCCGTCGGGGGTACGCTCGGTTGATAGCCGGTCGCCGCGCGCGCGTACAGCATCGCGTCCGGCGTGAATCGATAGCGGGCCGTCACCATCCAACTCGATATCTCTTCCGAACCCTGGGTTGGCGATTTGGGGGACTCACTGAATATGCCGCCGGTGGTGGCGGTGAAAGCCTGGCTATCGCGGTCATAGCGAAGTCCGCCGGTCAGGTCAAAATGGCCTGTAACCCGCCAGGTCAGATCCCCGAATACGGCTCGATCTGTGTAGGTAGCTAGCAGCGACGAATAGCCCAAATGCGGGGCAAAGGCTGCGATCGGCTGGTAGGCGTCGTCGAATGCGACGACGTCGCGTACTTCAGTCGTGTTCTCGTGAGTGTAGAAGGCGCCCAGACTCCATTCGAAACGCCTGTCCTGTGGCGAGACGAGGCGCAACTCCTCGGAGAACTTCTCGAGATTCCAGTCGTCTTCGTAACGCGCCAGGCCTGCCGGGATCGTGCCGCCGCTCAGCTGCGGATAGAGGGCGCCGTAACCGCTAACATCCGCCGCGTCGCGAGCGGTCGTGCGCGACCATGACGTAGTCGAGACGATGGCGATCGAGCCCGGTTTCCAGTTCGCCGTCGCCGAGTAAGAGTCGATGTTCTCGCTGTAGGGAGCCAGAAATGCAGCATTTATCGTGAGGTCGCCCAGAGGCCCGATGGGCCTGAGGACATAGGCGTCCCCGGTATTCGATACGCGCACGGCCCCGGCGAACGAGAGCTTGGGGGCGCCGTCGGCATTGATTCGATTCCAGATCCCGCTGACTTTCAACGAGAATGACTCGGTCGGGCGCCAAAGCGTCGCGATGCGCCCGCCGTACTGCCGAAGCGCGTTGACGTCCTTCGCCCCGGAATAGAGGTTGTCGATGTATCCGGGCGTATGGGTCTCGTAGCCACTGACTCGGACACCGAGTATGTCTTCCACAACGGGCACGTTCGCCATTGCGCGGAACGAAGCGCCGGGTTTGGAAGCACCGTGAACGGTACTGAGATCCGCGCCGACGCGTCCTTCGAATCCCGCCAGGCTCGGCGCCTTGAGTACGTACCGGATCAGGCCAACCTCCGATTCCGCACCGTAAAGCGTTCCCTGCGGACCGCGCAATACCTCCAGTCGTTCGAGGTCGTAGGGCGTGAGCTCAAGAACCGAACAACACCCTTCGCCGTACGAGCCCGTCGCGCCCATCGGCGTGTCATCGAGGTAATAGGCCACCGATGAGGCCTGGGTGATTGAGTAAATGCCGCGCAGGGTCACCTCCCTCCGGCCGGGATAGTCGAAGTCATCGACGTGGAAGCCGGGAATGAGGGCCGCGTAGTCGAGCAGTGTCTCGCTCTTCTGCGTTTCGAGGTGCTCGCCGCTCACGATGCTCACCGATGCGGCCACTGTTTGGACATAGTCCGCCGCGCTCCGTTCTCGTTCGTCCCTGGAACCCGTGACGAGGATCTCGTCCATGCTGGACCTCGGCGGCGACGCGCGACGCTCAACACGTTTCGTCGGCGCGTCTATGACGGCCGACTGCGCGGCCGGTGCCACAGCAACGGACTCGAAGATCCGCACCGTACGTGCATTGACGAACTGGAAGCTAAGGCCAGTGCCGTCGAGCAGCTCCGTCAGCGCGTCGGCGGCCGAGAGGCCTGCATGCGCGCCCTTGGACGCACGCGCCTGGGCGACCCGCGACACGTAAAGAAGTTGCAGTCCGGTCTGGTGGGCGAATTCAGACAGCGCCGCGGCGACCGGCTGCGGGGGAATGCCCACGGCCAGTGCCGTGTCCGCGTGAACCGCGTTGCTCCAGGCGCTCAACAGCGTCCCGAGCACGCCACACGCGAACAGGCGTGCCGACGAATGCATCAACGAGCGTCCGAGAGCGGCTCCTGTCGGGCAGAGGCTCGACTGAGGATGCGAATTCGGGTCGGACTCTTTTGCACGACGACGTCGTTCAATGTGGCGAGCGAGGCTACGAACGAGTCGACATCATACGCGTCGAACACCCCGGTGATCGGCAGTGAGCGCAGCGCTTCGTCAATTTCGATGGCGATGTGCCCGTAGCGGTTGAACTCGTCGGCGACCTCCCCCAACGGTTCGTTCTCGAACACGATCTGTCGCTTAAGCCACGCGACGGCGGCGGGTGCGTCTACGGCCTGCGGGTCACCGACCTGGCCCCGGACCTCGACTTGGTAGCCGGCGCCCACCCGACGTGCGATCGGCGTGAGTTGTGGCGGACCGGTGTAGACCGCGACCGTGCCGTCGACAACCGTGACCCTGACCGCTCCGGGTCGGCGGTAGACGTCGAACTGGGTGCCGACGGAGAGGACCTGCGCATTCCCGGCCGCGACCCGAAATCCTCGCTCGCCCTGATGCGTCACCTGAAAGAGTGCCTGGCCGCGGTCGAGGTCAACCGCCCGCTCGCGGCGTGAGTAATGCACGGTGACTTGGGAATCGGTGTTCAGATGCAGCACCGAGCCGTCTGGTAGCACCCGTACGCTTTGCTCGCCGTGCCCGGTGCTGAAGGTCCTCGGGAGTCCAAAGCGCTCGCCGTCGCGCGTCAACCAGAGGGTAGCCAACGCGACGCATGCCAGCGCGGCGGCCGCGGCAAGCGACCAGAGGCGCAATCTGCGCGGTCGCGTGACCGGCGCCTGCCCCGCTACCGATGGATCCAGTGTGGCCACAGGGTCCGTCTGTGCACGCGCGCGCGCGAGCAGTACCTCGAGCGGGATCTGCTTCGTCTTTGCAGCGGTGTCCAGGTCGCCGGCGAGTGCGGCGATCGCAAAATACTCCTCCACGTGCACCGGGGAGGCCTGCAACCAGGCCATGAAGCGGGAGCGCGCCTCTGGATCTAGCGGTCCACCGCGATTTTCCGCGAACCACGCGCTCGCTTGATCGGCGATCGCCAGTCGAATCTGCTCGTCGCTGAGTGTCATCGTTTCACCTCAGACGCGCCATACGTCGGCGGCAGTGGCTGAGGGCCTGTGTCAGGTACTTTTTCACCATTCTCGGTGACACCTCCAGACGATCGGCGATTTCCTGGTAACTGAGCTCATGGCGATACTGCAGAATCACCGCGGCGCAGCACTTGGGAGAAAGTTCGTCTAGCACCACATGCAGCCTTGCGACCCGTCGAGCGGTGTCCAGCGCTGTGTCAAATCCTGGCGCCTGCGTCAGTAACTGCGGGACGTCCGCCTCCTCGATCGCCGCGCCTTCGGCCTGGCGGCGGTCCGCCACTGCGTTCTCTCTGAGCAGATTGGCGGCCACGGTGAATAGGTAGGCCTCGGGATTGCGGATCGCGTCGGTGTCAGTGACTCGCAGCATCCGTAGATACACTTCCTGCACGAGATCGGCCGCGTCGGACTTGGTCCGCAGGCGCCGAAAGAAGAACGCCTGCAAGGCGCCGCGGTGCGCGAACAGTCGCTCGACGAATGCCTTCCTCGGCTCGGCCATGGGCGGCTGTACCTGGCACTGCGTTAGGTCTGTCTCACTATGAGCCCCTGCTCGCCACTTCGGGCACCAGAATCGTGAGCGCCGAGATTTTGGTGCCCGAAACCGCTGAATCGCACTCTTGACTCTGCCGTACCGAGACGATTCGGGTTCTTCGGGTCGCAGCAGTGGCTTGAACCCTTGCCGGATTTACCGCCAAGGAGCCCGTCCGAGACCCGCTGCCCTCACCGTCAGCGCCGCCGGAGCGTCGCACCTCGGGGAAATGGGGGAACTATGCAGCGCTTCTTCGCATTCAAACCGATCTTTGGGCTGATTACCGCCGTGCTATTCACCGGTTGCGGTGGTGGCTCTGGCGGCTCGTCAAGCCCGCCTCCTCCATCAGCCACTCACTTCTCCGTCGCCGCCCCGGCCAGCGTCACCGCCGGGACGGCTTTCGACTTCACGCTCACCGCGCTCGACGCCACGAACAACGTAGTCACCGGCTACGCCGGGACAGTGCGCTTCACCAGCACCGACGGTCAGGCTGGATTGCCGGGGAATTCAACGCTCACGAACGGCGCGGGGACCTTTCAGGTGATGCTGAAAACGCCCGGCAGCCAAACCATCGCGACGACCGACAGCGTCACGACTACGATCACCGGGACTTCGAACTCGATTCAGGTTTCCGCGCTCGCTTCAGGCTCCACGGCAACGGGCATCATGTTGAACGCTCGAGCGTCGCACACAGCGACGTTGCTGTTGGACGGGACGGTTCTCATAGCAGGCGGACTGAATATCGAGAACATAGACCGCCAAGAGTTTGACTTCCCAATCGCGTCTGCGGAGCTTTTCGATGCCACGAGCGGCACGTTCGCGGCTACCGGCAGCATGGCAACGGCCCGATCCGGGCATAACGCGACGCTACTCGCAAATGCAGCATTGGCGAATACGGCAAGCTACGGCAAGGTGCTGGTCACCGGCGGCGGGGGTCAGACTGCCGAACTGTACAACCCCGCCAGCCGGCTCTTCACAGAAACCGGCCCGCTCCTTGTTATTCGCACTGGCGAGACCGCAACTCTTCTGAACACCGGCGAAGTGCTCGTGGTAGGCGGCGGTACGGCCACAGCCGAGTTGTACGACCCTACGAGCGGGCTCTTCACGGCGACCACCGGCAGCATGGCGGCTGCGCGCACGGCGCATACGGCGACCCTGTTGCAGGACGGGCGCGTGCTCGTTGCAGGCGGCGGTACTGCCACAGCCGAGTTGTACGACCCAACGAGCCGGCTCTTCACGGCGACTACCGGCGGCATGGCCGAGGTGCGCGGCGGCGCAACTGCGACCCTGTTGCAGGACGGCACTGTGCTGGTCGCCGGACCCGACGCTACCGGCGAGCGCTTCAATCCCATCACCGGCACCTTCGCACCGGTAGGCCCCCTTCGTTATAAATCCGCCCAGTCCACTGCCAACCTGCTTGGGAATGGCACCGTCTTATTCGCGGGCGGCTTCACAGGCGGACGCACTACTTTGCCATCTGACCTCGCGCAGCTTTATTCCCCCATCAGCCAAAGCTTTGCGGAAACGGGGGCTCTCAATACCGCAAGGTACGAGCACTCGGGGACACTACTCGCTGACGGCAGGGTGTTGATAGCGGGTGGCGCAGATTGTTCGCCGCCCAACCCGCCGGTCACTCCGGGATTCTGCTGGTCACTATCGTCGGCTGAGCTCTACCGGTAGGGAACGCGCTCGCGACGGCGGAGCTGTACCAGTAGCGTGAGCCACGAAGAACGGGGACAACCTTTGTTTTCACATCTCTAAGCAAGGAGAATACCTTGAATACGCAGCTCAAAATGGCTGTGGCTAGGCTGACTTCACGCGCGCCGCTGGCCTCAAACGAGAGATCGAGAACGCTGACGTGGATGATTGCGATGACGTTCTTCGCCACGCTGGCACTGCCGCTGCCGCTCGTTGCGCAGGACGGTCAAGATCTCAAACAGGGGCACCATCATTACAAGCTCATCGACATTGGTACTTTCGGCGGGCCAAAGAGTCAATTTAACGTTCCCTCCTCCAGGGGATTAAACAATCGAGGCATCGCCACCGGAGTGGCTGATACATCTGTGCCCGACCCAAATTGTCCAAACAATTGCTTCTTTGACAATTTCATCGACCACGCGTTCGTGTCGAAAGACGGTGTAACGACTGATCTGGGTGCACTGCCAGGAGGCGCGAGCAGCTTTCCCGCTGGCGTCAACAATCGCGGGCTGATCGTCGGCCAGTCACAGATCGGTTCGATTGATCCGCTAACGGGCCTACCGGAGTTGCGAGGCGTGCTTTGGCGGGAGGGTCAGACCGTCGATCTTGGGACGCTGGGGGGGAATGAAACCAACGCGAACGCGATCAATGATCGCGGCCAAGTGGTGGGAGGGGCATTGACTGGTACTCCCGATCCTTTCGCAATGGTCCCGCAACTTTCGTGCGCAGTTTTGCAGACCACCGGAAACATCTGTTCCGGTTCCACTTTCGCGTACAACGCTTTGTTCTCCAACGGCACAACCGAGACGCACGCGTTTCTTTGGCAGGAAGGTGTGATGTTTGATTTAGGTACGCTCGGCGGCCCTGACAGCACCGCGTTGATCAACAACGCTCGGGGACAAATTGCGGGCTGGTCTTACACCAGCTTCGTCGCGAATCCGTCTACCGGGGTGCCCACCGTGGATCCTTTCATTTGGAACGCGGAGGATAGAGAAATGTTGGACCTGGGGGGCCTGGGCGGGACGTTCGGGGCCCCGTTTTTTATGAATAACGGGGGTCAGGTCATCGGCGTCTCGAACCTGGTGGGAGATCTGGTCACACGGCCCTTCCTATGGAGTAAGTCCGAAGGTATGAAGGATCTAGGCTCATTGGGAGGGACCTACGGACACGCGAACTGGATAAATGATGAAGGCGAGGTTGTCGGTTTCTCTGACTTAGCAGGTGATCAGGCCGGCCACGCATTTCTCTGGCGCCGCGGCGTAATGATCGATCTCGGGACACTTGGCACCGACCCGAGCAGCGAGGCCGGGAGCATTAACTCGAAAGGTCAGATCGTCGGCGGCACGTTTGTTTTCAATGGTCCCGATCTGCGTGGATGGCTGTGGGAACACGGCGGACCAATTGTCGACTTGGAGAGCTTGACCCTGCCCGGTTCTGGTCTAACCGTGATCGCAGGCAATCTCATAAATGATCGCGGCGAAATCGCTGGAAGGGGAATGCTCCCCGATGGCGACACACATGCGATCCTTCTGATCCCGTGCGATGAGGATCATCAAGGCATCGAGGGCTGCGATTACAGCCTCAAGCAATAAGCGGTCATGCGGGGCGTCATCGAGTCACGCCAGAACTCGAACTCGCGCGAACTATAGATGATTCGTGCGCGAGTGACTCGAGAAACCAACGCTAACCTAGCGTCGCCCATACCCGGACAGGAATGTTTCGACCGCGCGCCGTGCGGCGCTATTCAATGCCTCCGGCTTCACCGAGCTGACGACGCCTAGCAGGACGCGTTGCAGGAGCTCTGACTCGAGCAGGCTGAGTAACTGCATCGCGGCGATCTTCGGATCGGCGGTGCGGAGGGCCCCGCCCTTCATTCCCTTCCTCAGGAATTCGGCGACCTGCTTCTCGATAGGAAGCGTCGCTCCCTCAAAGACGATTTTGCCAATGTTGGAGTGTCGCGATTCAGCGATCGCCAGACGACGGATGGCAATGGCTTCCGGTGAATACAAGGCCGCCAAAAGTCGCTGCCCAAAGTGCAGCAGCTCCTCCTTCAGGTCGTCCGCATCGGGGTTCAGGGTGTGTGTGATACTCGCAAGTTCGCGTTCCTTGGCGTGGTACATGACCTCAAAGAACAGTTTTTCCTTCGACGGAAAGTAGTTGTACAAGGTGGCTTTGGAGCCGCCGATCCGGGCACGGATCTCTGACATAGATGCACGTTCGAACCCGACTTCTCGGAAAACGTCCGCGGCGCCCTTGAGGATGGCGAGGCGCTTTGCTTCAGTCTTGGTCTTCATAGAATGCGGATTTGAACTGAGCGGTACAGTTTAGCTCGAAACGAGCCTGCAAACAGCCACTACGGAATTTCAGGTCCCGACGCACACCTGATCTCCGCCGCTGTGACTTTCCTTCTCAACTGGCGGCGGAACCCGCCAAACGTTGGGTCTCCTCTGTCGGCCCGCGGGCGCGTAGGCCCTGAGGAAAGCCGCCACAGCGCGTTTTACCGCTAGCGCAATCTCCTCCGCTTCCGGAGAAACGTCTCGCACGTGCAGAAGCAGGGGTTCGAGAATCTCGGCCTCGAGCAGTGCACCCAGGTGATCGGCGGCGAGATTGGAGTCGTCGGCGCGCAGAGTCCCAGAGGCCATGCATGCCGAGAGAAATGCCGAGACGTGTGCTCGCAACGTGCTGATCTTGTCGAAGAACAGCTTGCCAGTGCCGGAGCGCGCCGCTTCCGCAACCATCAGACGCCGCACTTCTAACTGTTCGGGAGAACAGATGAAACTCAGGAAGCTCGTGCCAAAGTTGCGCAACGCGACTCCGGGGTCCGCGTGTGAGGCATCGAGATGCTTCAAAGTCCCCACCAGGTAGTTCTCTGCCGCGGCCATCATGCATGCGACGAATAGCTCCTCCTTCGAGCGGAAATGCCTGTAGATCGTTGCCCTCGAACCGCCGACTGCGGCGGTGATTTCCGCAACTGAGGTCTTGTCGAACCCCTGCGCGCGGAACAGCCGGTAGGCGGTATCCAGGATGGCCTGTCTCTTGAAGTCGCTTTTCTTCACGTGCATGTCGTTCTCAGATTGGTACTAAACCGTTCAGTACAGTTTTACTTGACAAGTGATTAGTGTCAAGTAAACTGTACCGTACAGTACATCTTTGGAGGCAGAACCCATGCAAGCGACGAAGAGCCCACTTCTCACTCCCTGCCGGCGGATCGTCAAGGTCATGCTCGCTGCCAGCCTCCTCCTCGCGACCGCGGGCTGCGCACCGCTTCCCCGCATGGACTCGCCGCCGGCAGTGAAAAAGGTCGAGCAGCTCGGCAGCTCGAACTCCTTCGCGGCTCCTGAAGCGGCGTGGCCGGGGAATGGATGGTGGCGTGCCTACGGGGATGCGCAACTCGATGCGCTCATCGAGGAGGCGCTGCGCGGTTCCCCGGACCTCGACCTTGCCCAGGCGCGGCTGCACGCGGCGATGGCTCAGGTTCAGGGCGCGCATGCCACGCGTATCCCGGAGGTGACCGGCACGGCCAGTTTCACGGAAGAAAAGCAGAGCTACACCAACCTCATCCCGAAAGCCGCGCTCCCCCAGGGCTGGAACGACTACGGTATCGCCACGGTGAACCTGTCCTATGAACTGGATTTCTGGGGCAAGAACCGCGCAGCCCTCGCAGCGGCCGTCTCGGAACAGCGAGCTGCAGAGGTCGAAGTGGCGCAAACCCGCCTGATCCTCTCGACCTCGGTAGCCTCGGCCTACGCCGGCCTTGTGCATCTCTACACGCTGCGGGACAACGCTGCTGAGACGCTGGCTATTCGAACCAAGACCACGGCGCTCTTCCGCCAGCGGCACGAATTCGGGCTCGAGAACCTGGCAAGTGTGCGTCAGGTCGAGGCGCGGCAGTCGGCAGCGCAGGGCGACCTCCTCGCGATCGATGAGCGTATTGGCCTGCAAAGGAACGCGATTGCGGCGCTGCTCGGTGCAGGTCCCGATCGGGGCCTCGTCATTACCCGTCCAACCGCCCAGTTCCCCGGATCCCAGGGGTTGCCCCAGAACCTGGCCTTGGAGCTTCTCGGACGGCGCCCCGACATCATCGCGGCTCGGTCTCGTACCGAAGCCGCTGCCCGGCGGATCGATCAGGCCAGGGCGGGCTTCTACCCGAGCGTGAACCTGCTCGGCTTCGTCGGCCTGCAGTCGCTCGGTATCGGCAATCTCACCAAGTCAGGCTCCGATCTCGGAAGCTTCGGACCGGCGATTTCGCTGCCCATCTTCAACACCGAGCGTCTCCAGGGCCAACTGCGGGGCGCGCATGCGGACTACGAAGCCGCCGTGGCGACCTACAACGCCACGCTGTCGGAGGCGCTCCGGGAGGTCGCAGACGCCGCGACCAGCCGCAGGTCGCTCGACGGGGAGCTCGCCGCGTCGCGGGCCGCAGTCGCGGCTGCCGCAGAGGCACATCAGATTGTCAACCGGCGCTACGAGGGTGCACTGGCCACCTACCTCGATGTACTGACTGCAGAAGATGAGTTGATCACGGCCCGGCGCTCCGAGGCAGAGCTGGAAACCCGTGCACTGATTCTCGATGTGGCGCTAGTGCGTGCCCTGGGAGGCGGCTTCTCGCCCGAGAGCCTCGGCGCCCAATCCCGAACCCCTAATGTAGAACCCAAGCACTCTTGAGGAGAATGCAATGAGCGAGCCCGTTAAAGCTTCTGATACACCTGCTTCGGCTTCGACGCCGAAAGACACCGATGCCAAGAGCCGCAGGAAACGAATCATCCTGTTCTCGCTGCTGGCTCTGACGGTCGCAGTCGCAGGAGGCGGCTATTACACCTACTGGACGCGCGTCGGTTCACGCTATATATCGACCGATGACGCCTACACGGCCGCCGAAGTCGCCGTGGTTACCGCGCAGATCGACGGACCGGTCGCGGCGGTAAATGTCGTCGACAGCCAGCAGGTCAAGCGCGGCGACGTCCTGATCGTGATCGATGACACCGATGCCAGACTGGCCCAGCGGCAGGCGGAGGCAGATCTCGCGCGCGCCCGGGCACAAGTGGCCTCGGCCACGTCAGACCTCGAGCGCTCGGGGATCGATCTGCAACGACGCCAGGCCTTGGTTGCCTCGGGGTCGGTTTCCGGTGATGAACTGACGAAAGTCATCAACGGCGCGAGCAATGCTCGTGCCTCACTCAACGCGGCCCGCGCCGCCGTGGCACTGGCACAGGCCCGCCTCGATAAGGCGAAGGTCGATCTCGGTCGCACGGTGATTCGCTCACCGATCGACGGGGTGGTCGCCCGACGCGAGGTGCAGCTCGGGCAACGCGTCCAACCCTCCACCCCGCTCCTGGACGTCGTTCCGGTCAGCGAGATGTACGTGAACGCCAATTTCAAGGAAGTTCAGCTGAAGAAGGTGCGTCCGGGCCAGAGCGTCGACCTCGAGTCCGACCTCTATGGCCACAAGGTCGCCTTCCACGGAGTCATCGAGGGATTCAACGGCGGCACCGGCGCGGCCTTCGCCCTGATCCCGGCGCAGAACGCGACCGGCAACTGGATCAAGGTGGTGCAGCGGCTCCCCGTGCGCATCCGTCTGAACCCGGATGAATTGACCGCCCACCCGCTTCGGGTCGGACTGTCCATGAATGCCAAGGTCGACCTGCGCAGCGACTCAGCTCCGCAGCAGATCGCCCGCAGCACGCCCTAAGCGATCTCTGCCGCAACTCCTCAAGGGCCAAAGCCATGTCAAACCTTCCCATGGATCCTAAGCACCCGCCCGCACTCGAGGGCGGGATGCTGTGGGTGGCCGGCATCGTGCTGGCGCTCGCGAACTTTGTCGCGGTGCTCAACATGACCATTGCCAACGTCACGGTGCCAGACATCGCGGGAGCACTCGGCGCCGGCTCGAGCCAGGGCACGTGGGTGATTACCTCGTACGCGGTGGCGGAGGCCATCACGGTTCCGCTGACTGGATGGTTGGCCGGGCGATTTGGCGCGGTGAGGCTGTTCTGCATCTCTGTGTTTCTCTTCGGTGCCTTCTCGCTCCTGTGCGGCATGTCCACATCCCTCGGAATGCTGCTCGGCATGCGCGTATTGCAGGGTATGGCGGGGGGGCCGCTGCTGGCGCTCTCCCAGACGCTGCTGCTGCGCATCTTCCCCAAGGAGAAGTCCATGCAGGCCATGGGGCTTTGGGCGATGACGACACTGCTCGCGCCCGTGGTCGGACCGGTGCTCGGTGGATGGCTGTGTGACAACTACTCCTGGCCGTGGGTTTTCATGATCAACGTGCCCATGGCGTTGCTCTTCGGTGCGATCGCCTGGAGCCTGCTCAAGCGCTACCACGATCCTGCGGTCATCAAACCAGTCGACAAGATCGGTATGCTGCTGCTCATCATCTGGGTGGCGGCGCTGCAGATCATGCTGGATGAGGGCAAGGACAAGGACTGGTTCTCCTCGATGGAGATCCGCGTGCTCGCCATCACAGCCGTGATCGGCTTTATCTCCTTCCTGATCTGGGAACTGACCGAGAAGAATCCGATCGTCGATCTCCGCGTCTTCCGCCATCGCGGATTCAGTTCCTGCATGCTGGTGCTCGCGCTTGCGTTCGGTGCCTTCTTCGGTCTCAACGTGCTGACGCCGCAATGGCTGCAGTACAACATGGGCTACACCACCACCTGGGCGGGACTCGTGGTCGCGTGGGGAGGAGTCCTGTCGGTCGTCTTCTCCCCGATCGCGGCCAAGCTCGCTAACCGCGTTGATCCCCGCAGGCTTATCTTCATGGGCTGCTTGTGGCTCGGCCTGATTACGTTCTGGCGCGCCCACGCCAGCGTTGACATGAGCTACCTGGTGATCTGCATTCCGCTCTTCTTCATCGGGCTCGGCATGCCGATGTACTACGTACCGCTCACGGGCCTGGCCATGGGATCTGTGAATGAAGAGGAGACGGCGTCCGCCGCCGGACTCATGAACTTCGTGCGCACGATCTCCGGTGCCATTGCGACTTCCCTTGTCACCACCTCCTGGCAGAACCGCAGCATCATCGCCCACGCCAGGCTCACCGATATCGTGGACCCGACCGGTCAGGTGGCATCGATGCTGCCCCCGGGCTTAAGCGGACAGATGGTGCGTGAGATGCTCAACAACCTCGTGACGAGCCAGAGCCTGATGCTCGCCACCAATGGACTCATGATGGTGATTGGTGCGGTCTTCATCATCGCGTCCGTTTCCATCGTGCTCGCGCCGAAAGCGGCTCGAGCGGTGGACGCTGCATCAGTCGGGCATTGAATCCGTTGCGAACTGTGCACGAGGTATGGAATATGGTCAGGGCGCGAAACAGAGTTCAGCGGTGGTGGCGGACGAGGGCTCTCCGCTGGACGTGCGTCTTGGGTGCGTTTGCACTTGTCGGATGTACTGCACTCCCGCGCCGTGATGCACCACCCACGCTTTTCAGTTCGGCAACGCCCGTGGATTTTCCTGCCGAGGTGCGTTTCCTTAGCACGGATCGGGCGAGCGTCGAAAGGAAATCCACAGCCGCTCTGCGGCGATTGAGAAGCTCATCGAAGGATGGGACGGTACGCGCGCTGGTCCTCTCCGGGGGCGGTGCCGGCGGCGCGTTCGGCGCTGGAGCGCTGGTCGGGCTCAGCCGCCGCCAGGAGCGCCCCCAATACGATGTAGTTACCGGTGTCAGTGCCGGTGCGCTCATCGCGCCGTTCGCCTTTCTCGGCCCTGAATGGGACTCGCAGCTGACCGAAGCCTTCACCAGCGGGCGCGGTGAGCAGATGAGTGTACGGGGACTGCTCAAATTACCGTTTGGGGTAGCGCGCCGGAGCGCTGCCCTCGCGGCGCTCGTGGACCAGTACATCACCCGGGACCTCATCGAAGCTGTCGCCAGAGAGGCCGGCAATGGACGGCTTCTGTGGGTGGCCACAACTGACCTCGACAAGGAAGAAACAGTCATTTGGGACTTGGGTGCCATTGCGATGCGTGGCGGCGAGCCGGCTCGCCAACTGTTCCGGGACGTGCTGGTGGCCTCGGCGAGCATTCCGGGTGTGTTCGAGCCAGTACTTATCCGCGTTCAGCAAGGAGAAACGCTGTACGACGAAATGCATATCGATGGCGGCGCATCCACCTCGCTCTTTGTCGCGCCCGTGGCAGCCTACTTTGCACTATTGGATCAGCGCAGCCTGGACGGCGCACGGGTGTATGTATTGATCAACGGACAGATAATTGATGCGCCCGAGACAACCCCCTTCAAGCTGGGACCGGTCGTGGCGCGGACTTTCAGGGTGGCGCTGAAACACATGTCGCGCGCGCAGGTAGTCGCGATCGATCAGTTCAGCGAAAAGTACCGCATGTCGGTTCAATCGACGTATTTGCCGTACGACTATCCCAAATACAGCTCCTCTGACTTTCGAGCATCGACGATGCGTCCGCTGTTCGAGTACGGGGCGCGATGCGCAGCGAGCGGACATCTGTGGACCACCATGGATGAGACGATGGCCACGGTCGCAACCGCCACACCGGTCTCGAAGCAAACGCCGCCGGTGAATGAGGAAGTCGAGTGTCCCCTGAGAGACGCCCAGTTCGCTGCGGCGGGTGGGCGATGAACGAGATCTTGGAGCACCGTTCAGCTGGCAACGGGCGCCCTGCGTGCGGTGCGGCAGCGCCGATCGAGCCAAGTGAGGTCGAGGGAGTTGCAATATGAAAATTGGAATCAATCATGCGAGCGAGAATTTCGATCACACGGTCTTGGCAGAGGTTATTTCGAGCCGCTGGAGGGAAGATCGCCCTTTTTTCACGCTGAATAGAGAAGCTCGCGGAGCCCGGCTGGACGCCTCGTGGTTGCAGCAACCGGCTAACAGTGCTTTGGAGCTGCATTGGTCTCGTCGGTGGCGACGACGCACCGGCCACACCGCGCTGGACCTTCAGCGGTCTCGTCGGGCTCCTCGAACCCCGGCAATGGCCTCAAATCTCTCAGTGGCGGAGTGATCGACCGCGTAAGCGCCTCACAGATAACGGTTCCAAGAGTTAGACTCCTCGTGCGTCCATATGGAAAGAGATAACCCGGATTCGCTCCGCACGCCCGCTACCGACCCGTCCGGGGCCGGCTCGCTACGCGACCGCGCGATCGGCATCATCGCTTTCGCAACGGTGCTGGCCCTGCTCTATTTCGGTCGCGATGTACTCATCCCTTTTACCGTTGCACTGATCCTCAGCCTGCTGATCGCGCCCTTGGTCCGGAGATTGAGGCGCATCGGGTTGGGTCGAGTCCCTTCAGTTCTCGTGGCGGTCTTCATCTCGGCCTTCGTGGTTACGGCAGCAGCCGGGGTGCTGGGCACTCAGGTCCTGCGCATGGCCGCGAGCCTGCCGCAATACGAGAGAACCATTCAGCAAAAGCTACGCAACCTGGATGACATGACAGTGGGTCGGTTCAACGCTCTGACGAGTGAGGCCAGTCGGCTCATCGAGAGCCACCCGATGAGCGTTGGCGCCACCGTGCCTTCCGGGACAGGCTCTTCGGCTGCTGCCCCAATTCCTGTTGAGTTGCACCAACCCCGCCCCGCCCCTTTGCAGATCATTGCAAAAGTACTGGCATCGGTCTGGGTCCCCATCGAGTCCACCGGGATTGTGCTGGTCGTACTGGTGTTCGTGCTGCTTGAGCACGAAGCGCTGCGGGACCGGTTCATCCGTGTCGCTGGTGGGACCAACATACGGCTGACGACCCTTGCGCTCAACGACGCGGGCGAGCGACTTTCGCGGTTCTTCGTATCCCAGTTCGCCGTCAACCTCTGCGTCGGCGCCACTATCGGACTGGGCCTCGCTGTTCTGGGAGTTCCACAGGCGACCCTCTGGGGCGCACTCGCCACGCTCCTGCGGTTCGTCCCCTATGTCGGGGTATGGCTCGCGGCGCTACTGGCAAGCGCTCTGGCGATCGCCGTCGTTCCCGGATGGTCCCTCGCCCTCAGCACGCTGGGGCTCTTCATCGTTGTCGAGCTCATCGCCGCACAAGTGGTTGAGCCACATCTCTATGGGCACACCACCGGCCTCTCACCTCTTTCGATAGTGGTCGCAGCGATCTTCTGGAGCGCACTCTGGGGCCCGATCGGTCTGGTGCTGTCGACCCCGTTGACCTTGTGCCTTCTGGTGATAGGCCGTCACATTCGGGCGCTGCGCTTTCTGGAGCTTCTGCTGGGGGATACGCAGGCCCTGACCCTGCCCCAAAGGTTCTATCAGCGCGCCCTTTCCAGAGACGCGGACGAGATCCTCGCGAACGCGCGAGCCTTCCTCAAGCGCAATTCGTTCGCCGCGTATTGCGATCTTGTCCTGATGCCGGCACTGCACCTCGGGTTCCTCGATTACGAGCTGGGTGCGATAAGCCGCGACCAGCAGCTCAAAATTCGCGATCTGCTGGTCGCCGTCGTGTCCGCTCTCAGCGGCGAACCCAAGCGATTGCAACGACACCGCCTCTCGGTCCTTGATCATGAGGATCCGGGGCGCATCCTGCGCCAGCACCGTGAACAACTCACCGGGAGATGGCAGGGGCCGGTGGTGGTACCGCCCGGGTCGATTCTGCTGTGTCTCGGGTTGGGTTCGCCAGCCGACACGATTGCGGCTGAACTGCTGGTACGCGCGCTACGGGAACAGGGACTGGATGCACGCCATGTTTCGATGGAGGACCTCGATGCGCAATCGCGGCCGCCCGGCGCAGATCCGGCCGCCATAGCCATCGCCTATGTGGTCAGTGCCTTCCCGAGCGCGGAGCGCGAGCGCTCCGAACAGACAAACGACCGAATTCGACAGCATCTCCCGAACGCCAAGGTCGTGTCCGTGTTTCTTCCAGGAATATCGATCCAGAAGGAACTCTCTCCGCATGTCGGCAACGCCGATCACGCAGTGAACTCTCTCGTCGGGGCTGTGGAGTTGTGCCTCGAGACAGCGGCCCGAGACACGGTGAAAACGCGCCGTCCCGAATGGCGAGAAGGTTGAAGCTGTGGGGACGGCCTTGCATGCTCAGGCGAGCCCACCGGATGCCAAGCGGTCCCATCGCAGCGCGCGATTGGGATGGGTAACTTTCTGGGTAACTCAAAAAGTCCCACCACGCTAAGACTTTGAATGGGGAGAGATTTACGGCTGAGGTTCGATGCCTCTCCCGGGCACCAGTTTATCCTTGTTTATCAAACTACTATAACTCTCTTAGAGAGCAATTCGAGACGCCGATGCGCCTCGATTTGCGCGCGCACTATAGAGGATTGGCGCGGCGAGTACGCACTAGTATTCGCCACGCGGCGCGAGATTACGCGGCACGCTTTGGCTATCCATGGCTGAGTGACCGGCCCGGCACCAGAGTGCAGTCAGCGCGCAACTTGCTCCATGAGCAGGTTGCGGGGCGCGATCACGACGCCATCGGCGTCGGCAAAAATCCAGTCTCCAGGTCGAACGCGCACTCCTGCAATCTCAAGCTCGACGTTTCGCTGACCCGCACCGCGACGTTGCGAGCGCCGCGGAACGGGAGATAGCGCGAACACGGCCATGGGCACCCGCCGGATCGCGTCGACATCCCGGATGCAGCCGTGGACAACGACACCCAGCCAACGGTTGCGGGCGGCCATGCTCGCAAGTCGATCCCCGAGCATCGCCGACTGTTGCTGGCCGCCTGCGTCCACGATCAGCACGCGTCCAGCACCGGCCTCCTGAACGGCTTCCGCGACGCAGGAATTGTCCCGATCGCAGCGCACGGTAAGCACCGGCCCGAAGCAGCTCGAACGGCCGCCGAAGTTGCGGAACATCGGCGGAAGCACCTGGATGATCTCGTCGAATTGGTCACACAGATCGGGAGTGTTGAACGACATGCCTGCGGCGGTCTCCGCGCCCACTGAGTGTTCCGTGCCCGGAATTGAAGGCTGCTCGGTCGGAGGCATGCTAGAGAACGTACCGGCACTGCCGGGCGGGGGTGCGCGTGTCCATGTTGCGACCACGATTAATATGGTCGTCAATCTCGGCGGCGCACCCCAGCATGCGCGCATGGAGGAACACCGTGAAAGCCGCGTTTTCCAGATCGCGCTCACCGATTGCCGATTCGCGCGCGGGCTCCCACAGGATCTTCAGCAGCAACGCGGCGATCGCGGCGTCGACGTTCACACAATACACGTTGCGCGAGACGCGAGCCTCGAAGAGTGCTGTGACGAGCTCGTGATAGAACGCGCTGAAGGCGTTGTATTCGCCGCGGCGACGATAGATATCGGTCAGGAATACCTCCCGCGGGTCGAGATTCACAGGTTTATCCCTGAACACCGGATGATTGATTCCGGGGATCTTGGCAAGCTCGACGGTTCCCCGAGCCTTCTGGTCCGACCGGTAGCGCGCGTACCATTGCGCGTACTCCCGGGCGAGCGCCTGCACTCTCGCGCCGCTCTCAGGGTCTCCGGGGTCAATCACGCCAACGTCGCGAAAGCGCTCATTGAGGAATGCGATGCCTTCGTAGCCGTTGCCGCCATGAGCGAATCCACAGTGGGTCAGGAAACCGATCATGCACTTGTTGAGCTGCACACGCTCGGGCGACTCTGAGCCGTCCGCAGAAACGGCGCCCTTGGCGCCTTGCGCCGAGATTGCGCCCGGGCCGTTCGTAAGCAGCAGCCCGATGAGCGTGCGAAATGCAAACCGGTCCTCCTGGGAGGGCGCACGGCCGGTGAGAGCGCGGAAGCTGATTTCCTCAAGCCCGCTCGCATTCAGCATGGCCTGGTTCGCAAGGCCACAGAAGCGATCCGCCTCGTGCCGAGTGGCCGGCGCGGATGCGCCCAGCAGGGTGCCTAAGAGCTGCACCCACCACGGCAGGCTCTCTGCCGTAAACCGGGAAATCCGTTTGCGCGTCAACGGCCCCCAGGCAAGCGTCGTCGTGATGGCGGCCAGAACGGCGTCGGCCGTCGGATGGCCATCGAGTGCGCGAAGCCAGCGCGCCATCACTGATTTAGCTCCGCGTTCGGCAAGGGCCTGCAGCATTGCCTCGGCACGCGGATCTGCCTCGGACCCGAGCAGCCCATCGGTGCCGTGACTCACGACCCGCGCGAGATCGAAGCTCTCATCGTGCGCGCTCCCAAGCCCGGCCTCGCTGAAGCGCTCGATGAGAACCGCCACCACGCGCCGGGCCGAAGCCTGACGCTGCGGGCCGACCATCACCGCGGCAGCCGCCAGCACCAGATTGGGTGCGTTGCCGGCCTCGCGCGCCGCCTGAGCGGCGACCAGTTCGCAGGTGCCCGACAGGTTGACATGCGCGGCGACCGCAAGCGCCATAAGCTTCTGGTCATTTTCGCCACCGAGCTCGTGCAGCAGCGCGAGACACGCATTGGCCTCCATGGTGTGCTGTGCTGCTTCCAGCATGGAGACGCCATGCAGGCTGCTCACCTGCGTCACGGCATCCATCCGCGAAGCCCCCGATGCATCCTTCATGCCCTGCCGCGCAACGATCGCCCCCACCTGCCGGTTGATCGCGCCGATCTGTTCGCCGTAGGGAGGCGGTGCGTCGACCACCGGCAGATCTAGGTCGGCCGGCAGCGATATTCCCTGGGTCGACCCGAACCAGGGCTTGAGCGCCAGGCTGCCCTCCGGGTCGAAATCCGGCCGCGTCGCATTCTCGCGCATGACTGCGGTGAGCGCCGCGGGAATATGGGCGATGTTGGTAACCACGGCTCCCTTGCCCGAAAAGATCGGACGGTCGGGGGTAAAAATTCCATCGACGGCGAACTTGCTCATGAACCAGCCTTCCTTCGCCAGCGCATCGTCGTCGCCGCCCGCCAGGGCCCCCGCGTGTCCAACCGCGCGAGTGAGGCGGCTCTTCCACCGTCCGACGACGCATGCCACCACGGGCTTGGTGAAGTGCGCGTCCAGCTCGTAGTAGCCGCCCGGCTCGCAATACAGGACCGCGGCCTTGCTGCGCGCATCATTCGCCAGTGCAAAAGCGAATTCAGGCGCAGCGTAATGGATGTAGACGTCCTTGCCGCTCGAGATCACGGTGCTCGTTCCCCAACCGGCGATGCGCAAATACTGTGCAATCGTCGTGGAGAAGCCCCCGGAGTTGGAGAAGATAGCGATCGACCCGGCCAGCAGACTGCTGCCGGGATCATCGCCCCCCAGGGCACCGCCGATGCGCACGCAGTTCCAGGCATCCGCGACACCTAGCCCGTTGGCGCCGAATATGTCCACGCGCGCCTGTTGCCCCAGCGCGCGGATCTCGCGCGCATCATGCACCGTGATCTTTTCGGTAACGATGAAGATCTTGCGTAAGTCCGGGTTCACCCTGATCAGCTCGGCGACTCCGTCACGGGCCGCCGCAGGGGGCAGGTACACCACCCCGCAGTTGAACCGATGACCGGCCTCCATTCCCTCGCGAACGTTGTTGTAGACCGGAAGGTCTCCGAGCGAGGTCTTCAAGGCCTGTCCCCGCCGCCCGGGCGCGGTACCAAACACCACATTGCCACCCGAGTAGGCATGGCTGACCGGTGTCACGATGCTCGACTCGCCGCCGAGGATATTGAGCACGCACACCCGGTCGCTGCGCGTGGCAATCTGCCCCAGCGCTCCGATCCCGACGAAATACTTAAAGTCCCCCAGACCCTGCCGGCTGATCATGGTCATGCGCTTCCGCGGCCGGCCAGGCAAGCCGCAATCTGCTCGCGACCACCGGACTTCATCCAGCTGTCCACCCGCCTGACGTACTGGATCACCTCGCTGATATCCGAGTCGAAGCCGAACAAACGATAGGGCAGCCGCAAAGCTTCGCAGGTGTCGCGCAGCGCGCTCAGTCCGCGCACCAGCTTGGGACCTCCGCGTCCGACCACCACGAACAGAGGCGATGCGCCCAGCGTGCTGAAGTGCTCGCGCAGCGCGTCCGCGATGGCGCGCAGGGTCTCGTGGATGTCCGTATTGTTCGACTTGCCGCCGATCACGAAGAGCACGTTGCTCTGCCGGAGCCAGTGCTTGAAACACACGCGCGCAACCTGTTTCATCTTCTCGTAGGGCGGATTGCCGCCGAAATCCGAGGAGATGATGGCGTCTTCGCCCAGCAATTCGGTCACCAGCGAGTTTGCGCCACCGCCAAAAGTCGGAGCCAGCACGGTCCCGTGCTCGTTGATGACGTACACATCGCTCTGGCCCTGATGGGTGCGCAGCTCATTGATCTCCTGCTCGAAATCCGAGTAGTCGGCGGCAAAGAGATGTGCCGGCAACTGCAGCCGCAGCCAGCGCGCATCGTCGCGGTCGAAGCTGCATTTGAAATCGCAGGCAACCGGAGTCAGGCGCCCCTTCTCGTCCGCGCGCAGGCGGATGGGGTTGAGCTCGAGAGTGGTCATGCCGAAGTTGTGGACCAGCTCCCAGAGCTTGGGCAACTGCTGCACCAGCGGCGAAATGATCTCCTGCGGCGCCTCGATTTCACTCAGGGCGTGCGCCACCACAAACGCCTTGAGTCCCGTGAGTGGATCGAAGGGCAAGCGCGCGATGTACCGCCGCTCCACCTCCTCGATGTCCATGCCGCCCTTGTGAGTCAGTGTCATGGTGGGGGCGCGAAAGCGCGTCGAATCTGTGATTGAGAAATACACCTCGTGGGCCGCGGGCACGCCCGCTTCGAAGGTCACACCGTTAGCCTTGGCGCGCAGATTTCCGACCCGGTGCTCGACAAAGTAGAGCCGCTCCTTCTCGTTGAGCGCTGTCTTCAGATCTCGGGCCCGACCCAGCAGTCCTGCCTTGCCCTTCTTGCCGATGCCGCCCTTGAACACCGGCTTGATGAACACCTCGCCATGGCGGTCGATGAGATCCTTGATCTGCGCCTCGCTGGCCGCCGGCCCGAGGACCTCGGTCGCCGGGAAACGCACAAACTGCAGCAGCTGCGCGCCGTGCAACATTCCGGTGATTTCCACAGAGTTGCCCTTCCTCGTTAGCTGGTTGCATGTCCGGACTGGACCCGAAAGGCCGGCTCTGCGACCACCTTAGCGGCGCGGCATGAAAGCAGCCTGAATTCGCGCCCCGCGGCTCACGAGTTCGAAGCCGAACTCATATCAGCCGCCGCTCTTTTCCAAGCTCGGGGAATGCTACTTTGCCGGCTCAAACAGAGCTGCGTGGCTTGCGATCTGCTTCATCAAGCCATCCCGCAAGGCCGTCGCGGCGAGGAAGAAGTCCTTTTCCGTCTTACCGCTATTCGGCGGATTCTTATAGGCGAGGACGATCTCCCCGACGTTCTCGCCGGAGGAGTCGCGCAGCGGCATCATCATCACGAACTTCTGGACCGAGTCGTGCGGGCGGTGCCATCGCGGGTCAAGGATGGTAATGCCCTTCTTGGTGATATCGACATCATCTGGGTCATCGATATTTCCGATCCGCTCCGGATAGGAGCCGGCGAACATGGTGTAGATCTCGGTTTGACCTGGGGGGACACCATGAAAGGTCACACTGATCAGTTCGCGGTTCGCCATCATGAGCTCGTCGACCAGCTTCTGCGCATAGATTTTCTGCGCCGGTGGCGTCCAGTTCTTCGGGTGAGGTGAGTCCGCAGCAGGAACTGCCGACACGCCAGTTGCGAGAACGGTGCCGCACAGGGTTACCGAAGCAAGTTTGACGAGCGTGTGCATGAACTCACCTGCGCTAGAACGATACGGCCAGGGTGGCGTAGTACAACCGACCGATCGGCGAATAGGTCGAGACGTCCGCGTTGTTGTCGGTGAAGGTCCGGGGCGCGAGCGGTGGCATGCGGTTGGTCAGGTTGTTCACACCGAGTGCCGTCTTTAGGTTGCGCCAGGCGTAGGCGGCGCGCACGTCCCACGAGGTGTACCCGCTCACATGCTGTGGTCGATTCATAACGTTGGGGTCGTTGGGGTTGGTAAAGGTCCCATTGGGGCCAATATCCGTGACCGACGACAGATAGGTGTTGCCTACTCCGAGGGTCAGATCCCGATACGTCCACTCCAGGCTCGTGTAGAAATGGTACTTTGGCAGCGTGCCACCGAAGACTCCCGAGTTGGTTACATTGCCGGCGTACTGCAGCGGCTGGCAGGACAACTTGAGGGCGGGCGGGGTATTTGCCCCGCAGGCTCCGCTTGGCAGCGCCTGGAACGCGAACGAATCAAAGATCGAGCCGGTCGTGGCGACATTGAAGGTGCCAGCGTGGTCAGTAGTAAGCACGTAGTTGACGGTGAGGTTCCAGGATTCCTCGCGTAGCACGGCGTTGTTTTGGAAGCGGTCGATCAAGAAGAGATTCGCCGCCTTCGTCGGATCACCCGCACCCGTGCCCGGGTTCGTAAGATAGCTAAGCAGCTGACCGGGCGATGCGAATGGATTGCTCGCTCCAGTCTGCCCCGGAAAGTTGCCGATCGCCAGATCGGCGAAGTACGGCGAAGCGGACCCTTGTGCGTTAATGCTCGCGAGGATGTTGTTGAAGCCGATGCCCGCCTGGAAGTCTTTGAGCACGATGTACGAGTAGTCGGCGTTCAGCGCCAGGCCGTTGACATAGTTGGGCTTGAATACCAGGCCCACGGTCTTCGAGCTCGAGGTTGCCGGCTTGAGATTCGGGTTGTTGCCGTCCTCACCGTTGAAGGGCATCCCACTGTAGTTGCTGCCGAATACACCCTGAATCACCGCCGCGCCGACCTGCCGCGTGTCGGTCGGCCCGAACTCCGAGAACAGATTCGGCGCGAGAAACGACTTGGAATAGTTACCGCGGAAGGTGAGCTGTTTGTCGAAGGGCTGCCAGCGGAAACCGACCTTCGGCACATTGGAGCTGCCGGCGTCACTGTAGTGCTCGGAGCGTTCCGCGGCGGTTAGATCGAAGGCGCGCAACCCCGGCACGCTCCACCCCTCGCCGGTGATCGGTATGCGCACCTCGGCAAACGCGGCGCGGATGGTGCGGTTCGAGGAGAACGGATCGGCGTAGGTGCCGCCGACCCACAGCTGTGAGTTGACGCCGTATTGGCCCGTCACCGGATCGGTAACCCGGCCGTTGGCGTCGGCATGGCCTGAGAGCGCCTCGCGGCGCAGCGATGCACCGACTGCCACTCCAAGTTCACCGGCAGGCAAAGAGCCGACGCGGCCCACGATCTTGCCGTCCCAGGACGCCAGCTGGCTGACCGCGTTGATGGTCTCGGTGCCGTAGAGGTTCGTCAAAGCAGCCAGCTTCACCGCAGCGGTGCGGGCGAACGGATCCAGCGCCGGTGTCAGCACAAGCGGCCCGCTGGCCGAGTAACCACTGTATAGCTGGCTGAAGGCGCCGCCCGCCAGGGGCGCGCCGCTCGAGTCGAAGCCGCCGGCAATCGCAAGCGCCAGGTTGGGCTTGAAGATGAGTTTGGTTTGCTCCTGCTTCAGGTCACTTTCGCTGTAGACCAGCGCCGTTTCCCAGGTCCAGTTGCGAGTGATCTCGCCGCGCAACCCGCCGGTGATGCGGGCTGCTGTCGTGGTGTCGAAGAACAGGTGCGGAGCCGGAAGGTACCCGAAGGTCACGCCGGGGAATGCCGTGGTCAGGGGGTTGTACGGCGCATCAACTGGCACCGAAATCCCCGTGACTGCCACAGGAAACCATTTCGTCCAGGAGTGATCCCGCGATGCCGTCAGATCGCCAAACAAGGCCAGGTGGTTGCGATCCGCCAGCGGCAGGTCGAAGGTGCTGGTCAAGGACAACAGGTTCTGCTTAAGCAACAGCGTCTGGTATGGCGAGATATCGAAGCCGTTGGCGACCGCCTGCGGAGTCGTGGCTGCATAGGTTCCGTTGGCCTGCAGTGCCGCGAGCGATGCAGCGGTGGCATTGACGCCCGTGGGGTTGACTGCGCCGGGGGAGTCGAGCGACGAATTCAGAATATCCTTGGCGCCGTTGACCGTGCCAGGCAGGTTCGAGGTCTTGCCAAACAGCGGGCTGCTTAACGAGCGGTCGTTCTGAAAGAGCGGATCGGTGTGGCTGAAGTTGATGGTGGCGGTAATGTTGCCGGCACCCACGGGCATGCCACCGGTGGCGAATGCCGACCACTCACCATAGTCACTGGCCGTGGCGCCGCGCGTACCGGCGGTGAAGCCGCGGTAGTCCGACTTCAGGATGAAGTTGACCACGCCGCCCACGGCGTCCGAGCCGTAGATCGACGAAGCGCCGTCGGTCAGCACGTCGATGTGATCGATCGCCGCTGCGGGGATCTGATTGACATCTACAAAATTCTTGCCGTTGATGCCGCCAATGCCGCTGGTGGCGACGCGCCGACCATTGATCAGCACCAGGGTTGGCAAGTTGCGCAGCTGCACCTGCGAGCCGCCGCCGGTATTCTGATTGTTGTTGTTGGCATTGCTGGTACCGGCGTTGCTGCGACCCTGAAACGCCGGAATCTCTTTGCGCAATATCTCGAGCGCGTTGGAGTCGACCCCGCTGGCCTGGAGCTGATCTGCTGTGAGCGCCTGGACTGGCACCGCGACCTGGTCGGGCGTCGTAGGGATGCTGCTCCCGGTGACCACGACTTCGGCCACCTCCTCCGTCGTCGCGGCGGTGGCTTCGGCCTGCTGCGCCAGCGCGACTGCGGACATGCCGGTCGCGGCTGCAGTCAACAGTGAAGCGATCAGAACCCGAATCTTGTAGCAGTCCACGATTTTTACCCCCAGGCGATTGACCACCGAGCGGCGGCGATCGCGTTATGATGCCGGAACAGACTTGACGTCAAACCAGATGATCCCGCCGCCGCTCTTCCCCTCCCCCGGGGACACTGCGATGTACAGACGATGCAGCTCTGGGACCAGAATCGCCGTCTTGGCACCTACCGAACTTGGCACGTGCGACAGCTCCGCGAAGTGGCCGGGGTCACGTTCCGCCGCGGTGGCATAGGCAATCGCGCTGATTGCGCTTAACAGTACTGCCGAGAGACCCACATGCTTCATGACTTCTGCCTCACTCTAACCAACCATTTGGCGCCGCAGTGTTCGGCCTCAAGCAGCCGGACGGAACAGACTGGCCGCATCCGGAATTTTCTTCTCCAGCTCCTTGCGAACCACCTCGGCGCGGGCGTGTAACGCCTGTTTGTCTGCGTCCTTGTGATACGCATACACGACACCCACCGCCCCGATCACGTTACCGGCGCGGTCGTGGAGCTGCATTTCGCTCTCGAAGCGCTTGCCCGTGGAATTGATCTCAAGATTCGGCTTGCCGGTGAAGACGCAACGCATGTCGTCGTTGTCAGCCTTCTTCCCCAGGCGTCCGATGTTTGAGCCGACGATGACGTTGTAATCGCTGTCCTGGGCGGTGGCATGAATGGCCATGATCTGGATGTCCGGGTAGCGGTCGAGGAACTCGTCGACCAGCTTCTGCGCGTAGGTGTTGCTGGGCGCGTCCGGCTCGTACGGGTATGGGTCAAAGAGGTTGCCGGCGTGCGAAATCCTGCGGTGCAGCCGCTCGCGAATGGCCTCGGCACTGCGCTCAAACGCCGCATGGTCTGCGCCCGCATGGTATGCATAGCTCAGACGCAGTACGCCCACCGGATCACCCGAGATGTCGCGCAGCGGCAGCCGCACGTCTAGCCGCTCGCCGCTCGAGCCGGGGCTTGATGTCGTGGTGCCGTTCCTGCTGGCGGCGAGATCGGCCGGATCGGCCGCAGTCCCGACCGCCGTGCCATTGGTCGCGCCTGCGACGACAGCGGCCGTGCCCTTCGGCGGAGTGGCGCTGATCACGGCGGCCACGACCTGCGGGTTGCTGCGCGTGACCTCCGCCAGCAGCGCGCCGGCGTATGTTCCGCTCGCTGCTCCGGCAACCGCGGTCGCCGAGATACCGAGCCACAACCAGCAAACGAACAGCCAACGCACCATTTTTTTCCCCTCGGCGCCCGGTATCGGACCATCGCACCGTGGCGACGTTGTAACGCACGACTCTGAAGCGAGCCTGAATTGTCTGCACTGTTAGGGTGCGGCGGAGGTCGCCGTTATACTGGCGCCGAGCACTGCATGGCCAGCTTTGAGCAACAGTTCGCGCCGACCATCGAACGCTTCAGCGGTTTTGCCCGCGACTACGACCGTTACCGCCCCTCGCCGCCCGAGGCGCTCGCATCGTTGCTGGCTCAATACAGGGGGCCGGAAGAGCCCGTGCTGGTGGTCGACCTGGGCAGCGGCACTGGCCTGTCGAGCCGATATTGGGCAGAGCGGGCGGTGGAAGTGATCGGCATCGAGCCCAGCGCCGACATGCGTCGTGAGGCATCGCGGCAGGCAAGCGACGCGAACGTGCAGTATCGGGACGGTTACTCACACGCCACGGGCCTGCCTGCCCAGTGTGCACAGATCGTCACCTGCATGCAGGCGCTGCACTGGATGGAGCCGCAGGGCACGTTCACCGAAGCCCGTCGCATACTCGTGCCCGGTGGCGTGTTCGCTGCCATCGACTACGACTGGCCGCCGGCGAGCAGCAGCTGGCGCGCTGACCAGGCCTGGAGTGCCTGCCAGGAGCGTGCGGCGCGCCTGGAGGCAGAGCTGGCAGGAGCACGTCCTCCGCGCTGGGACAAATCAGGGCATGCGGACCGCATGCGCTCCAGCGAATGCTTCCGCTTCGTGCGCGAGGCGGCTCTGCATCATGTCGATGCGGGCAGCTGGCGACGCCACGTTGGCTTGCTGCGCAGCCAGGGCGGCGTCATGGATCTATTGAAAGCCGGGCGTCCGGAAAGCGATCTGGGAATCTCCGAGCTCGAAAGCATCGCCCGGCTGGAGCTGGGTGAGCAGGACCGTCCGTTCAATTGGACCGCGCGGCTACGTATCGGAGTCGTGTGAAAGCAAGCGGCGTCAGGGTGGCGACGTTACGCCACCCGCGCCGCGCTGCGATCATGGACCCACCACGAGAACGGTGAAAGTCTCCGGCAGGATGGGTGCCGCGCCGCCACCGGCAGGCGCCGGTCCGGTACGCGCCGTGGGCAGGAAAATCCGGCCGCTGTGCTCGTCCATCGCCAGGGTCCGGGCGCCCGGCTGCGTGACCACGGTCTGCAGCGTCTCGTAGCGATCGGGTGTCAGTTCCCTCAGGACACTCAAAGTGCCTTCCTTGTTCGAAGTGAAGATCCGCTGCGTGCGCGGGTCGAAGAGCGCGCCATCGGGATCACTGCCGATTGCCGGTGTTGCCACAACGTGGCCGTCGTCGCTATCGAGCACCGCCAGCTTCTCATTGCCACAGGCGGCGAACACGCGGTGATGCTCCCGGTCCACCGCCATACCGGTCGGCTCCTCGCAGCCACCCAGCGACCACTTCGCCACCGGCTGCAGGCTGTGTGTGTCGAACACGTGGATGATGCTCTTGCCCTCGTCGTTCACGAAGGCGTGTCCCCGTCCATCGAAACCGATCTGCTCCAGTTTCGAGCCACCGAGATCCACCGCAGCGACGATCACATCGATGCTCGGGTCGATGATGGTCACATCGCCGCTTGCCCCGCCATTGACCACGAACAGGCGGCGCGTGTCAGGATCGTATTGGATGGCATCCGGCTTGATGCCCGTGTACTTGATTAGCTTGCGCACCTGCAGAGTCGCCAATTCGAACACCGTCACCGTCCGGTCCAGGCCGTTGCTGGTGTAGCCCTTGCCGAGCTCCGGAACGATCTCGATGCCATGGACGCCGTGCATGCCAGTGATCTCACCGACTTTCTTGCCGCTATCGACGTCCAGGACTTCGACCCGGTTTGCGTGAGCGACGAACACGCGCCGCGTCGCGGCATCGACGCGCAGGTAGTCATAACCCGTGTCGTTGCCACCGATGGCATATTGCGCAATGATGCGATAGCTGCCTGCCGACGCCGAAGCGGCGCATTGCGCGTTTGTGATCTGCAGCGTACCCGCGAGGAGCGCCGCGCACAGGAGCTGTGGGCGTTGCATAGCCTGGATCCTTCTGATTGAAACCTGCCGCATTCTGGCGCCGCAACCTGAAGGCAAAGTGAAAATCCTGATCGTCGAAGACGAGCGCAAGCTGGCGGCCCTGCTCAAACAAGGCCTGTCGGAAGCCGGGTACGGCGTCGGCGTTGCGGCGAACTGCGCCGCGGCGCGAGATATGCTGAGCGAGACGAGCTTCGATGCCATCGTGCTGGACCTCGGGCTGCCCGATGGCGACGGCCTCGAGCTGTTGCGCCAGTGGCGCCGCAACGGGTTCAACGAGCCCGTGATCATTCTCAGTGCACGCGATGCCGTGCACGATCGCATCAAGGGCCTGGACTTCGGCGCGGACGACTATCTGCCCAAGCCGTTCAGCCTGCAGGAACTGCTAGCGCGGCTGCGCTCGCTGTTGCGCAGACAGGCGAGCGTCAAGGACACGGTGCTGCAGCATCGTGGTCTGCGGCTCGACCTCGTAGCACGGACGCTGCATGTCAACGAGCAACCGCTAGAGCTCACTAACCGGGAGTTTGCGCTGCTTGAGTTATTCATGCTCAACCCGGGTCGCCTCCTGCCACGCACGCTGATCTGCGAGAAGGTCTGGTCTGAACCGGACGGTGTCGACGCCAACCTGCTGGACGTATACATGAGCAAGTTGCGCCTGCGCCTGCAGCCCGCCGGCGACAAGCCGCTATTCAAGACCGTGCGCGGCATCGGCTACAAGCTGCAGTGAAGTCGATAGGCGCAAGGCTCGCCCTATGGTATGCGGCCGCCAGCACGATGACGCTCGCCTGCCTGTTCATCGTCGGCTACTACCTACTGCATGGTTACCTGATCCACGGGCTCGATCTGCTCAATCAATCGGAGTTTGAGGAACTCAAGGCACGCCTCGGCCCGCAATACGCCGCCCTGAGCAGTGCGCAGATTGAGCAGCGCATTCGCGAGACCAGCGAGTATGCCTCGGCGCTGTTCTACATCGACATCCACCGGCACGGGACCGGCACCATCTTTTACTCGAGCAATCTCAACGGGCGCGCGTTACCCGACATCAAGGGAGAGCATCGCTACGACGTATCGTGGGACCGAGGTCCGTTGCGCGTCGCCGAGTTCATCCTGCCGCCCTACGATGTGACGATCGCGACACCGGCGGCGCAGGTTGAGGGGGTGATGGAGGGTTACGCCGAAGTCGGCGTCGCCCTGCTGGTTATGCTGCTGGCGATCAGCATCGCCATCGGACTCGGCCTGAGTCGTCTCGCGCTGCGGCCGGTGCGGCTGATACGCGCCACGGCGACCCGCATCGGATCGGAGAACCTCAGCGAGCGCATCCCCGTTCCGGACGTCAAGGATGAGATTTCCGATCTGGCGAGGCTGCTGAATGCGATGTTCGATCGGCTGGAAGCCTCGTTCAAGAACGTGCGCCGCTTCGCTTCCGACGCCTCGCACGAGCTGAAGACACCCCTGAGCCTGGTCCGGCTGCACGCGGAGAAGCTGCTGGCCAGCGGCACGCTCGGGCACGAGGGCGAGGAAGGCATCCAGACGCTGCTCGAGGAGCTGCTCCGGGTCAACGGGATCATCGACGACCTGCTGTTCCTGTCGCGTGCTGAGTCGCGCAGCATCCTGTTGCAGCTGGCGCCGCAGGATCCGTCGTCCTTCCTCGCCAATCTCAACATGGATGCGCAGGTGCTCGCCGAACACCATGGCGTACACTTCTCATACACCCACGAGGGGGACGGGTTGCCCATTTGCGAGCCGCGCTGGATACACCGGGTCTTGCTAAACCTCCTCACCAACGCCATCAATGCTTCTCCCGCCGGCGGTCACATCCGGCTGCGTTCGTTGGTGAGCAACGGTCTGTGGCGTGTCGAGCTGGAGGACGAAGGTTGCGGCGTACCGAGCTCGGAGCGCGAGCACATCTTTGACCGCTTCGTGCGGCTGAAGGAGGCTGCTATCCCGAAAGTCGAGGGCAGCGGGCTTGGCCTCGCGATCTGCCGTGGGATTATCGAGCTGCATCGCGGACGAATCCTCGCCGAGGCCGGCAGCAACGGTCGCGGCTTACGCGTGGTGTTCGAGATACCTGCCGAGACAGCTGCGCCGCGCACCCCAAGTGTCAGGTCAGATGCGCTAGCGCCAGCAACGTCAAGGTGATCGTGATCGCGCCGCCGATGCGCGTAGATATCTGCGCAAACGGCATGAGCTGCATGCGGTTGGCGGCCGTCAGGATCGCGACGTCGCCGGTGCCACCCTGCCCGGCGCGACAAGCAATCACAACCGCTGTGTCGATCGGGAACAGCCGTATCCAGCGGCCGACGAAGAAGCCTGTAGTGACCAGCGTCAGGACCGTGGCGACGATGGTGAGGAGATTACGCGGAGCAAAGGCCGCCATGAGCCGCTCCCACGGCGTCATCGCGATTCCGATGGCGAACAGCAGCGGATAGGTCACCGCACGGCGGAAGAACTCATAGACGACGTACGCGCCCCGCTGAAGGCTAGGGGGCACGACCTGCGCTACCTTGACGAGCACCGCCAGCAACAGCATCGCCACGGGTGCTGGCAGGCGGAAGGTCTGGAAGCAGATGAGGCCCACGAGGTACAGGGTCACCACCAGCAAACCCGCGCCAGCGATGTGCGTGACGTCCAGGTTCACCGGCTCGTCTTGCTCGTGCGTAGCAAGTTGCTCGCTCTCCTCCGCCTGCAGGCGACCTTCTCCGGTCAACTGCGGGAAGCGGCGGCCGAGAAAGTTCAGGATCCCTGCCAGCAGAATGGCAGTCAGACTGCCGAACATCACCGGCGGCAGCACCTGCGCGAACAGCTCGCCCTGCGGCTGGTGCCACAGCGCCCCGTAGCCGACCGACAGGGGAATTGCTCCCTCCCCCACTCCCCCGGCCATCACGGGTATCACAATCATCAACAGCGTGTGGCGCACGCCGAGTCCGAGACAGGCGCCGACCGTGGTGCCCACGACCACTGCGGCCAAAGAGGCGGCCGCCATGGGTACGAACAGCCGCACGAATCCGCGTATCAGCACGCCACGGTTCATACTTAGGAGGCTGCCAACGATTACCGCAGCGATGAACAGATAAAGGAAATTGGTCGACTTGGTGAAGTCGGAGACGACCTGGACGATCTGGGCGGGAATCCAGTGGCGGTAGTTGAGGAACGAGGGCACGAACGTAGCAAAAATCGCGGCGCCACCGATTTGGTTCAGAAGCGGCACGCGGTGACCGAGCTCCGCACAGGTGAAACCCAGCACCGCCAGCAGTGCGATCATCATGTTGATCTCGGTCGGAATCTTGCCCGAGACGACGAAGTAGGCGATCACCGCGAGGAGCGTCGCGTACACCGGCAGCGGAATCACTCCGACGCGCATCTCCATCACGCGCCACCAGCCCTTGGGCCAGAAGCCTGTCGCGGCAACCGTGTCCTTATTCACCGCCTTGCTCATGCGACCCCCTCGGGCTGCGCCGCCAGCTGAGTGCCGGCTTGCGGGTGCAGTTGTATGTAACGCTCCGCCAGCGCCGGCAGCACCACCAGATTCAGCAGTGTCGATGACACCAGGCCCCCCAACACGGTCACCGCCATCGGTCCCTCGATCTCCTGCCCCGGGCGGTGCAGTCCCAAGGCGAGCGGCGCGAGCCCGAGCGCCGTCACCGCGGCAGTCATGAGGATCGGGATCAGCCGCTCGTTTGCCCCGCGCAGCACCAGCGCGGGGCTCCAAGGTACACCTTCGACTTCGACCAGGTGCTCGTAGTGAGCGAGCTGCAGGATTGCATTACGAGCGCTGACACCGAATACCGTGACCAGGCCCACCACCGTCCCGAGCGAAATCCCCACGCCGGTTATGGCGATGGCCATGACGCTGCCGATCAGGCTGAAGGGCAAGTTGGCCAATACCAGCCAACTGTTCACTCGCCAGTGAAACGAGATGAAGAGGATCGTCAGAATCAAGGCCATGGCGAGGACGGAGTACAGAACCAGCTCGTTGCGGGTCTGCTGTTCTGCCGCTGCCGCACCCGCGTACTCCAGGTATACGCCGGCGGGAAGCGCAACCGATGCGCCAACGCTTCGCTGCGCTTCCTGCACGACGCCCTGGAGCGAGGCGCCGCGTACGTTAAAAGTCACCGTGACCAACCGCTGTCCACCCTCGTGCTGGATGCTATAGCGGTCCTGGGTCACATCGATGCGCGCGACCTGCGACAGCGGCACAGGCCCCAGCGCACTGGCGATCATGAGATGGGCCAATTGCGCCGGCTGGCGTCGCCAGCTTTCGGGCATCAGCACATCGACATCAACCGTCCGGGTGCCGTGGAAGGTCTGTCCAACTTGCGCCCCAGCATAGGCGGTTTCAATGGTGTCGAGCACGTCCTGGGCCTTCAGCCCGGTAGCCGCCAGTGCCTGCGGCACGAGCTGAATCGCAATCGTCGGAGTGCCGCTCTGCCGCTTGAACTGCAGGTCCACGACGCCCTTCAGCCTGGCGAGCTCGGCGGCTATTTTCGCGCCGGTGGCATCGAGCACGTCCAGGTCGTCCCCGTACACCTTGACCGCAACTTGCGCGGTCTCGCCGCTCAGGCTCTCGCTGATGCGATCGCCCAGGAAGGTGACCACCTCGCTCTGAATGCCCGGGTAGCGCTCAAGGATGCTCCGCAATTGCTCCTGGGCGGCTTCCTGATCGACCTTCGCATCAGGCTTGAGCTCGACGTGAAATTCGCTGCGGTGCGGACCCCACGTGTCCTCGCTCAGTTCTGCACGCCCGATCTGCTGCTCGATGGTCTTGACGTACGGCAGCGCCAGTACTTCCGCGCTCACCCGTCTGCCGAGTGCCAGCATCTGCTCGAGGGAGGTGCCGGTAATCGAGCTGGAGACCTGCATCACGAAGTGCCCCTCGCGAAAGTCCGGCATGAACGTGCCGCCGAGAAAGGGCAACGCAGCGAGCGCAACGATGACGAGTCCGATAAGCACCAGTGAGGTGGCTCGCAAATGCCGGCCGGCGGCCTCCACCGACCAGCGCTGCCAGCTCTTCATAAGCAGTAGCCATTGCGCCTCCGGCCGTTCGTCGTGACCGTGCAGCAACAGCGCACAGAGCGCCGGCGTCGAGGTCATCGCCACCACGAGGGACGCGAGGACGGCGAAAATGAATGCCAGCGCCAGCGGCGCCACGAAGCGCCCCTGGACGCTGGAGGTGAACAACTCCGGCAGAAAAACGGCGACCACGACCGCGGTGGCGTAGATCACCGGTCCCCGCACCTCAAGCGATGCTTCCCGGATGATCTCCAGGCGCGCCCTCGTTGCCTGGAGCCGGGAATTCTCGCGCAGCCGCCGCAGGATGTTCTCGATGCCGATGATCGCATCATCCACCAGAACGCCGAGCGCGACCGCGAAGCCGCCGAGTGTCATGGTGTTGAGGGTCAAACCCATGTGCTCCAGCACCGCAATGGCAGCGAGCAGTGATAAGGGTATAGCAGTGAAAGCGATGAGCGCTGCACGCACGTCCCGAAGGAAGAGATATAGCACTGCGAGAATCAGCAGAGCAGCCAACACCAGGGACTCGCGCAGGTTGCCCAGTGCCCGCTCGATGAAATTGGCGGGCCGGTGCAGTTCTGGATAGATCGTGATCCCTTGGGCTTTGAGGGCGGGCGCCAGTGCCGCGAGCGCGCGCTCGACCGCAAGGCTCGTCGTCAGTGTGTTGGCACCATATTGACTCGCGAGGGACAGCAGTACTCCCCGCTTGCCCATGATGAGCGCATCGCCAAAGCGCAGCGCCGGCGCCAGCTTTACCTCGGCCAGGTCCCGCAGCAGCACCGGCATGTTGTTTCGAACGGTCACCACTGCTGCCCCGAGCGCGGCGACGTCGGGGGCAGGAGTCGGCGACTTTAGCAGCACGCGTTGCGCGGCGAGATCGATGAAGCCGGCGCCGCGCAAGGGCAGCGCAGTGCGCGCAGCGTCCGCCACCTCGCTGAGGGTGATGTTGTAGCTCGCCAGCTTGTGCAGATCCGGAAGGATCTGGATTTGCCGAGCGTCTCCGCCAAAGACGATAACGTGCGCGACTCCCGGCACGGCGAGCAACCGGGGTTTGATCACCCAGTCGGCGGTATCGCGCAGCGTGTAGGCATCGACCTTGTCGGACAGCAGACCGATCTTGAGCAGGTCCATGGTGCTCGAGACGAGCGGCGACAGCTTGGGCGTCGCGACGCCGGCCGGCAGCGTGCTGCCGAGCTCGGCGAGCCGCTCGGCGATCCCCTGGCGCGCCACGTGCACATCCGCCCCACTGGCAAACGTGACGGTCACGACCGATAGTCCTGGAATGGATTCGGAACGCAGGGTCGCCAGCCCCGCTGTGCCGTTCACGGTATTCTCGATGGGCTTTGTGACCAGCTCCTCGACCTGCTGCGGCGCGAATCCGTGGGCCTCGGTCTGAATATCGACCTGCGATGGAACGAATTCTGGGAACACATCGAGCGCCGAATGCAGCGCGCCCCACGTGCCGAGCAGCAGTGCGAGCACCGTCAGCGCAGTCACCGAGCCGAAGTGCCGCACACACAGTGCGACCAATGCGCGCATCATCTTGATCTACTCCGCCGAAGCGCCCAGTTCACGCGCCAGCAGCTCACCGGCCGAGGTCGTGACGATGTTCGCCCCGGCTGCAATGCCTTCCTTGACGAAGTAGCCTTCATCCGTCGGCACGCTGGGATCGATTTCGGTCCTGACGAACTGCCCCGGTTTCTCTTCGACGTAGCACCAGTACTTACCGCCGCTGATCACTACCGCAGGGTATGGGACGACGACCCCCGGCTCGGGTGCGCCGACCGGCGCCCACGCGAGCAGACGCTCTCCCTCGGCGACATCGCTGTCCTTGAGAATGCCGAAGAAACTCCTGCCGGGCAGAGTGGCATCCGCGGGCGCGCTCCAGACCGTGCCGACTTCAAACCTCTTCGTGCCCAGCGACCCTCCCATATGCGACAAGCGCAGCTTTGCCGGCACCGCCGGTCCAAGCGCACCCAGCGGAAAGGTGACGCGCGCGAGCTTGGCCTCCCCGCCCGCGAGCGCCGCAAGCGTGGGGCTCGCGTAGTTGTCCTTCCATGGTGCGTTGCGGCCGTAGGTGGCAGAGACGCGACGTTGTGCCAGCACCAGCGCCGCCTGATCGACGCTGGCCTGCCGCTCGGCGGTCTCCTGTGCCTCGATCGGCATCGCTCCCGGCGTGCCGGCGAGGCTGCGGCTGCGCGCCAGCGCGGCCTGACTGTGACGCGCGACGGCCGCGGCGCTGCTCAGGTCGGCGACCGACTGGGCGATGGCCTCACGGGTGATCACCAGCGCGTAGCCGGAGCTCTCGGGTGCATGCTGGGTAGCCGTTGCCGCGGTCGTTTTGATGCCCGCCTTCTCAACTTCATCGGGCTTCAGCATCAGGCCATCCGCTTCGGCGGGCGCGCCCTCCTTCGCCTCAGCGGGCTGCGCCGGCTCAGCCGACGGCGCCCGCTGACAGCTGACGAGCAGCATGACGCTCACCCCGAGCGCCGCGAACCCAAGCGCTGCACCAGTAGGTCGCGTTGACCGCCTGCCGGCCACCAAGTGACTCGAGCCTCGGATCACTTTCATTGTTGCGGTTTCCAACTCAGCATGGATCGCCTCACTCATGCGAGCCGGCGCCCTGGCTCCAAGGTATTCACAGTGCTCGGCCATCACCAGGAGCCTCCAACCAGGTCCGCGGGCGAGTGCGTCGGCGCCTGACGCGCCACTGTCCCGGTGCTCCACCCGCCACCCAATGCTTTGCACAGAGCGACCAGGCCCTGCAGGCGGGCGAGCTTGAATTGCGTAAACTGATCGCGTGCGGCAAAGAGTGTTCGCTGTGCTTCCAGCAGCGTCAGGAAATCGCCGGAACCGTGCTCGTAGCGCAGCCGCGCCCCTTCGAACGCCCGCCCGTTTTCACTGACGTTGCTCCGCTGGAATTCCTCAACGGCGTTGAGGTGCTCCAGGGCGGAGAGCGCCTTCTCCACGTCTACCAACGCAGCGACGACCGCTGCGCGGTACGCGGCGATTAGCTCCTGCTCCCTCGCCGCCGACTCATCCCGCTTGGCGCGCAGCCGCCCATGATCAAAAATCGGCTGGGTGACATTGGCCGCCAGCGCGAGCGAGGCGCCGACACCACCGATCGTAAGGACGGTTGCCGGCAGCGCCGGATTCTGTACACCGCCACTGGCGGTAAGCGATAGGCTAGGCAGCATCGCAGCGCGCGCTGCAGTGAGATCGGCGCTCGCGGCCTGCAGATTCGCTTCGGCCATTGCCACGTCGGGACGTCGGGCTAAGAGCTCGGCAGGCAGGCCGGGCGCGACCGCCAGTTCCCGGACTGGCTCGAGCGACGTGCCGCTGACGTCGAACTTCTCCGGCACACGACCCAGTAGCAGTGCCAGCGCGCCGCGCGCCTCGACTTCAGATTGGTCCAGGTCCGAAAGGGCGATCCGTGTTGCATCGAAGGCGGCCTTCTGCGATGCCAGGTCCACGGGGCTGGCTACTCCGACATCGAAGCGCGCCTGGACCGCGGCGAGCACCTTCTGCGCCGTATCCGAGTTCTCGCGGGCGATTGCAATTCGTTCACGTAGTGCGAGCACCGCAAAGTATTCGTCCGCCACTCCGCCGAGCAGGGTCAAGGCCACCGTATCTCGGTCCGCCCGCGACGCGCTCGCCTGAAGTATCGCCGCCTGAGCGGTGGCCCGATTCTTACCCCAGAAGTCGACCTCGTAACTGGCCGATAGCATCGCGAACCAATCGAACTCGTGACCCGAGCCCTGCTGCGAATGTCCGGCCATGTAGGTGGCGTTGCCGTTGGCGTCGATCGCGGGCAGGATCGCGGCCCCGGCCTGACGTGCTCGGGCATCGGCCTGTGCCACGCGCGCACGCGCTGCGCCGAGATCTGCGTTGTTGCTGACGGCGAGCTCGACGAGCGCGTTCAGCTCATCACTGCCGAATCCGCGATACCAGTCCTTCGCGGGCCAGGTTGCGCCCGCGGTGCCTGTACCGTGTTCGAATGAAGCGGGCGTCTCTCGCGGCGGTGGTGCGGTCTTCACAGTGACGCAACCGCACGCCAGCACGCTCCACAGGCAAGCCGCGGACAGGCAAGTGCCAGGTATCGCGCCGTGTGCCAAAGGTAAGCGCATCCGGGAGACCCCCGTAGTTCTTCGTACGAGCGAAGCGGACGGTACCATCGGTTTCTGAAACGAAACTAAATCGTGGCTGCACCGGATGAGCCTCGGACGCGAGACTGCGTCCCTTGAGTTCGACAATAGTGTCCCACTACACGAAGAGATGCGGCCATGCGCGCTGAGGTCGTCCGGGACATCGGATGCCGAATCTGGGGGCGCCCCGCCTCGAGAAAGTGCGCAGACTGGCGATCAACGTCCAGTTCGGGCCGAGCGAAAAGTATTGGTGCGAACGCTCGCGAACTACGCCGAGACTTGCCGTTTCGGTCCAACCGCCCCGACTGCATCTGAAACATCGGGGTTCTCACACAGCCTAGGTCAACACCGGCCCAACGCGTCAATGCCGGCATACAATCTTCGTTACGCCGAGAGCGGGTGATCACGGCGCAGGCTCATGCGTGCCCAATCGATACCAAGCGGTCCCATCGCAGCGCGCGATTGGGATGGGTAACTCAAAAAGTCCCACTGCGCTAAGAATTTGATTCGAGAGAGTTTTTGCAGCGGCGGCGAAACAGAAGAGCTGATCTTGACCGCCGGATAGCAGACGGTTGCGACAGGCAGCAGTGGGTCTATTTCGTTGAAAAACTATTGAACGGTGCTGCGATTTCAAGGTCTTAGTTGATAGGAGCGGCGGAGGGAGCGCACCGGCATGATGGGAGAACACAGCGGCAACCAAGACCGACTGTTTTATTCCTTCAACCTTGATGAGCACGTACCGGCGGACCATCTGCTCCGCGGCATCGATCGGTTTCTCGACCTGGCGGATCTGCGCCAACACCTCGCACCCTTCTACAGCCACACTGGACGGCCCTCAGTCGACCCCGAGCTCATGGTGCGGATGCTGCTGGTCGGTTACTGCTTTGGCATCCGCTCTGAACGCCGGCTGTGCGAGGAAGTGCAACTGAACCTGGCATATCGCTGGTTCTGTCGACTTGGGCTCGAAGACAAGGTTCCCGATCACTCGAGCTTCTCGAAGAACCGGCACGGCCGTTTCCGCCAGAGCGATGTGTTCCGGCACGTGTTTGAAGGCGTGGTGCGTCGCTGCATGGCCGAAGGCCTGGTGCGTGGTGAAGGCTTTGCGATCGACGCGAGCCTTGTGAAGGCCGATGCTAACCGCCAACGCGGTGTTGCGAGCACAGAGATCATCGACTGGAGCAATCCGGAACTTGGCACGCGTGCGGTCCACGAGTATCTGCAAGCACTCGAGCAAGACGGCCAGGTGGGCGTGGCACCGATGAACATCTCGCTCACGGATCCGGCAGCGCGCTGGACCGCAGCTCCCGGAGGCCCGGCGTTCTATGCGTACTCGACCAACTACCTGATCGATGTCCACGCCGGCGTGATCGTCGATGTCGAGGCGACCGCGGCACATCGGACCGAAGAGACCGGCGCCACCAAGACCATGATCGAGCGGGTTGAAGAGCGCTTTGATCTCAAACCCAAGCGCTTAATCGGTGACACCGCCTACGGATCCGCGGCGATGCTGGGTTGGTTGGTGGACCAGAAGCAGATCGAGCCACACATCCCGGTGTGGGACAAGACTCAACGCGCGGACGACTCATTGTCCAGTAGTGACTTCCAATGGGACGAGCAGCGCGACGAATACCGCTGCCCACAGGGCCATGCGCTGCGCAGTGAGTGGCGCCCGTTCACCACGGCGCGTACCCACATCACCAAGGCCGACACCATTGTCTACCGTTCTCGCCAATCCGATTGCGCGACGTGCCCGATGAAGGCGCGCTGCTGTCCGAACACGCCGAACCGCAAGATCACCCGCAGCATCTATGAATCTGCGCGCGATGTGGCTCGCGACATCGCCAAGACCCGTGCGTACAGGCAATCACGTAAAGAGCGAAAGAAGGTTGAGATGCTGTTCGCACACCTCAAACGCATCCTGAACCTGACTCGCCTGAGGCTGCGCGGAATGAATGGTGCCCGCGATGAGTTCTTACTCGCTGCTATCGCTCAGAACCTCAGGCGCATGGCGAAGTCCTGGCATCCACCGCCACCTGATCCGACGTTCGCGCCAACGTAAGAGACAAACCGAGCGCCAGAACCAAAAAGAGATGATTTCAAAGCGGTTCACTGCCGCAAGCCGCCAAGCCGAACGCGTCAAGCCCCGTTTAATCAGGCCAAAGACCAGCAAATAATCGCCGAGTTTTTCAACGAAATAGGTCAACTCCGGTCATTCGTCCGAGGGAGTCAGATTCCACTGAAGAGGACACCTCCCGGTCGATGCCGGCTTCTTCGACCGCTAGTTCGTCATCGCCTC